>Ga0209166_10001451_pt1 | contig 19710 bp, 10 predicted proteins | sample Coa_R1_3_FD_187151 | JGI IMG/M metagenome (GOLD analysis project Ga0209166, IMG submission 187151) | Surface soil microbial communities from Centralia Pennsylvania, which are recovering from an underground coalmine fire - Coalmine... | ecosystem: Environmental > Terrestrial > Soil >... | reverse complement strand
TGAGAAGATTGTTCAGTTTACTCCGGACGTCACGGGTACAGTTTTCGATACAGCATCGACGATCGAGAGAGCAAAGCCAGGCCTTGGCAACGATGCAGGGAGCAGGCGCTGCTCATACATTACCGGGGACTTCTTCACTTCGGTTCCACAAGGAGCAGACGCCTACCTTTTATGTGGCGTGATCCATGACTGGGATGACCCTCGTGCAATCAGAATCCTTAGAAATTGCCGTCAGGCTATGGCAGACAAGGGAAGGGTATTGATTGTCGACATGGTTGTACCAGACACGGACGCGATGTCTTTCAGTAAGCTTCTTGATCTGAATATGCTGGCGATGACCGGAGGACGCGAACGCACCAAAGCTGAGTTTCGTGCTCTGCTCGATGCGGCCGATTACAAGCTGACCAGAATCATTCCAACCATGGCTCCGCAAAGCATCATCGAGGCCATGACGAAATGACGCCGTCGCAACCGTGCTGTGTTTTCAGTTCGCGACTAACCGCACAGAAATGTTGCGCGCACTTTGGCGAAGACTCGGAAGAACATCAATCACCCGTTCACGCTACCCGTTCTCCAGTGTTTTGAACGTACTTGCAACTAGCGGCTTATCGCTACGAAAAGAGAATATTAGCCCAGAGAAATCAGCGTCCATTAAGCGTCCAATAGAACGTGGAGTTGCTTGTTTTTGTAGAGCTCTAGAGGTTTGATGTGCCATTCGCGCCTCCTAAACTGCTGAGTTTGTTGGAGAGCTTAGGTTCGAATCCCACTCTCTCCGCCATTACCTTCCGACCGGGTGTTAACACTGTCTCAGAGCAACCGTGCACTATCGCTGGTTTGCGGAACTGGTCTAACTAGAGAGCGCTCGTTCCGACGGCGGTGTGGATTCTTCAAGAAACGATGTTGCTCTCAAGAAATGATTTGAAACACATGATAAAGTAAACGAAAGCAAATGAAAGCACGCGACTCTCGTCCCGCCGCGAGTGCGGAAAATCCTTCGAGGATCCCTACGACGACATTCATCACCCACCTTGCGTATTACCTGGATCCTCGTCCGAAACTAAGAAGTAGCGTCAATTGTGTTGTTCGTGGATGCTCTCATTATGGAATCCCAGCTACATTCCATGCAGAAAGGAAAGCAGGGAAATGCGTCGCAGAGATCTCCTGAAAGCCGCAGTATTGCTTCCGGCGCTCGCACCAGGCGGCGTTGCCGCTGCTCGTCTACAGGACTGTAATTGTGGCTTCGCAGCGCCGGCGGGAGACCGCCTCGATCAGGGTCCGTTCGACATCGATCAGGACCAGGGCTGGCAAACCGTGCTGTTCACGACGCCTTCCGAAAGGCCTCTGCGAAATCCGGGACTTGGACTCGTCGGCTACGCCTGGGAAGAGAGCGGGCCGTCTTTGGCGGCACGGGCTGGCCGGGAATCGCTGGAACAGCACGTGGAGAAAATATCGAGCCTGCCGTTCGTGGACGTTCTCTACATCCGGTGTGATTGGCGGAATGTGCAGTCGCGTGCCGGACGCCTCGATCTGGATCCGGTCTGGGCTTTGACGCTGGATGCGGCCAAACGGAAAGGACTTCGCGTCGCGTTTCGCGTTCAACTTTCCAACGAAGCGTTTCAGCCGGAACAAGTTGCTCTTCCTCCATTTCTGCGCGACCGCGTGCCGCTGGTAGCAATCGGGCGCATCCCCGGCAAGGGAAACGCGGAATACCGCGAACCTCGCTATGATCATCCGGAGTTTCAGAAGGCGTTTGCAGAGCTGAATGACCTGCTGGCCGCGGAGTTTGAAGGCAATCCCCTGATCGAATGGATGGACCTGATGCAGTACGGTTTCTGGGGCGAGGGACACACCAGTAACTATCCCAATCCTTTTCCCGACTTCGTAACGGCGCAGCGAACCTTCGTGAACATGACCGCGCGGCAATTCGAGACATGGAAGAAAACACCAGTCGCAGTCAATACCCAGCCGGACATCAGCAACGTGGGGAATCGCGCTGTACTCGACATGGCGGTGCGGGAAGGTGCCTGGATGCGCTCCGACAGCATTATTGTCGAAGAGCCAATTCAGATCGACGAAATCGCCAACCGGCCGCCGTGGATCGCGGCCATCATGGAAGACGGCTACCTTCGCCAGTATGATACGCAGAAACTGAAACTGGATGCAGCCGGAATCAACGAACTGGAGAACTACATGCTGCACGTTCCGGACCTGCGGGCGAACTATTGGGCGCTGTGGACGGAGGCCGATAACCTGGCGCGCTACAACGAAATGTATCCTCGCGGATTCGAACGCCTGCGGACCAGCATGGGATACCGCCTCCGGCCTTCGTGGGTGTGGCAACGCAAGCGATATGGCACTTTCGAACTGATCGTCTGCGTGAGCAACCGGGGAGCGGCCGGGGTTCCGGGTGTTCTCTGGCTGAACCTCGAAAGTCCCGACAAGAAATTGAGCTTGCGGGGAGCGCTGGATGCGGGGCATCCTCATGGCGGCGGGCTTCGGCAGGCATCGTTTCTGATCCCTAAAGATTACAGCGGCAAAGTTTTTCTATCCGCTGAGCTTGAGATTCGTCCCGGCGTGAAAAAGCCGATTGCGTGGGCATGCGAACAGCCGGTCAACTCCAGCGGCTCAATCACAGTGGAACTGAAAAGTGAGAGCGATCGCGGCTGGCGAAAGGGCGTCTAATCTAAAGGCTGCCCTCTCGACGAGGCAGAAATTCATCTCTCTGGAGCTCTATGCCACCTACAAGTAATTCAAGACGAATTTTTCTGGCGCCAGCTCCGCGTACCGTGTCTAACATCTTCGATGAGAGCGATCTCATGCGCTTGCGTGCTATAGGAGATTTAGTCGTGCACGAAGATGGTCCCGTCACGGATCAATTATTTGAAGCCAAGGCGGCAGGGGCAGAAATCATCATCGGACAGATCGATCTTCCCGAATCGCGGCTGCGACAAGCAACTTCGCTCAAAGCAATTTTCAATGTGGAAGGTAATTTTCTTCCCAATGTGGACTACAGCTACTGCTTTCGCGCCGGGATACGAGTGCTGAATATCAGTCCCGTATTCGCGGAACCCGTCTCCGAAGCTGCTCTTGGCATGGCCATTGATCTGGCGCGCGGTATCACACGATCCGATCGCCATTTCCGCCAAGGCACCGAGGAGTATGGGTTGGCCGCAAACCGTGAAGCGTTCTCTCTTTTTCGGCAGGACGTCGGTCTGATCGGGCTGGGCGATCTCGGAAAAGCGATCCTGCCGCTGCTGCGTCCGTTTGACTGTCACATTCGCGCCTACGACCCGTGGTTACCCGATGAATATGTTCGAGCCTTGGGCTGCGAAGCAGGACCGCTCGATGAGGTCTTTCGCCGGTCGCGCCTGGTTTTCGTCGTGGCGAGTGTCACATCGCAGAATCAGGGTTTTCTGGGCGCGCAACAGTTCGAGTCCATGCAGCGAGGGTCTGCCATTGTGCTGGTCAGCCGCGCCGCGGTCGTGGATTTCGACGCCATGCTGGATTTCGCGGAAAAGGGACACATTCGTTTTGCAACCGACGTTTTTCCAGAAGAACCGTTATCCCCCGAACATCGGGCGCGCCATACTAACAACGCCATCCTTTGCGCACATCAGGCGGGCGCGCTGCAAGGCGCGATCCAACAGATCGGAAAGATGGTTGCGGCGGATGCGGAGTTAATCATGCGTGGATTGCCGCCGGTTTTGTGCAAGCCTGCACAACCGGAGACCGTGTCAATGTTTCGCAGCAAGCCGGTCAGCAAGACGTAGAGCTACGGTCACAACCATCCCTACAAAATCGTCTCGAATTCATACAAGGGCAATCCGTAGCCGCAGATTGGAAAGCTCACGGCTCTCCAATCGCAGAACTCCTTTCGAGTTAGCGCGAATCCGCTCCGTCTTCGCGATCACCCCCGGAAGCACGGTCGTGGGCGATGACGAAATATTGAGGCCGCCGAAGTTGAGCTCGTAAATACAATTCGGCTGCAGACTGGTGATGATTAGCGATTCGCAAGCCAAGTCGGGAAGAGACGCTTCGCCCGAACTGACCATCGAACCTGCTGTGCTGAACAATACGATTGGGCCTCGCTCCAGGGCAGCACCCTGAAAATGCACGCCATCCAGTAGTTCCGTTCGCCTCTGCCCAGTCTTGCCGGTGGTGCCAATTTCGAGTACATGAAGGAAGAAATCTTCCTCCGCCGGCAAAGCGGGTGATACCTCGATTCGCCAACTGCCCGGCACGACGTTTTTGCGGTTGGAGCTGAGAATTTTATTGAAGTCCTCGCCCCAAAAAAGTTTCCACATGCGGCGAAGCTTTGGGTCTTCCGGCAAGGGAGCACCCTCGGCTGGCTCAAGCGGCCAGTTTTCTCCCGATCCCCATACCCCTCCGTGGTCATCGCCCGGAGTGTAAAACTCGTTGCCCTTGCCGCCTCTTGTGGTCACTACGCGTTCCCTGGGAAGAAGCGCATGCACCAGCAACTCTCCCGATCCGTCCGCAAAGCGAAACGTTTTGGCATTGCGGAAATCCTGGGCCTCCTGCGAGGCTGTGCCGCTGGCCTGGTCCACCGCAGGCTGGTTCACACTGTGAAGCAGCCAGGCCTTGCGAAATGATGGGTCCGTGCTGACTACGTGATCAAAGACAAATAAACATCCGTGTTGCGGAGCGTAGAGAAGTTCGCGGGTGAAGCGCCGGACTTTCGTGCGGGCATACGCGTTGGTCGCATCGCCCTTGGCGTAGTGATAGTGGCCGGGAAGATGATCGACCACGAGCATGGAGCCGAGGTTCCAAATGTCGCGCGTGCGATTCCAGTCTTCCGGGCTGCGTATGGTGTTCCAGTAACGGGAGGAATCCATGCGTTGCCCACCGTCGTTGGCCGCGGGCAAGACATTGTCTGACCAGAAGAACTTTTCCGCGGGATCGTAAACCAGGACGGAATTATGCGCGACCGTGCGGCGGTAGTAATTCAGATAGTGCGGACTTTCGGTGTCGGTGTAATCCGCACCGCTGTCGATGGCAAGATATCCGCCGTGGTAAATCGTAAATTGATTTTGATCGAGATGCTGATGCTTGGCGAAGTATGGGCCACAATCGAACTCGATCCAGGTAGATTCCGGTTTCCAACCGTCCCGCATGACGAGATGCCCGACGCCTGAGAAATAGCGCTGGCGCGGCAACTCTTCTTCACTGCTCAGAGCAGGATCCCGCGGAGCAACTTCCGGATCATCCCATAGAAACTCCAAGAGGGGCAGCACCCAATCCTTGGCGAAAAACCCGCTCTTACGCAGAAGCCAGGCGCTGTACGGATCCTTGAAGCGGTTTACCGCGTAGCCCACAACGGCTGTGTCTCGCGAATCCAGAACTGGATATTCATTGTCTCCCTCGCGCGACGGTGTTCCGTCGGGAAGAAGCTTGTAAAGGTATGTGGTCCCCATGTTGCGAAATACGGGGAAGTGATAGGCAGGATCGACCCCGGTGGTTGTGCGCTGCAATTCCGCGATGAGCGTCATGGATGCCCACGTGATGCGCATGTAGTCCATCGATTCGTGGTAGCTGCCCTCCGGGCCTACGACATTTGTAGTTTCGAGGATGTTCGCAAGACCCTTCTCAATCTTTTCGCGCCAGGTCCGATTCAAGTCGGAATAACCCTCGACCGCCGCAGTGGTGAAGGCGGCGAGAGCGAGGTAACGCAAAGCATAGTTGTGATATGACATTTCGCCCGGATCGGAAAAGTCGGGAGTGGCGATCATAGCGGCTGCCCCATCTTTCAACTCACCGGCAACTCGCTCTTTCAATGCGCGCTCAAAGCCTGGGAAGGTTAGCAGCCAGTCGAATGCCAGCGACCACCGGGCGTAGTCGACCCACGACCGCGAAGCCTTTCCGCCGGCGGTCAAGTGTTTGGTTCGCATCGCGGCGACCGCGCGTTCGGCGAATGTCTTGTTCCCTGTGAGTAGCCAGGAAAGCGCCCAACCTTCCATGTCTTCTGATGGGCGCCTGCCGGCCGCGTAGCGTGCCTTTAACAGCGACAAACCGGTAAACGGATCCGTTTCCGCAATCAAGAGTCGCGGATGCCGAACTGTTGCCTGCGCCCGGGCGGGCCATGTCTCGGCCAGCAGGGACAAGGCCAGCGTCGTGATGAAGTCACGCCTTCGCATAAACTTCTCGGCGCAAATCAAAAGTTGAGGTCATCACTGGGTGGATTCGGACATCGCCAGCCTGGTGAGGTGATAGGTCAGTATGCGGTCGGGTAACAGCAATGCCTTCCGAAATCGCACGGCTGCCTCCGCGGTCTGCCCCAGTTCCTTGGCCAAGGATGCGGCCGTGTATTCCCACCAACTCGGGTAGCTGCTGGTATCGCTGTGACTCTTCGCTTGCTCCAGCGCAGCCCGCAGGCGATCGTGCCATTGCGCCTCATTGAAGCCAGGCAGCTTTCGGGCTGCCGAAAGAGCCCACTTGGCTTGGTCCGGACCAGCGGCGGAGGAGGCAAGCTCGAATTTTGCCTTGGCCTTGGCCGCTTCTCCGCAACTGGCAAAGACGGTGCCAAGCAAGTAGCTGGTTCGTGCGGATTGCAGAATAGGGTCAAGCCCGTCACGCGTAAAGTCCAATCCAGGCACTTCTGAGCCCAGGTGTTCAGCACCTGCCAACGCATCGCCGCAGCGTGCTTCTCTGACCGAAGCGAGTACACGCATTAACTGCACTTCGATCCACACCTGGCGGACGTTGGTTCCACCCTCTTCACGAGGAAAGAACCGGTTGTGAAAGAGTTGCGTAGCGCGTTCAAAATTTCCCGCTTCCGCCAGGTTGAGAATCAGTTCGAAGATCAGCGGCGGCGGCGCGGTTTCCATCTGCGGATATTTTTCCAACGCTTCCACCCGTTCGCGTGCTGGCCGGTTCAGCAGGCTCAGCGCCTGGTCTATGCCCAGGTAGATTGCGATGTTGTCCGGATCGCTGCGCAACCCAGCGCGAAATGCGGAGAGCGCCTGTTCAGGATCATTCTTTATGTGAAGCAAGGCCGTCCCCATGCTGGCATCCAACACGGGAGGCTCAGGCCCAGCGGCGCGAGCTTTCGACCATTCGTCGAGAGCTGGATCGGTCAATCCGCGGGAGAAATAAAACGTCCCCAGCAGATAGTGCGCAGTAACGTCAGAGGGATTTGTTTGCAGGGCCGCGCGCAGCACGGCAAACTCCGTCGCAGTGCTGGGGAAAATATAGGCGGTCGACAGCTTAGCGGCGGCGCGGTAGTCGTTCGCTCCTGACTGACCAAGTTTCTCCCGGCAGAAACCACGGAAGTAGGCGACCATCGGATGATCCGCCGGAGCCACCGCACCAGGCTCACTCTGACCACTGACCAACGCCGGGTATTGTCTCGAAAGCACATTCAGCGCTTTCTGGTAGAGGCCCAGCCGCATGTACTCTGCAGCAACGTTTAGCACGCGGTTGGAGTCGTTGGCGAGGTGGGCAAGATCGGGGGCCCCGAGTTCTTCTCGCAGGAAAGCACTGAGCGGAAAGCGAGTCAACCCTTCGCGCGCCAGTGCTCGTGCCTCTTCGGACTCGCCTGCAACGTCCTTAATCGCAGTTAACTCTTCGAGCGCACGAAGGTCGTCGGGATTGGCACGCAGCGCATCCGCCAGATGGCGCTCGGCGCCGCGGAGGTCGCCCTTTCGCGCCAGCCATTCGCCCAGCGTGAGAGCAGCCGCAGAATAAAAAGAGGGAAGGCGCTCGGCCTGTTCGAACGCGGCGCGCGCATGATCGGCCTCTCCCAAGCCATCGTAAGCGAGCCCCAGATAGTAAGAGATTTCCGTGTCGGTAGTATCGCGGGCGTGCACCGGCTCCAGATACTGCTTCGCCTCTGCGAAACGAAGGAGCGCAGCCGCCAGCCGCCCAGCCGCCTTCTGTGCTTCGAAGCTGTTCGGAAACTTTGCGAGCGTTTCCTTGTAGGTTTCGAGGGCACTCAAGTTTCGACCGTTCAGCTCATCGTCTTTGCCCAATTGAATCCAGTCATCGACGGTTCGCTTGTCGGGATCGGGAGCGCGGTACGTCGGTTGAGAGCCAACGTGAACCTCTGACTTGGGAGTCCAATCGTATTCGCCCTCAGTCTGCCGCAGCAGAGTTGTTCCCTTGTCGTCCTGGATTGCAACGGTATATTTAGCCTGCGAGTCTGCGTTCGGAAGTTCATGCATCCAGGTTCGCTCCGGCGTCAGATCGGCCGTCTCGCGAAACACCTGCTGCTCGCCTTTCAGTATGGACACAGTTACCCGGGGGATGGGATGGTTCGCATTAAATCCGATGATCAGACGGCTGTCTTTCCGGATAAGGCTCGCTACTCCCGAAAGATTGGCGCGCGAGATTCCGCCAATCTCTCGCACCGGCATCCAATACTCCGAGAAGTGAATTACCTGGCGAGGCTCGAGAAAAGCATAGGTTTCCTGATTGCGAAACAAGCCCGCCTGCACCTCGAGATACCCACTGTTATCGTCGGAGAGAGCTTTGCGCCAGTCCAGTCCGTCGGCATCAACTCCCCAGGACCAGATTTTTCTTGCTGGAACTTCCTCGTAGTCCGCAAAATGTGCAGTCCCCGTATTGGTGTGCGGACTCCACACTCCCATGAAATTTTCCCGGCTTCCATAGCTGAACATCGAAACAGGCCCTTTGGTGTGATTGCGGACCACGCTGTAGTCCACGCCATCCTGATCCACTGGCCACGGGTGGATTTCGGTGAAGCCATGAGTGGCGACGAAGCGCATCGGGTACTCGATGTGCGAGTCATCCCATGCCGAAACTCCAGCATTGTTCCACCAGTAGAAACGGTGTCGGACGTCGCTGCGGTTGCTCAGCGTAACGCGCTGTTCAAGCAGGGTCGACTTTGGGCGGAGGATCAACTCCACCGTCCACTCCATCCCATAGACACGGTCAAGGTTGCCGACGGTCACGGAGGCACTGCCATCCTCGTGCTTCGCAAACGCGAAGTTGATAGGCGACATCGTGACCCAATTGTGCGAGACAGGAAAATTGAATTCGATTCCGAACGCGGCCCAAGCTCCTCGATAAGCGATGGCCGCCTTCTTAATCGAAGGATTGGCGTAGAACATCGATTTGCCGGAAATCTTGTCGACACAGGTGTAAAGGTGGCCGCCGATGTCGGGCAAGACGGAGCACTTCAGATATTCGTTCTCGAGATAAATCGCGCGCCAGTCATGGTCCACCCGTCGGCTGGTCAAGTTATTGCGCAATGTGTAGGGATAGTTGAACCGCCCGGTGGTCAACTGATCGAAGGGAGGATTGGGATCAGGCAGCCCCTCTTCGTAAGTGGGCAGGGTGAGCGTTCCCTGCCAGACGCGCACGTCCGACTGCGCGGCCCACGCAGAGGCCGTTAATCCTAAGAAGGCGATTTGCCAGAAGATGGCCATCTAAAGTCGCAGCAGCCGCGCACCGTTTTCAAAGTAGACTTTGCTCAGAATGCCGTCAGGTAAATCAATGCCGTAAATTCGCCAGCGTCCCTGCGGAGGTATTTTCGCCGGAGCGTAGTCGAAGTATTCGTCGTTGGTTTCGAGGAACCGATAATAGAGTTCGTACAACTGGTCGTTGAACACCTGTTGAGGATATGCGTCGCCGTGGGGCGTCGCATCCGTCGCGAACAGGATTCTGTCCTGATACTTGTCAAAAAACTTTCTGGCGGTTACGGGTTGCCGGCCAAGCTCGCCGATACGCGCGGCGATGTCGACCGACATGTTAGGAAACCGGTCGAGATTTTCGCTGACGTTTTGCAGGTCTTCCGCGAAGTTGCCCACATGCAGCGTCACAAATTGAGTTTTCGGATGCCGGGCAATCATGCGGTTGCGAGCGGCGATTAACTCCGCGTTGCTGGGGAAGTCTCCGCCGTAGAAAGACCAGTCGGGATGATTATTCAACTCTTCGTAGCGCTCGTTGAAGCGATCCGTCGGCCTGAAAAATGCTATTGGATCGGAAATGTGAATTGCCACGGGAATGTTGAGTTGTCCGCAAGCATCCCACATGGGATCAAAACGAGCATCATCAATTTTAACTAGTGTGCCCGAGGTGATATTTTCACGAAGATAGAGTCCCAGCGTTTTGAGAATCTTCAGTCCGCGAGCTCCATCCCGATGGGCGCGCTCGATGGCTTGCGCCTGTAGCGTCGGGTAATTCGGTTCCTTGAAACGAGAGTAGGAGGGCTCGGTGAAGGTATAAAAGCGGCCAGGATACGCACGGTCGTATTTCGTTACGGTGTCGGAGAGGCCAGCTTCATAGCCACCGGTCAGGTTGACCATGGCCCGAATGTTCTTCCGGTCCATGACGGCGAGAAGTTCCTGGGGAGTTCCCAGATATTCACGATCGGGGGAGAGTCCCACTCCTTTTTCTGATTTGGTTGAAACCGAGATGTGAGTATGGAAGTCAATGCTGGGAAACTTCGAACGCTCGACGCGGGATTCACGTACGTGGAGCATGCTTTTCGGCTCATACTGCGAAAGCTCCAAAGGTGCTGGTCCAGTCGCGGGAGGCGCCTCCTTCTCAGCAGGCGTACCTGTGGCCCTGCCGACTTGACTCCCACATCCTGCGATCAGGCCCATTCCATACAACCACTGACGACGATTGATCACGCGCAGCTCCTCCGGCTATTGTCCGGGCTCAAGCACCGGCGTGGCGATATCTACCGGTCGAGGTTGTCCTTTGATCGAGCCGTGCCATACGCTCCCGCCGAAGGTCGTGATGTAAACCTCATCTCGATGCAGCGGATCGGGAATCACCCGGTGTCCCCACTTGAAGTTGAATCCCGGAATGCGAGACCAGTGCAGCCCGCGGTCGGCCGATCGCCAGGCGGACGATTCAAAACCTGCCGCATAGAGAATGTTGGGATCTTGCGGATCAACCGTAACATCGTAAATGTGGCGATCTTTGTCGAGCACCTGCTTCCACTTCCGACCGCCGTCCTCGGAGAGAAAGATGCCGCCGCCGTCCCCGTGTTCTCCCGAGGCTCGTGCCCAGGCCGCGAGGTAGAGACGATCAGGCGACTGTGGATCGATGGCAAGGCCATTCGGCCCGTTCGTGCCCTCAGGCAACGAAACAGGCTGCCAGTGCTCTGCTCCATCAGTCGAGCGGTACAGTGCGCCATCGCCCGTGTTGCCGAAGCTTCCATCCTCCGATCGGCGCGCGATCACAACGTAGAGAGTGCCATTCGAGCTTCGCGCTAAGCGCCACGCGAAGGGCTCTTCTTGGGTGATTCCTGCGTTCTTGAGGGCCCAGGTGTGGCCGCCGTCAGAACTCTTGTAAACGCCGCGGCCAAAGCCGGAGACGTATAGCACGCGCGCGTTCACGGGGCTGGTGGGATCAAGAAGAATATGCGTCGCCGCCGTCTCTTCCATCCCCGTGTTTGATTTGGTCCAGTTCTTTCCGCCATCGTCACTGATGCACACGCCGCCCTTGAAATTCAGCACTGAGTTGTGGCGCCACATCTTGGGGCGAGGAAGGTCGTGAGTGTAGCTGTTCACGCTCCACACGCGCCCGCGCACCTCAGGGTCGAACACGATCCAATACGTGGTATTCGTCCAATCGCCGGGCACACCTGCCGTCGAACTCATCCAAGAGACACCACCGTCCTCACTGCGGAAGAGCCCGATATCGGTGTAGGTGATGAACTGGCGCTTTGAATCGAAAGGATCGAAGTGAATTCCGTAATTGGTAGTGACGTCGAGACCCAGGCTCGTCCAGCCAGAGTCATCGACTTTGCGCGAATACACCGCTGTCCAGGAGGCGCCACCATCGCTGGTCCGCATGGTTCGTCCGAAGTCGGTACCGTAGGCTAAGTTGGCGTCCTGTTGAGCCACGGTAAGATTCAGGGGATTTTCTGCCCAATCTGGCCCGAAGTGTGGCGTGATCCATTCGTCATGTACGTTCGTTGCTGCTACGCCGGATTCTTTCCACACCAACTGCCAGTCAACTCCAGAATTTGTGGTTTTCGCGACGCCCAACCATGTATTTCCATCGAGCGTCAGATGATTGTAGGAGACGTACGCCGTCTCCGGATGATGCAGACTGGTGGCAATGGCGCGCACTTTCGCGCCAGCGCCAGGCAGTTCGCTCTGGTGCCAATTCGCGCCGCCATCATTCGAGATGAAAATTCCTTTTTCCGAAGTGGCGTAGAGGATGGGTTGCGAAGCACCAAAGCCCAGGGAGATGTCAGTGACAGCCGTTGGAAGCGGAAGATTGCGGACGCCTCCCGCGCCAGTTGCGGCGAGGGTGCGGTGGCTGGCCAGAAATAACGTTCGTGCGCCGCTCGGGGAATGCGGGTCTACCCAAATCCGGCGGGGAAGATCGGGAAGGTTCACTTGTTTTTGCCAACTTTTTCCATAATCGCGCGAAACGAATAGGGCTGGACTCTCCTTGGTAGCAGCAGCCACATAAAGGACCTGTGAGTTGGAGGGATCAACCGCCAGGGCTGCAATCGTGCTCAAAGGATCGGGATCGGCCAGAATCTGTTCGTCGGAGTGATCCGAATTCATCTTGATGCCCTTCACCGCGGAAGGGCTTGGGTAAATCAGGTTCCAGTGTTCGCCGCTGTCGGTGCTGCGCCACAAGCCTGTCGCGTGGGCGTACATGGTCTTCGCATCCAAAGGATCGAAGACAAAGAAATTCACCACACCCCGCAGATTGAACATGCGCCAAGTGCGCCCGCCATCATGAGTAATGTAAGAACCAGTCATGTCGCAGGAGACGAGTACGGTGTTGGGGTCATGCGGGCTGATGGTTGGATTGAACATGGCGCCGCCGCCGCCCGGTCCGATGACACGGAAATCTCCTGGCCGCTCAGCAAAGGCGCTGGTCAAGCACACTACGACGAAAATTGCGCGAAAAAGAGGAAGTTTCATCGGATCATGTGGCTGTGGCCCTCACGCGAAGTGCAGCCATTCCAGTTCCCCACACTAACCATGCCGACAACTAGAAAGTGATTCGCAGCCGCAGACGAATGGTCCGCTGGCTGAGCACGCCTTCCTGCGGGAAACTGTTTGTCAGCTGGCCAAAAAGGGGATTGATATTGACGTCGGAGGCTGCAATCGGCAGCACCGCTCCGGTGGTTTGGTCGACCCTGATGTTAAAGTCGCCCAGTTGCGCGAACGTGCCCCCACCGCCGCCGAAGTTAGCGTCGGGGGCCAGCAGCGGATGATTGAAAATATTGTCGAAATCAGCTCCGAGGTTCGCAACTACACGTTCCCCGACTCGAAAGTCCTTGTGAATACCTAAATTCACGCCCCAGGCGCCTGGCCCCGTCAGCATATTTCTCTTGGCCACGGCCGGGTTGCTCAAAAGATCGGCTCCGACCGAGGGCAGCCCAAACGCACTCGAGTTCCAAATGATGGCATTGCTCCCTTTTTTCCCGGTATTGATGTTGTTGCTCACCACTACCGGCCGGAATGAGGGTTCGGCGTTGAAATCTCCCACTGCATCGATCGATGAAACCGCGATGTTCCCCGGTTCGACTGGATCACAGTCGTCGCAGACCCAGAACGGCGTGAAACCTTGTCCGGATTTTGCAAACATGTTGAAAGTCGTCTGCCAGCCGCCAATTAATGTGTCAGCCAGCCGAGAAAACGAATGGCCAATTCTATGGTTCCGTCCGATGGGCAGATCATAAATTCCATAGGCAATGAAACGGTGTCTGGAGACATAACCGTCGGTGCCGTAATCCGAGTTGGGATTAAATGGGTTGTAGGCGATTCCCCCCAGGCTGGAGTTCGCGGTGTCCAATGCGCTGCTCTTTTGATCGAGATACGTGTAGGACATATCGAGCATTAGGCCGCTTCTGTAGCGCCGTGTGAATTCGGTTTGGAAGGAGTTGGAGTTGGCATGCCCAAAGTTTCCGTAAGTGAGCAGAAACTCACCGACCAGGGGGAAGGGCAGGCGAGCCAAGTCCGCTGGCGAGTAGGCACAGTCTCCCTGCGTCGGATCGCAAATCGTGACACCGTCTCCCTGGGTTGTGCCGAAAGGAGTCGTGTTCGGAGCAAGTTCATCCAAGTCCTTGCCTGCGATCAAGCCGTCCATGTGTGTGCCGAGATAAGACACTCGCAAAGTTCCATCGCGAATGATCTCGCGTTCAAAGGTAACGTTGTATTGCTGGATGCGCGGACTTTGGATACCTAAAGGTATGGCGTTGGCGGTCACAGAATTGCCAAACCCTTTCAGGGTTCCGCCGGTAATCGGGCTGATTCCGTCTTGCAACGGGCTTGGCCATCCCTCGAGCGTGGTTCGCGATGTAACACCCTGATTAAACGGATTAGTTCCAATGGCGTCCCGAATTCCTTGGGCCGCGGAGGTTGGATAAAAGACGCCCCAACCCCCTCGCAACACTGATTTATCTCCTATCTTGTAGGCGATGCCTAAGCGCGGTGCAATATTGTTCTTGTCAGTACGGACCAAACCACGTCCTAACCCTGCCTGCGAAGCAGTGATATATCCGTAGCTGGCAATGCGCGTATCGAGGAAGGGCAGAGTCTTCGACGATGGGATGATGAACACCCCCGGATTTCCGGTTGGATTTTTGCCGTTGGGATCGAAGTTGATCAGCAGATCGCTCTTTTCAATAAAAGGGGTGATCAGGTCATAGCGAAGGCCCAAATTGAATGTAAGCCTTGATGAGATCTTCCAGTCGTCCTGCGCGTAGTATCCTTCCTCCCAGTTATGGACATTCATGGGAGGGCGAGCTTGCAACACATAGCTGGCGCTCGTCGGGGGTAAACCCAGCAGAAACTCCGCAAATGGGTCCGCGTTTGAATCAAAACAGGGATCGGCGACACAGCTACTGGGGCTCGAGTAGGTCATCGAGCCTCGGGGGTTCCCGCGGTTCAGAGCAAACCCGTCCACAGCCTGATTGCGAACAAAATCCGCTCCCATCCGCAAATTATGCTTTCCCCGTACCCAGGTCAGAGTGTCCCCGAAAGTGATCAGATTCTGATCCTCCGGTCGATATGTGTTGCGCCCGCCGTTAGTGAAAGTCGCAAAGGTATTGCTGAAGTTGATGGCAGGATGCCCGAACGTACTGAGCGCAAATTGGCCGACCACCGAACCATAGGCGGCGATATCTGCCGCATCAAAACCTATGCTGGAAAGAAAACCTTGCAACGTGGTGTTGCTGTGCCTCAGCAAATTTTCCTTGTTGAACCCGGAGCGCGCTTCATTGACGAGGGTCGGCTTAAAGATTCGGGTGTAAGAGAGTTGCACGGTTTGGTTTTGACGATTGTTCTGCGTCAGACCAAGTCCGGTGTAGGGCGCCACAACCGGACTCGTAGCGCTGGTTTCCGCTGACGTGTTATAGCTGGCATAAACGTGGTCTTTGTCGCTGAAGTCATGGTCGATTCGTAGAGACCCCGTGTCGAGTGTATCCCGTCCGGGCAACTGCGTCTGAAAACTCGGAATTCGGCCAGTGGTCGGATCAATGGGCGCCGTAACGCCGATATGCGGAAAATACTTGGTGATCAGAGTTTGAACCGACGGGTTCAAGAGCCGCGACGGGATTTGTAAAAACTGCTGGCCAGCGCCACCAACTGTATCGGTTGCAATCTCTTGTGGTGTGAGCACGACACCAGCGGGCACGTCGGGTTCGTTATACACGGGCGTGGGCCCGCTATTATCGGTCATGCCGGAAAAATTTCCTGTCCAAAGCGACGGATGAGCAAGTTTTGTTGTCGAGATGTTTACGGGCGAAACATCATAGTCCCGCTCATAAGCCGCAAAAAACCACGTACGTTTCAGCCCCTTAATCGGACCACCTATAGATCCTCCGAGATCGTTGATGTTGAAATAAGGCGTGGGATATTTCGAGGCAAACGCATTCGGCTGAAAATCGGCGATCCCAGCAAGGTCCTGCAGCGAGAGAGCGGCAAATGCCGAATTGGCATTGTTATAGAAAAGCGAACCGTGAAACTGATTTTGCCCACGTTTGGTGGTAATACGGATGTTGGCCGTACCCGCGTATTCGGCGCTAAAGCTGTTGGAGAGCACGTTTAGCTCATCGACTGCTTCGAGAGAAGGCTTGCTATCGGTTTGCGCACCGAATATGCCTCCATTCGAGCGCTGTCCGTCCACTGAGAAGCTGCCACCATAGCTTTGTCCGCCGATGAACTTGAAATCTCCAGGTTCGTCCGCTCCCGTGATATTCGGATTCAAATACAAGAATGAATAGATATCGCGAGTGTCGCGGGGTAGGTCAATCACGGACTCGTGACCGATGGTGTCGCTGATGGTTGGATTTTCGGTATTGATGGTGACAGCTGACGCCGAGACCTCAACCTTTTCCCCGCCCCCGGACACACGCAGGGTTACGTTGACCCCAACCGTCGCACTGCCGTTCACAACCAGATCGTTAATTTCTTGCGTGGTCATTCCGTTGGCAGTGACCGATACCTTGTAGCGGCCGGACTTCAGACCGAAAACCTCAAAATCGCCTGCTCCGTTTGTGTTGGTTTGCCGCGAAGTATTTGTATCGAGGTCGGTGATGAGCACTTTCGCGTCGGCAATGACAGCGCCGCTTGCGTCTTTGACGTTGCCTCGGATCGTGCCCAAATCAGTTCCTTGCGCGAACAAGAAATTGCCGCTTCCAATTGTTGACAAAACGAGGAAGAAGAAGGCAGAGCGGGTCACGGACTTCATGGACATCCTCCATTGCGGAGAGCTTGTATCGCCGAGCTTTTATCACACTTAGACACGAAAAGTAAATAAAGATTACTAAATGAAGAAATATAAGAAATGAAACGCAAGCTCCTGTTTTCGGGATTTCACAGCCGTGAGTGTCGACTGCGTCAGAATGCGGAAGTGAGGGTCGCCGGACGTAGAAGGGCGGCGGAATGCCTGTCCAAGTAAACGGTCGTGTCCGGGTGCGTCCGCAAGATGGAAGCAGGAGCCAGCGGGCTGACCTCTCCCTCAAAGCACGCCTTCACGGCCCCGGCCTTGCGTGAGTCGGGCACGATACACAAGATTCTCTTCGCTTTCAGGATCTGCCGCACGCTCATCGAAATGGCGCGTTTAGGCACGTCGTCAAAGGTCGCGAACCATCCTTCGCCAAGTTGTTGGCGGCGGCAAGCCTCGTCTAGATTAACGACCAGATAGGGCTCCTCAGTTTCGAAATCCGCTGGAGGATCGTTGAATGCGAGGTGCCCATTCTCTCCGATTCCCACAAAAGCGATGTCGATGGGACCGGAGAGCAAGGCCTCTCCGGTGCGGCGCATGACCTCCGTCGGATCTTGTTCTCCATCGAGCAGATGGTATCTGGTAATTCCGGCCTTCTGGATCAATCGCTCCTGCAGAAAGCGCCGGAAACTCGCGGGGTGAGAGGCCGGGAGGCCGATGTATTCGTCCAGATGGAACATTTCGACCTGCTGCCAGTCGATTCCCGTTAGGCTCGTGAGAACCTGCAAAAACTCAAACTGAGAGGCACCCGTAGCTGCGATTAGACGCGCCTTCCCCTCTGTCTGTACAGTTTGGCGCAAGATCGTGGCAGCCTGTTCGGCCGCCACCTTGGCCATTTCGAGTTTTTCGTTAAAGCACTTGATCACCACGTCGAAGCCCTCCAGGATCAGTTTTTCGCTGGCACCTTGTTGCCGGCATTTTCTTCCAAAGTCTTGGCCAGATCCCAGCACAGTTCTATGGAAGGAAACACCTCTTCAATCGAAGGCCCTGCGGGCTCCCCGCGAGTGAGCGCCCCGATGAATTTCGCGCCTTCGTCATAGCATCCGTTGAGCACATCTTCTGGCATGTTTCCTGGCGCAGCTTCTGCCAGCGCTAAACGATTCTCGCGAAAACAGCGGAACCCTCGCTCCGGTCCGAAAGGACAGGTAACCGATGCGCGAAAGCCTTCGCCAATCAGTTCGTAGGTCTCTTCGAGCATTCCCGCGGTCGGCAAGACATCGAGGCGCCCGGAAACGCCACTCTCAAAGCTGAGATCGATCGAATACCATCGTGCTTCTGCGTCTTTTCCGAGCGCGCAGATTCTCGCGTCGGATAGCTGACCCGCGATGAAGCGCATTGTGTCGATCGCATGAACTGCCGTGGCCCAGAGAAATTCTGGCTCGCGGCGCGCGTGCCTCGACATCACGCAACGCAGATAGCGCAGGGATCCAGCAGTGCGGCTCCATTCCAGTGCTCGATTGAGGAACGGCATGAAGCGCCGATTCACGGAAACCATGTTAGGCGTATTCGTGGCCAGCGCTGCGGCCCGTAACGCTTTTGCCTCGGCTAGCGATCTGCCAAGCGGTTTCTCCACCACGCACGGCATCGCCCGGTTCAGCAGTTTGATGCCCAGTTCCGAAATTCTCTCCACCGGAACGACCGCGATGCAGCCGTCCAATTTGTGCCGCGCCAACATTTCATTCACGTCACAGTACGGGTTCAAGAAACCATGCTGCCGGCAAAACAACTGTGCGCGTTCTAGGTTGAGATCGCACGCCGCGGTCAATTCAATCTCGCCCGGATGCGCAGCCTTGTAGCGGGCCAGGGGGACGGCATGCCCACCCTCCGAGTGTTCTCCGCAGCCAATGAGCCCCAGTCGAATCATAAAACCTGAGAACTGCTAATCACGCCGCGACCCCACCGGCACAATACTTGCTTCCACAGCAGGCCTTGCGCCCGCGGATTCTTGGCCTCGCACCAGATGCAACGACAGGCCGACAGCCAAGGTCAGACCGGCAAATAACAGGACCGTCATTCGCTGGCCCGCCGGAGCAGTCAGCAGCAGTAACAGGCTCAACAACCCGATACATGATATGGTCCGGCTGAGAAAGCGAAACACCGGCACAGTGAAATCCGGAGAATCCTTCAATTCACGGGCGACATCGATCGGTGTATTTAGATTTCTGAAAAGTCGGGCCCGGGCTGCTGTATCGCCTCGATCGAAGAGCATGCTCAAGAAAAAAGTTCCGAACGATGCTGGGATGATGTAAACGACCTGCTGAATCAGCGACCAGTGATAATGAAATGCCCCCAGCATGCCAAGAATCAGGCCGATCGCGAACGACGCGAGGCCGGACCACGGCGGCGTCCGGCGCACCGCCAACCCCAACAGGGCGGGCGGCCCGTAAGCCAACGACATGAGAGTGTTGAAAGTCAGCATGATCTGGAACACGCTTTGCCCGCTGCCTGCCATGACGGCGGCGATCACGGTAGTCGCTCCGCCAATGAAGAATGTAGTCACCCAGCCTGCTATCAGTAATTCATGATCTCCTGCGTTCTTCCGGAGCAACGCTTGATACAGGTCTTTGGACAGAATCGCCGACTTGAGATTGAACTGCGCGGACAAGTTGGCCATAGTGGCGCTGAACATTGCCGCCAGCATCACGCCGATCAGTCCATGCGGCAGCAAGGTCAGACTGGCGACCGCATATGCACCCTCGCTGGGATTCGCCAGCGACGGCCAAACTGTGCGCAGGTCGGGATAAACGACGCGCATTGCCATGGGGGGAATAAACCACAGGAAGGCGCCTACAAAAAAAAGTCCGCAACACAAGAGGGCCACTTTGCGGGCCGACGCTTCGGTGTCGACGCTGAAGTAGCGTTGCGCCATTGCGCTGGTGTTGTATCCAAAAGAAACCATGATGGTCCACGACACGATATAGATCCATCCAAACTCTCCGGAAACGTGCAGCGTCTTCATCTCCGGAGGCAGCGAATGAATCAGGCCCGTAACTCCGCCGACCCGCACGAGCGAGAGAATGC
>Ga0209166_10001450_pt1 | contig 19727 bp, 13 predicted proteins | sample Coa_R1_3_FD_187151 | JGI IMG/M metagenome (GOLD analysis project Ga0209166, IMG submission 187151) | Surface soil microbial communities from Centralia Pennsylvania, which are recovering from an underground coalmine fire - Coalmine... | ecosystem: Environmental > Terrestrial > Soil >... | reverse complement strand
GACCTGCGGGGCAACCTGACGAAGATTACTCTGCCGCACAGACATTTACGCGTGGTGGAGGCCGAAGTCATCTTTGAGATGGGCGATGATCTCCCGGCCACCGAAGCTCCGTTTACAGTTGAGCGGGTCGCCGCGTGTATTGGCGCGGCGTTCGCCGGCATCGAAGTCTGCGACACTCGCTACATCAACTGTGAGGAGCTGCCTCTCGCGATGATTGTGGCCGACAACAGCAACGCTGATCTGCTCATCAAGGGGGATCGGCTCACCAAAGGTGACCGGTTGACGGAAGGCGACGTCAAAGGGCTCGCGGCCTTGCCGGTGACGCTCGAGCGGCGGCACCAGCCGGTGATCCGGGGATCGACTGCCAACGTGTTGGGCCACCCGTTGCATTCAGTGACCTGGTTGGCCAACTGGCTCGCACAACGAGGCGAATTCCTGCAGCGAGGGCAGTTGATTTCCAGCGGCTGCATCGCGATGGCCGTGGCGGCGATGGATGATGTGGTCGTGGCGACATTCGGAACGAATGCGCGGGTGTCGGTCGAGTTCGCCCCGAAGGGCATGGTCAACGAGGTGAACGTATGAGTTTGGATCTTGGGCTGAAGGGAAAGGTCGCCATCGTGACCGGGGGCAGCGTCGGGATCGGCAAGGAGACCGCCCGAAAGCTGGCCGGGGAGAGAGTTTCGGTGGTCATTGCCGCGCGAACGGCCGGCGCACTGGAGGCGGCCGCCGAGCAGCTTCGAGCGCAAACGGGGGGAACCATCCTGCCGGTCACCGTCGATACGACGAACAGCGACTCGGTACGAAAGTTGGTTGCGACGACCGTCCAGCGATTTGGAGGCGTCGACATTCTCGTGAACTGTGCCGCCGCACCCGGCGGGGTGGTGCGCAACAACATCGAGGAGGCGGACGAAGACGCGCTCTTGATGGATCTCAATACGAAGCTGGTCGGGTACTTCCGCATGTGCAAGGCCTGTGTGCCGTATATGCGCGCGGCGGGGTGGGGGCGGATCGTCAATGTCGGGGGGCTCACAGCCAGGAATACCGAGGCACTGAGCGGCATGCGAAACACGGCGCTCGTCCACCTGACAAAGACGCTGTCGGATCAACTGGGGCCGGGTGGAATCACGGTCAACATCGTTCACCCGGGCGTGACTCGCACTGAACACGTGGAGGCTTGGTTTGCCGACATGGCGAAGTCCGAAGGGACCACCGTCGAGGCAATCATCAAGCGGGAAGCGGCGGACCCCGCGGCCATTCGCCGCATGCTGGAGGTTGAAGAAGTCGCCGACTGTATCCTCTTTCTCGCGTCCAAGCGTGCGAGTGGTCTGACCGGAGAGTCCATCGCAGTCGACGGGGGACTCTCGCGGGCGGTTTATCTTTGAGTTCTTTCGTCCTGGGCACCACGGACGCGGGGCAGCTCCCTCCGTTTTTCGGACGGCAATACGCCTCGACGCGCGCAGACGGCGCGTTTTGAACCGGGATGCGCAGCCCGGCTCTCGCCAGCCAATTGCCTTGAGGGCGGGCATGAGGTCCGAAGGGTCCCTCATCACGGGTACGATTTCCAACAGCAACGTGCTAGCCTGGGCGAACGGTTTGCATCTTGCCTTCGGCGTGCGTGCCGAGATCGAACCGAAACGCGTCGTGCTTCGCAAAGAATGAACGTCAACACCCGCCCGCTCGCTCGCGCCGCCGTCCTTCTCACAGTCTGTGGCCTGGGCACCGCCGTGGCTGCGCAGGAATTCTCGGCGCCGCGCGGTGACCGCACCGGCGGTTATCTGGCTCAGTCCCGCTCGGAGGTCCTGGCGCGCAACGGCATGGTGGCGACCAGCCAGCCGCTGGCCGCGGAAGCCGGCCTCGAAATTTTGAAGCGGGGCGGCAATGCGGTCGATGCCGCCGTGGCCGCGGCGGCCGTCCTCAATGTGGTGGAACCCGGCAGCGCCGGGATCGGCGGCGACATGTTCGCCATCGTGTGGTCCGCGAAAGACAGGCAGCTCCTCGCCTTGAACGGCAGCGGCCGCGCCGCCGCGGGTGCAACACCGCAGCATGTGCGCTCGGTCTCCAAAGACGGCCGAATGCCTCAGCACGGCATCGACTCGGTGACGATTCCGGGTGCGGTCGACGGCTGGGACGTGCTCCTCAAACGTCTAGGATCGATGACTTTTAGCGAAGTCCTGGCGCCGGCGGCGCGTATCGCGGAGGAGGGCTTCGGCGTCAGCGAACGGATCCGCAACGACTGGATCTATGGCGCCAAGATCCTGGCGCGGGATCCGGATTCCGCCAAGGTCTATCTCGTCAACGGGCATCCGCCCGATAATTACGCGCTGTTCCGCAATCCCGATCTCGCGCACGCCATGCACGTGCTGCAGGCGCAAGGCCGCGATGCGTTCTACAGCGGCGAGATCGCGCAGGCCATCGTCGCCAAGTCGCGCGCCCTGCATGGCACTTTGACCCTGGACGATCTGCGCGCCACCCAGGCTACCTGGGAGAAGCCGTTGAGCACCAACTACCACGGCTTCGACGTGTACGAATTTCCGCCCAATACCCAGGGCTTCGCAGTGCTCGAGATGCTCAACATCCTCGAGGTGTGTGCGCCGCAGCTCGGAATCAATCTGGCGGCCCTGGGACCGGGTTCGGTACAATACTGGCATCTCCTGGTGGAAGCGAAAAAGCTGGCGTATGCGGACTTGTACGCATTCAACGGCGATCCCGGTTTCACGCAAGTACCGGTGGATCGCCTGATTTCCAAGAGCTACGCGAAGGGGCTCTGCGCCAAGATCGATCTGCACGAGGCGGCGGTGCCCGAGCCCAAGGGCGATCCGGTGGGCGGCACGGTGTACGTGGCGACGGCCGACCGCTTCGGCAACATGGTGTCATTCATCTACAGCGTGTACGACACCTTCGGCTCCGGCATTACGGTTCCGGGCTACGGCTTCGTCCTCAACGACCGCGGCGCTCTGTTCTCCCTCGATCCAAGGAGTCCGAACGTGATCGCGCCCGGCAAGCGGCCATTTCAAACGCTGCTTCCTGGATTTCTCATGAAGAACGGACAGCCGCTGATGGCATTCGGGCTCATGGGCGGCAGCCAGCAGGCGCAGGGTCATGCCCAGGTGCTCATCGACATGATCGACTTGGGCGCCAATCCGCAGGCAGCGAGCGACGCCGCACGCTTCACGCACGCGCAGGCCGACAACACCTTGTACCTCGAGTCGCAGCTGTACGCGCTGGTCGGTGCGGATCTCAAGGCATTGGGCCACCGCGTCGTGTCGACCAACGGTGAGGACATGGGCGGCTATCAGTCAATTCGTCTCGATACCTATCTCGGCGAGCGTACCGACGGCAAGGGACCGATCGGCGGCGTCTACCGCGGCGCGTCCGATCATCGAAAGGACGGCGCTGCCTTGGGCTGGTAGCGGCCGTGAAATTACAGCGTTCGCAGATTCTCCGATTCGCGGCGTAGATCCCTGAGAAATCCCTCCAATTCGGCCTTGCGCGGCGCAACCCGGGCCCGGCCGGCGGGGGAGAGCACCCGCGCCGGTACGTCCTTCAGATTGTCCTCGAGCATCTTGACCGCCTTGGGCCCGTCGGGATCTCCGCCGTTGGGGTCGACGAGCGCCATGACCCGCGCCACGCCGATGGCTCCCAACCAATCGAGGGCGTCGGCATCGTGCAGGTACAAGGCTTCAGGACCGACCGGATCGCGATAGTACATGTGGGTGCGAATCGCCCCGCGCACCGCATCGATCTTCGTCATCGGGAACCCGGTGCCCTTGAGGACGGTATCGACGATGCCGGCGGCAACGTCCGAGTGATCGAGCTTTTCGTCTTCCCACGGCTTGAATGCCGCCATGTCGTGTAGATATGCGGCGGCAAACAACACATCGTCGTCGAGAGTCAGGTGATCGGCCGCCGCCAATTCACGTGCGAGCGCGTAGTCACGCACGCAGTGCGAATAGCCCCAGGCTGGATTCTTGAAGTGCTCGAGCGCGAAAGCGCGAACGGTTTCGTGCCAATCGGAGGTGGCGGCCGCCGATACCGCCGCAACGGCGCAGGTCGAAAAAAGGATTGCGCCGATTCCCGCGATGAGAAATGGCCGGACGGCCATGGCCAAGTTAGTTCGCGCCACAGGGCATCCCCGTATGTTTGACGAGTGGGGCGCGGTCGACGAGTACGTCGGGTCCGGGACGTCCCTGAGCTGCAAACCGCTTGGTTTGAATTTCCTTGAACGCATCCTCCAACCGGTTCAGCACCTCGAGCAGCAGCGGCGTCGGAATGTCGAGCGCGGGCTCTATGCGAATGGTGCGTGCTTTCGAATACGTTCCCGCGACCAGCACACCGCGGCGAAACAAGGCCGCAGCACATTCGTAGCCGACGGCATCCGAGGGAAACTCCAGTCCGATGAGCAGTCCCTTGCCGCGACAGGTGGATAATACGGCGGGGTACCGGGCGCGCAGAACGGCAAGTTCCTTCATCAACATCGCGCCTTTGGCCGCCGCTTGCGCGGGAAGGTCCTCCTCGAGCGTCACCGTGATGGCCGCGATGCCCGCCGCGCATGCGATGGGATTACCGCCGAAAGTCGTTGAGTGAATGACGGGATTCGGGATCAACGCCTCCCAGATTTTGGGCGTCGACACGAACGCGGACAGCGGCATTACACCGCCGCCGATCGATTTTCCGAGGCACATGATATCGGGCACTACATCGGCGTGATCGACTCCCCACAGACGGCCGGTTCGCCCCATGCCCGTCTGTATTTCATCCGCGATCAGCAAGGCGCCGTATTGGTCGCACAGTTCCCGTGCCCGTGCCAAATATCCCGGCGGCGGAACCACGGCGCCGGCCTCGCCCTGGATGGGCTCGACCATGAACGCCGCGATCGGCGTTCCGACGGCCTCCGCCTTGGCAAACTCTGCCTCCAACGCGGCGGCATCCCCGTACGGGGCGAACCTCACATCTTGCAAGCCGCCTCGAAACGGCTCACGGAACGCGGCCTTGCCCATGAGCGACAACGAACCCATGGACTTTCCGTGAAAACCACCGAGGGTGGAGAGGAAGGTATTGCGGCCGGTGTGGAGGCGGGCCAATTTGATCGCACCCTCCACCGCATCGGTGCCGTTGTTGATGAAGAAACTGCACCCCAAGTCACCCGGGGTGATGTCTGCAATCAACTTGGCCAGAGCCGCACGCCACGGCTCCAGCAGTTCCTGGCTGTTGAGGGCCATGCGGCTCATCTGATCCGTCACCGCCTTGACGATGCGCGGATGGTTGATCCCGGCGCTGAAGATTCCGTAGCCACCGAGACAATCGATGTATTCGCGGCCCAGCAAGTCTGCAACGGTGGAACCATGTCCCGCCCATTCGAGCGCCGCAAATTGTCCCGCTTCCGTGACCGATTTGCGGTAGGTGATGAAACCTCGATTCACATGCTTTTCGTAGGAGTCCACGGTTTCGCCGATGAATGCATGCATCTCGGACTCGCTCATCGGCTTGCCGCCGATGAGATCGAGATAACGTCTGGAGGAAGCCAGAACGGCCTGGGTCGACAAACGCATAATGCTTTGCTCCTGCTCGATCCTTCCGGGAAAGGATGTTCGAACTCCACGAGCCACCGATCAGATTCGGCAATTCGTTGGGACCGGCCGCTCACGCGGCCCGCTGCAATTGTTAAGTCAGCAGCTTGAGCAAGATTTGACGGCCGGACAGCGCGATGTCGGGGCCCTCGAGGCGAACATTCGGAGCGGCGCGCTCGGTCACTCGGGAGGAAATAAGATATTCAATGTCTGCGACGAGACGAAATCGGCGTGATCCGAGAAAAATGCTGCGTGCGGTTGGGGAATGGGCAGACATGATTTTCTTGATCGTTATCGCTAGGCGGATCCACGCTGAAATGCAACGGAAACAATATAGGACTTAATAATCGGGGCGTCAACCAAGCGCCGATGCGCAAGGTCGAGAGGGGCGTAGGGCGCGAACGCTGGCGCGCAAGATCGAGAGGGGCGCAGCGCGAACGCTGATGCTCGAGAACGAGAGGGGCGTAGGGCGCGAACGCTGGCGCGCAAGATCGAGAGGGGCGCAGGGCGCGAACGCTGATGCTCGAGAGCGAGAGGGGCGTAGGGCGGGAGTGCTGATGCGCAAGAGCGAGAGGCGCGCAGGGCGCGAGCGCTGATGCTCAAGAGAGGGTGACGCACGCCCTGTGCGCAAGGGCGTCAATGCGAATCGCGCGGAACCTCGGCGCCGCTGCCGCCGACGAGGAAATCGAGATCGGCCCCCAAATGCGCCTGCTGCACATGCTCGACATAGAGTTTGTACCACCCGCGCTGAGGGATAGCCGCCGGCCGCCACTCGCCTCTGCGTCGGGCGAGTTCCTCATCGGATACGTCCAAATGCAAACGGCGGGCCGGCACGTCGAGCTCGATGAAGTCCCCGTCGCGCACCAGTGCGAGCGGCCCACCCTCGGCGGCCTCCGGCGAGACATGCAACACCACCGTGCCGTACGCCGTTCCGCTCATTCGCGCATCGGATACCCGCACCATGTCGGTGATGCCCTTCTTCAGGATCTTCGGCGGCAATGGCATGTTGCCGACTTCCGCCATTCCGGGATAGCCCTTCGGCCCGCAATTCTTCAGGACCATCACGCAGGTTTCGTCGATGTCGAGTGCGTCGTCATCGATGCGCGCGTGAAAATCCTCGATGTCATTGAACACCACGACCCTGCCGCGGTGGATGAGCAGGTGCTTCGATGCCGCGGAGGGTTTGATCACAGCCCCTTGCGGTGCAAGATTGCCTTTCAACACCGCGATGCCCGCGTCCGCCTTGAATGGTTCCCCGGCCGTCTTGATGACATCGCGATTCCAGCATTGGGCCCGCTCGGTATTCTCGCCGATGGTCTTGCCGTTCACCGTCAAGGCATTCAAGTGAAGGCGCGGCGCAATTTCCCGCAATACGGCCGGCAATCCACCGGCGTAATAGTAGTCCTCCATGAGATATTTCCCGGACGGCTGCAAGTTGACCAGGCAGGGCATGGCCGAGCCCAAACGGTCCCAGTCCTCCAGGGTCAGTTCAACCCCGATTCGACCCGCGACCGCGAGCAGGTGGATCACCGCGTTGGTGGATCCTCCGATCGCCGCGTTGACGCGGATGGCATTCTCGAAGGCCTCGCGCGTGAGGATGCGCGACATGCGCAAGTCCTCGTTGACCATCTCCACGATGCGGCGGCCGGTCAGCTGCGCGAGACGATTGCGGCGCGCATCCGCAGCGGGAATGGCGGCATTCTCCGGCAGCGACATCCCGAGCGCTTCGACCATGTTGGCCATGGTCGAAGCGGTTCCCATCGTCATGCAATGACCTTTCGACCGGTGCATGCAGGACTCGGCCTCGACGAATTCATTCTGCGACATCTCGCCGGCGCGGACCATTTCGGACATCTGCCACACACCCGTGCCGGAGCCGATATTCCTGTCGCGGAATTTGCCGTTGAGCATGGCTCCGCCCGACAGGCCGATCGTCGGCAAATCGCAGCTCGCGGCGCCCATCAACAAGGCCGGGGTGGTCTTGTCGCAGCCCATCAAGAGCACCACGCCGTCGATGGGATTGCCGCGGATCGATTCCTCCACGTCCATGCTCGCCAGATTGCGGAACAGCATTGCCGTCGGTCTGAGCTGAGTTTCCCCCAGCGACATCACCGGAAATTCCAGCGGGAACCCGCCGGCCTCGTAGACACCGCGCTTGACAAATTCGGCAAGTTCACGGAAATGGCCGTTGCACGGCGTCAAATCCGACCAGGTGTTGCAGATCCCGATGACGGGGCGGCCATCGAACAAGTCGTGCGGGTAGCCCTGGTTCTTGAGCCAGCTGCGATAGATGAATCCGCTCTTCCCGGCGAGTCCGAACCAGGCTTGACTGCGGCGTTTGTGTTTGGGGTCGTTCACTTGCAGTCTGGTGGTTCTGTGCCAACGGGTATGCTAGCGATGCGCTGCGGGCCTGAACAATGAAATAATCGCGTCGAGCTATAACTATTACGGTAAATTGATCGGTATCCTCGAGCCGGCGGTAACAAGCCATCCTGTGGGATAACACGCCATCGCGGCGAATGCTCGCGTATACCGGCATGGGGGATTCGCCGCGTGCCGCACTGCAGAAACCTCATTCTGCGGCAAACCTGACCCATCGATCCTCGACGCAAACAACCGGCGGGCGCACGGCTGAACGTACCCCGCCCGATGGTCCCGGAATCCAATCTCCATGATTTTGCGGCGCAGACATGCCTCAATCGCTTCCCCGAGCGCGCAGCAGCTTGACGAGCACGATGTCGTTGCTGTTCATCGGGATTGAAACTTTCGTCGTGCCGTCAGAACCGCTGCGCATGGCCTCGTCGGTCTCGGGAAGATCTCGCGTCAACTCGCTCAGGTGCGCAATTTGGTCCGTGGTCAGCTCCTTGGGAGACCCGATCTCAACGTAAGCCGTCGGGGCATCGTTCGCGTGAAACCCGGTCCGGTACACCTCCAGCCGGTAAGCGGAATCCGGGGCAAGACGCGTAAACCGCAATTGCACCGGTGCCGCGGGATGCGAGGGAATAACCTTCGTATAGAAAGATCGGTTGCTCACGCTTTGGTCCGGTTGTTCGAAATCCCAGATCACAGCCGTGATGTTCCCATCCTTCGTGGAGGACATCGACCGAGAATCGCCGGTGGCAAGACTGCTTCCCTGGAGCGCGTGAAGGTACTTGTACGCGAAGTACGCGGGCTTGCGAATGCCCTGCGGGTTCAATAGCCCGAATCCCCCTTGAAATGGCGCCGTGGGAGGACCCGGCTCCTCAAAAAGGTCGGTGTATGTCCAGTAGCTCATGCCCTGCACCATCCCCCGGCAGGCCTTGAGCTTGCTCAAAATGTAAGGTGCACTGATGTAGGAATCATGCACGGAGTCGCGCGGGGTGTAACTGGTGCTCCACTCGGAGAAATACAGCGGAAGACCTGGAAACGGTGAAGCCGAGATTTGCGCGCGAACTCGCCGCACGTCCCCGATGATCGCGTCGGGCGACGAATCGAGCTTCGTGTCGGCCTTCCCCTCTTCATCGAGGAACCCCCCTTTAACGCCATAGGTGTGCGTTGTCACGAAGTCGACGCCGGCGCGGCTCTGCTTCACGTGTTCCAGAAATTCGGGAATCCAGGCCGCTCCTGCGGTGGCAGGACCTCCCACCCGCAAGGCCCGATCAATGGACTTGATGGTCTTCGAGGTCAGATCGTAGAGCTCGAAGTACGCCTTCTGGTCGCCGCCTTCCCAGAATCCGGAGAGGTTGGGTTCGTTCCACACCTCGAAAAACCAGGTCCGCACTTCATCTCTGCCGTATCGCGCTTCGATGTGGCGGATGAAAGCATCAACGAGTTCGCGCCAACCTTTCGATCGAGGGTGAGATGTGTTGCCGTTCCAATAGAATATGCTGCTTTGCGAGGTGGCAAGCGCCTTCGGAGTGAAACCGAGCTCGACAAACGGCCTGACATGCCGCGCAAGCAAGTCATCGTAGAGCTGATCGATCCTTGACCAGTCGTAGACCGTCTTGCCATCTTGGATGCGCACCGTTCCCAACACGTCGTGAAAGATCGCGTGAAACCGGACATACCGAAAGCCCAGTTCATCCGCCGCGAGCTTGAGCTGCTCCTGGCTGTCGTCACGAATCAGCGTACCGGGAAAATCGGACCCCACCGACAAGTCGAAGAAGCGATCCACCGCACCAGTCGTGTTCTTGAGATCGAGGACGATGCTCCGGGGCGGAACCTGTTGTGATTGAGCCGCGGGAGACAAAACGCACAGTGCCACCGAAAAACCGGCCGCACGGATTGAATGCCACGGAACCGCACTGAACATGGATTGCCCTTTCTTGAAAGTCGGCCGCCGGTATTCGATCGGGACCCCGCGGCCGCTTTTCCGCATCCAACGTGGTGGGACAGTGGAGGTGCCATTGCGTCCCGAGCGATTCACCAGAACGCGACATAGAACGCCACCACCGCGGCCAGGACGATGACGCTCAGCACCACATCGCGCGCGCTCCAACTGGCGCGTGTGGCGGTCTTCTCCGCCGCGGTTGCTCCATACCAAGTGTAGCGCATGACCGAGGCGTCGGGGGCCTTGGTGGCGAGGCTCACCACGACCATGACCGCGGCCGTAAGGAACAGCAGAAACTGGGCGTAGTACAGCCAGTTGACGTTCCAAAAGGCGAATACCGCGGGATGGCGTGCCCTGATGGGTGCAATCGCGGCGTCGAATTGCGTGGCGGTGATCAGTCTTTGATAGAGCTGTTGCTTGAGGGTGGCGACCGCCGCGCCATCGTGCCGCATGATCAAATCCGCCGCGAGGCGCGCCATGCCGCCGACCAACCCGATGACCAGAGCGTACAAAGCGGCCGGCGCGGTGGCCCGCTTCCAAAAAACCCCGAACAGAAACAGCGCCGCAATCGCGGGGGACATGTAACCCTGCACGCTTTGCAGATAGACATAGAGATCGGAGTGCAGGCTCTTGATCACCAATACCCAGCAGATGCCCAACACCACGACGGCGGCGGTGGCGATGCGCCCCACAACCACCTCGCTGCGCGGCGAGGCCTCGGGATACCACTCGCGGAAGAAGTCCATGGTGATCAAGGTCGCCGATGCATTGAATTTCGAGGCCAGCGAGGCCATCAGCGCCACGATCATCGAGCAGGCGACCATGCCGCGCAGCCCATGCGGCAAAATCTGCGCCACCAGCGAGGTGTAGGCGGCGTCCCCGTTCGTGGTGAAGTGCAGCTGCGGGGCCTGCGTCAGGGCGAAGGCGATCATTCCCGGCACCAGAAAGATGAACACGGGAGTCAATTTCAAAAACGCGGCGAGAATGCTGCCGCGCCGCGCGTGCTGCTGATTCCGGCCCGCCAGCACGCGCTGCACGATGTATTGATCGGTGCACCAATACCAAAAGCCGATGATGGCGGATCCGGGCAATACCGCCGCCCATGACCAGTCGGGATCCGCAAGCGGCCGGATGAGATGAATCTTGGCGCCGGCCGCGGCGACGGTGGCGTGCCAGCCGTCGATGAGATTCCCCGATCCCAACGCGCTCAGGCCCGAGTACAAAATGCACAGCGAGCCAAAAATGAGCACCGGTGCCTGCAGCACGGCGGTATACATGATGACCCGCAGTCCGCCCACGGCCGTATAAAGACCGGTCGTGAAGGCCAGCGACAAGGCGATCACCCAGAAGACGTCAATCTCGACACCGAACAGCGTGACGCTATCGATACCGAGCAAGGTGCGGACCACCACGTCGCCGGCATAGATCGTGACGGCGATTTTCGTGAGCACGAGACTGGCGATGGTCAATAGACCCAGCACATTGCGTGACGCGCGGCTGAACCTGAGTTCCAGATACTCGGGCATGGTGAACACCCGCATCCGGTCGTACAGCGGCACGAACACCCAGCCGAGAACCAAAATGAGCCAGGACTGGATTTCCCAGTGCGCCATGGCCATGCCGGAGGCGAAACCCGCACCTGCGAGCCCGACCAGGTGTTCGGAGCCGATGTTCGATGAAAAAATCGAGGTACCGATCTGCAGCCAATTGCTGTCGCGGCCCGACAAGAAATAGTCCTTGCCGGATAGCGATTTGGTGCGCATGGCATACAAGGTGATGGCGAGCATCGCGGCGGCGAAAACCACCACTACCACCCAATCCTCGTAGTTGAATACCGACGTCGATCGTGTCGCGGCGCTCACCGCTCAGAGTCCGAGACGAATCCGATGATCGGCATGAGCGTCTCTTTGGCGCGCGGGTAGGGGTCTCCGTGGCGGTCCCACCGCTCGACCGGCGAGACACGCGGATCTCGCGCGTTCCGGTGCATGCCGGCAATGCCAGCTCGAATCGGCCGCATCGATCCTCCCCTCGCGAATGATTCTTAAAGCACTCTCACCGTCGTCGGCGGTACCGCAGCGATCTGCAATGGATTGCGCAACGGCAGACCGAACGGTGGCGCTTCGATTTCGAACACGTCGCCCTCCAGCGCCTTGACACCGTCCGAGAATGACAGGGTGGCGGTTCCGAAAAAATGCACGTGGACGTCGCCGGGCCGGCGAAACATGCCGTACTTGAAGTGGTGGTGTTCAAGGTTGTGCACGTCGTGGGACATGTTGGCCTCGCCCGTCAAGAAAGGCTTTTCCCAAATCACCCGCGCACCGCGCCGCACGCGTGCCGTGCCGCGAATGTCCGCCGGCAATTCGCCCAGCAGCAGTTCCGGCCCGATGGATGCGGGGCGCAATTTGGAGTGCGCGAGGTAGAGGTAATTCATCCTCTCCATGATGTGGTCGGAGAATTCGTTGGCCAAACAGAATCCCAGCCGAAAAGGCGTCCCGTCCCGGGCAATGACATAAATGCCCGCCACTTCCGGCTCCTCGCCGCCATCCAGGGCGAATTGCGGTGAGGTTAGCGGACTCTCAGGGGCAGCGATGCTGCGTCCATCGCCTTTGTAGAACCACTCGGGCTGTACGCCGGGGCCCGGGCCTGCGCATTTGCCGCCCTCGAGCCCCATGCGGAACATTTTCATGGAATCGCTGGCGTCGGCGGAGTGGGCCTTCGCGTGCATGCGATCGCGAGCATCGGCGGAACCCAAATGTGTGAGGCCCGTGCCCGTGAGCCATACCCGCGCCGCATCGTGATGATCGACCGGTGGGAGGATGCGGTGCTGCTGAAGTGCTGCGCCGAGGTCGATGTCCTCCGCCAGTCCACGCGTTTCGACGAGGCTCGCCAGGGTGGCGCCCGTTTGGATGGCTTCGTTCGCCAGGCCCAAGGTCGAATGCGCGCCCGTGACGCGCCGCGCATACCCGTCGATCGACGCGGCAACGAACCGCTCGCCGTCCTCTGCGCGCAGTTGAATCAGTCTCAGCGTCACGATCCGCTCTCCGGCCCGTCCACCGGTCCTCCGAAGGTGTCGGGCACGTCGTGCAATTCGCCGAGGGGCCTGCCGGTCAATGACATGGGGCGGATCCTAAATTAACTCAGACAAAATGTCAGCACGCTTCCGCAGCCGGTCGCGCGGGCGCATTCCCGTCTCCGGTCCCGGCGCATGCGCTAACCCGCGGATTCCCGAACACTCTTCCGTGCGAGTTTCATTCCTCCAGTCGAACCCGATACAAAACGATATAGATCACGTCCATCTTTTCATCGGTATGTGATCAGCAGCCCAACCGGGCAGACTCACGCCGCTCCGGAACTCGTCCCGCAGGAATGGCGGCACGAGGCCCATGAACGAGTCGGGCGGCGGCCGTGAACGCTGACTGCGCACCCCTTGATTCGTGGCGTGCGCTGCCGGCACGCGAGTTGAATTACGCCACCGCCGGCCGCGGCTCCATCTTGCGCGTCTTGATGGTCAGCCGTGTGACCGGCAGTTTCGGGCCCGGGAACTCTTCGGTAAACGCTTCGATGGTGATGAGACCCGGGTTTTTGGCGCCACGGACGATGAGTTGGGCCAGTCCATTGAAAAGGCTGCGCTTGGGCTCGATGTCGGATTCCTGGCAGTTCGGATCGCCGTTGCCGACCCCGAGCAGTTCGCCGTCCCCATGAATCTTGAAGTTGATGAAGTTGCTCGCGGTGGGTATGTGGCGGCCCGCGGCGTCCAGCACTTCCACCCGCACGACGGCGATGTCCTCGCCGTCCGCGTCGATCTCGCCGCGGTCGGCGGTGAGCCGGATGGCGACCGGATCGCCGGTGGTTTCACGCCTATCGGTCAGGATCACCGCGCCGTTCCTGCGGCCGCGCGCTTCGATGACTCCGGGCCGGTACTTGACCTGCCACTCGAGATGTGTGAGCGGCTGCACGCGCTTGGCTCCCTGGCTTTCGCCGTTGACGAACAGCTCAACTTCATCCAGATTCGAGTGAACCCACACCGCGATGAGCTCGCCGGCGCGTTGTTCCCAGTTCCAGTGCGGGAAGAGGTGCAATACCGGCTCCCGTCCCCACCAGGCCTTGTAGTAGTAGTAGTTGTCCTTCGGGAAGCCGCAGGTATCCACGATGCCGAATTGAGAGCTGATGGAGGGCCAGCCATAGGGCGTGGGCTCGCCTCGGTAGTCGAATCCCGTCCAGGCGAAACCGCCCGGCAGAAAGTCGCGCGCCGCGTAAAACTTCCACCACTCTTCGGCCAGCTCCGACCAGCTCGTATGATTGACGTCGTACGCGCTGTCCCAATTGCGCAGCGAGTCGGTCGAGTAGACACCGCGCGTCGACACGGTGCTCGCGGTCTCGGACCCGATGATCGCCCGTTTTGGATGGCTGCGGTGAAAGGGATCGATGGCGTTCAAGTTGTAATTGATGCCCTCGACGTCGAGCGCCGTGGAGATGCCCGGGCCATAGTTGCCGTTGACCGCCGCGGTGCACAGCCGCGTAGGATCGATCTCGTGGGCGCGCCGGATCATGGCGGCGACGATGTGTTCGCCCTGCGGGGTGCCTTGCAGGCTGAATTCTTCATTGCCCATCGACCAGAGGATGATGGCCGGAGAATTCCGGTACCGCTTGATCATGACCTCGAGTTGACCCAGCCCTTCCGCATTGGAACTCATCTGCCGGGTTTCACACAGCATCATCATGCCGAGGCGGTCGCAGGCCTCGACCCACTCGGGCGTGGGCATGTTGTGCGAGGTGCGCACGGCATTGCTGCCCATGCCGCGCAGAACGCCCAAGCGGTAGCTCTGCAGCCGGTCCGGCAGGGCCGCGCCCACGCCGGCGTGATCCTGATGGTTGCAGGTTCCCTTGATCTTCACGGAATTTCCATTGAGCAGGAATCCCGCGTCGGCATCGAATGCGATGCTGCGTACGCCGAAACTGATGCGCTCGGCATCGTGTGTCCTGCCGGCAGCCGCCACGGTAACGATGGCCGTGTACAAATTGGGAGACTCGGGCGACCAAAGCTTCGGAGACGCCAGGGTGGCCGACGCCGTGTAGGTCGCCGAGCCGTCGGGTGCGATCGATTGCGGCGGCGCCTCGGCCACGGCGACCGTCCGGCCATCCGCGTCGAGTATCTGCCAGTGCACCAGCGGATCGGCCGGATGAGCGTCCCGATTCTTCACGATGGCGCCGAATGAGAGAGTGCTCGCGCTGCCCGTGACGTCCGCGCGAACATAGCTTTCCCACTGCTCGAGATGGATCGAGCCGGTCTTGGTGAGCCACACATGCCGGTAGATGCCTGCACCCTCGTAGAACCATCCATCGCCGAAACTCGCATCGACGCGGACCACGATGAAGTTCTTGGCGCCGTAGGCGATAAAATCGGTCAGATCGAAACGGAAAGGAGCGTAGCCGTTGTCATTGCGGCCAATGAAGCAGCCATTGACGAAGATCAGCGCGCTGCGAAATGCACCGTCGAAATCCAGGAAGATGCGGCGGCCCGCATCGGTCGAAGGGATCTCAAAGGCGCGACGGTACCAGCCGACGGAACTTTCGGGATACTTGCGGCCCAACGGCTTGTAGCCGTGGCTTTGCAGCGCCTCGTCGTGGACGAAGGGCAGTTCGACGGCCCAGTCGTGCGGTAGTTGCACGGCGCGCCAGCGCGAGTCGTCGAACTTTTCCGTGGCAAACTCGAAGCCGCCGGTCTTGGAGAAATCGTCCTGCCCCTTGCCGAATCCAAGATCGTGCAGCGCGTCCGCATCGCTGCCCAGAGCGAATTTCCAACCGAAATCGAGCAGTAGGCGCTGTCGCGGCGAGACCGAGCCGGGCCCCTCCCCGGAGACGACCCGCGCGCCGGTCGATAGGAGCGCAGCGGCCCGCGCCGTGGCGGATTGGCCCAGCGCCGTGGCCGCCGACAGTATGAATCCGGAGCGGATGAGATCGCGTCGGGTGACTTCAGTCATGAGATCCCTCTGGAGGTTTGGTCGCGAACTGCCGCCGCGACCGCACGAATTGGTAACGCTATCATCGGGCATCTTAAGCGAAATCCCCAGAGGACGCGAAGTGGCCGTAGCGGCCGAGCGTGCACGAAACGGATCGGGGCCAGGGGCTCCGCTCGTCATTCGTATTCGTATATGGCTCCCACGACAATTTTCATTGGTCTTCCACGATGTCTGACGGTACTGTGTCTGCCCATTTCAGCAGTCGGATCATGTCGCCCGCGCGTGGCGCCATCTCATGCCGGGCCTGAGCGCGGAGAGTATCTTCATGACCATATCCGGTGAACTATTCATTGGTGAAGAGCGCGTGTCGACCGAGGAGTCGTTCCGCGCGGTGAATACCACTCTGGCTCAGTGCATCGAACCGGCATTCAGCACCGCTGCAGCCACCCATGCGGCCGCCGCCTGTGAACTCGCATGGTCCGCTTTCGACCGCTTTCGCAATCTGGATGCGGGACTGCGAGCCGGATTTCTGGAGGCGATTGCCGCCCAGATACTTGCCGTGGGCGATGAGTTGCTGATTCGCGCACAGGCCGAATCCGGCTTGGCTTCGGCGCGTTTGACCGGCGAGCGGGCGCGCACCGTCGGTCAATTGCGGATGTTCGCCGATGAATTGCGGCGCAGTGATTGGGAGGGCGTGCGGATCGATCCGGCCATACCGGACCGTCAGCCCGTGCCGCGGCCCGACCTGCGGCTGCGTCGCATACCGGTGGGTCCCGTGGCGGTGTTCGGCGCCAGCAATTTTCCGCTGGCCTTTTCCGTCGCCGGCGGCGATACCGCGGCCGCTTTGGCCGCCGGCTGCCCGGTGGTGGTAAAGGGCCATCCCGCGCATCCCGGAACCGGCGAGCTGGTGGCGCAGGCGATCATTGCCGCGGCCCGTGAGACGAACATGCCCAATGGTGTCTTCTCCTTGCTCAACGGCCGGGACAATGCCTTGGGGGGCGCGCTGGTGGCGAACTCCCGCATCAAAGCCGTGGCGTTCACCGGCTCGCGCGCCGCCGGACTCGCGTTGACGAAGATCGCCAACGCGCGCGCGGAACCGATTCCAGTGTACGCGGAAATGAGCAGCGTCAATCCGGTGCTGCTGCTGCCCACCGCACTGTCGGACGGCGCCAAGCGCCTCGGTCGCGAGTACGTTGCCTCGTTGACCCTGGGAGTCGGACAGTTTTGCACCAACCCCGGATTGGTCCTCGCGCAGGAAGGAGCGGGTCTCGACTGCTTCATCGCCGCAGCCATCGGCGCCTTGGCGAGGGTAGCACCCGGTGTCATGTTGACGCCTGGTATTCACCGGGCGTATCAACAGGGCGTGGAAAGGGTGGCGCGCAGCCCCGGTGTTTCACTGCTCGCCCGAGGTGCCGATTCCGACGTCGTGCACGGCGGCCGTGCCGCGTTGTTCGCCACGTCCGCCGCGGCATTCCTGTCGAATGCCGAGATCGGCGGGGAAGTATTCGGACCTGCTTCGATGGTGGTGCGCTGTGCCGGCGAGGCGGAACTGCTGCGCGTGCTCGAACAGATCGAAGGCCAACTCACCGTCACTCTGCACATGACGGATTCCGATCTCGATCTCGCCGCGCGCTTGCTGCCGGTGCTGGAGCGAAAGGCAGGTCGCCTGGTGGTAAACGGATGGCCCACGGGCGTCGAGGTCTCGCCCGCCATGGTGCATGGCGGCCCATTCCCGGCGACTACCGACGGACGCAGCAGTTCCGTTGGAACCATCGCCATGGAGCGGTTCCTTCGCCCGGTGTGCTACCAGGGCTTTCCCGACGTGCTGCTGCCAAAGTCGCTGCGCACCCGATAGCGGCCAAGGACCTCGGACATTTGCACGACCTTGCGCAGCCGGATGTCGGAAGACGAAGCACCCACGAGCAGGCGCACTTCACCCGCCTCGACGAGGAAGCGGTGTGCGGCGACATCCCAGTAGGCAAGATCGCGTGCCGCCAGCCGCAGGTGCAGCGTCCTGGTTTCTCCCGCTCTCAAGGCCACGCGCTGAAACGCCTTCAGCGACCGCTCCGGACGCGAAATCTTGGATTGCGGCAGCTGCACGTAAAGTTGCACGACTTCCTCGCCGTCGCGATCGCCCACGTTGCCGACATCCACGCTCACGTCGATCGACCCGTCCGCGGGCAGAACGGCCGCATCGGTTCGCATCCGGAAGTAGTGGAAGCGGGTGTAGCTCAGGCCGAATCCGAACGGATAAAGCGGCGTACCCTTGAAGTACAAGTAGGTGCGGCCGTGACGAATGTCATAGTCCATCATCGGCGGAAGCTGGTTGATGGACCGCGGCCAGGTGTGGACCAGCCGTCCGGCGGGATTGAAGTCGCCGAACAATACGTCGGCCAATGCATTGCCCGATTCTTGACTGTTGTGCGTCATCAGTATGATGGCGGGGACGTGCGTCTCGGTCCAGTTGATGGCATACGGAAAACTGGAAATCAATACCACGATGGTTCGCCGGTTGGCGGCAAGCACCTTTTTGATGAGGGACTCCTGTTCCAAATCGAGCGACTTGCGATCGACGGATTCCTTGCCGTCGCCGGGATTTGGGCAGACGTTCCAGCCCGCATTGCAGGTGGGATGATTGCCGACCACGACGATCGCTACGTCCGCATTTTTGGCGAGGCGCACCGCGTTACCACCGTCGTCATTGGCGGCGAACTGCACGTCGACCCGTGTGCCGAGAGCGCGGCGTATGCCCTCGAGCGGAGATACCGTGTACGGCGGAGTTCCGCTGTACCAGTCGAGCAGCACTTGATCGGCAAATGGCCCGATGACGGCCACGGATTCGAGGCTGTCTCGTTTCAGCGGAAGCGTGGCGCGGCTGTTCTTGAGCAGGACAATGGATTTGCGGGTTGCCCAGCGCACGGCGGCGCGATGTTCCTCGCTCCGCCATGGTTCCGAATCACCCGCGATCGCGGAATACGGCACCAGCTCCGCGGGATCCAGCAAGCCAAGGTGAATCATGACGCGATAGACGCCGCGCAAGGCGCCATCGATGTCCGCCTCACTCATCAATTGGCGCTGCAGAGCATCGCGGATAGGCGGCCCATGCCGGTCGAGAAACTGGTTGATGCCGGCATGCACCGCCGCTGCCGCGGCTTCGCCCAGCGAGGGGAACGTGTGGTGTTTTGTCACCAGCTGCGTCAAAGCTCCACCATCGGTACAGATGATGCCGTTCTGGCCCCATTCGGCGTCGGTCATCGACGACAATATCGGATTGACGGCCATCGGTATGCCGTTCCAAGCATTGTACGCAGCCATAAAGGCACGGGCGCCCCCGTCGATGATCGCCATGCGAAACGGCGCCGAGTAATACTCGCGCATCAGGCGTTCATCGAAATTGGATGAAGAACTGTCGCGTCCGTCCTCGTTGCTGTTTGCCATGAAATGCTTCAGGAGGGCGGCAGCACGCCAGTACTTCGGGTCATTGCCCTGCAGACCATGCACGAACGCGCTCGCCAGCGTTCCGGTCAAAAAGGGATCCTCGCCGTAGGACTCTTCGGTGCGACCCCATCGCGGGTCGCGGGCCAAGTCGGCATTCGGCGCCCGGACGACCAGGCCGCCGCGCCGGTACTTGTCGCTTTGAAAGGCATAGCGGGCTTCGATCGCCTCGATTTCCGCGACTCGCCGCAGCACGTCGACATCCCAGGTTTCTCCGAGACCGACCGCTTGCGGGAATTGCGTGGTGGGGACAGGCATATTACCCATCGTGCCATCGGATTTTGGGAATCGGCCCCATTCGCCGGGACCTCCGAGCGCCACGCCGTGCAGTCCCTCGATGTGTCCCGAAAGTCGCAGACCCAGCCGGGGCACCGAAGGGTCGGTCCCGAGCGCCAG
>Ga0209166_10001449_pt1 | contig 19734 bp, 16 predicted proteins | sample Coa_R1_3_FD_187151 | JGI IMG/M metagenome (GOLD analysis project Ga0209166, IMG submission 187151) | Surface soil microbial communities from Centralia Pennsylvania, which are recovering from an underground coalmine fire - Coalmine... | ecosystem: Environmental > Terrestrial > Soil >... | reverse complement strand
GCGAAGAAGTCCCTGGGCCCGTGCTCGAGTCCCTGGTCATAGGGCAGGAACATCCCGGTGCCGTTGCGCAGTCCCGCCCCGAACAAGATGCGGTGCAGGCGGGCCCGCTTACCCGCCGGGGCGCCGATCGTCCGCAGTGGCTGCCGAGTAGTCATCGCACACTTCCCCCTCCGCCAATCCTCTCATACTGACGCCAGCACCGGCGGAAAGGTTTACCAGGGAGCGTAGAGTGCGGCCATGGCCGATCAATGGGACCGCTACCTGCGGTACTGCCTCATGGCCCCTGACTTGGGATTTTCCCTCGATGTGAGCCGTGTCCGGTTCCCGGAGGCCTACATCGGCGAAATGCGGCAGGCGTCGGCGGCGGCAATGGACGCCATGGCAGCGCTGGAGGCCGGGGGCATCGCCAACCCCGACGAGAACCGGATGGTCGGGCACTACTGGCTCCGCGCCCCCGCACTGGCCCCCACGGCGCGGCTCGGCGCCGAGATCGCCGCCGCCGCCGACTCCGTCCGCAGGTTTGCCACCCAGATCCGCAACGGCATCATCACCTCACCCACCGCGCCTTTCAAGCACGTCATTCATGTCGGCATCGGCGGATCTGCCCTCGGCCCACAGTTGCTGCATGAGTCGCTCGGCCCGGATGACGGACCGGTCAGCGTGGATTTCCTCGACAACGTCGACCCGGACGGAGTCGGCTCCCTCATAACGAAGCTCAAACCCGAACTCGGCCAGACGCTGGTGTCCGTCGTGTCGAAATCGGGCTGGACGCCCACGCCCTGGCACGTGATGACCGAGCTGGAACAGGCCTACGCGGCCGCCCGGCTCAGCTTCGCCCGGCACGCGGTCGCCACCTCCATGCCGGGAACCAGGCTCGACCGGCGCGCCGAAGACAGCGGCTGGCTGGCCCGCTTCCCGCTCTGGGACTGGGTCGGCGGGCGCACGTCGATCACGTCGGCCGTGGGCCTGCTCCCGGCCGCCCTGGCCGGCATCGACGTGACCGCCTTCCTGCGCGGCGCGGCCAAGATGGACGAGCTCACCCGGGTGCGCGACGCACGCGGCAACCCGGCGATGATGCTCGCGCTGATGTGGCACTGGCTCGGCAACGGCCGGGGCGACCGGCACATGGTCGTGCTGCCCTACCGGGACCGGCTGGCCATCTTCGCCCGCTACGTCCAGCAGCTCGTCATGGAGTCGCTCGGTAAGCGGCTGGACCGCTCGGGCCGGGTCGTCCATCAGGGTCTCAACGTCTACGGCCACAAGGGCGCGACCGACCAGCACGCCTACGTCCAGCAGCTCCGCGAGGGCAGGGACGACACGTTCGTGACACTCATCGTGATCGACAAGGACGAGGAAGACACCGTCCTCGGCGACCACCTGTTCGGCAACGCCGAGGGCATCAGGCAGGCCCTCACCGCGCAGCAGCGCGACACCATCACGATCAGCCTCACCGAGGCCTCGCCGTTCGCGCTGGGTGCGCTGGTCGCGCTCTACGAGCGGGCCGTCGGCCTGTACGCCGAACTGATCGACGTCAACGCCTATCACCAGCCGGGCGTGGACAAGGACATCGCCGCCCCGGTCGTCGCCCTGCAGGCCAAGGCGCTGGGGTTCCTGCGCGACACCGCGCAACCGGTTACCGCCGCCCAGATCGCGGCCGCGGTCGGGCACGCTGACCAGGTTGAGATCGTTTACAGAGCAATGCGGCGCCAGGCATTGCGCCCCGCCGGAAGTGTCCGTATCATTCCCGGTGATGTGATCTTCGGAGAACGATTTGCCTGGGTGCCGGAGCGCATCGCGGAGGATGACTCAACAAAGCCCGGAAGCGTCACCGAACCCCGTCGCAGCACTCAATAGTGGACTGGTTTGTCATGCCAGATCACATTACATTCGCGGGTGAAGTGTATGAACGGCTCCTTAACGAAGTTATCAAGCGGCACCCGGTCAAGACCTTCGGCTATCTGCTGTCCGCCGGTAACCCCAGCGAAGTGACCGATTTTATTCTCTTCGACGAGAACATCAGGAACAGCGATACCTGGCAACCCGAGTTCCATTCCTACGGCTATTACTTCGCGGCACATCACGACGCCGGGTTCGTGGCCACCCCCGAGGAAGCCTGGCGGGTGCAGAAGGAGATCTGGGCACGCGGGCTTTGCGAGGTCGGCGTGCTGCACAGCCATCAGCGGCATCCGGCGAACTTCTCGGAAATAGATTGGGACATGCACAGGAAGCGGTTCTGCGACCTGTGGCATCTCATCATTTCCATGCGCAACCCGGACCTTCCGCAGGTCCGCGCGTTCGCGGTCAGCGACGACGGCGTCCGGCTGCTGCCGGTCCGGGTCACCGGGCAGCCCGGTGACGGTACAACCACGGCCACCCGTGACGCGGCCATCCGGCAGGCCCGCCTCCTGACCCGGCCGGATCGGGCCGGACGGCCCAGCCTCGCCAACGCCGGCGCAATCATGTCCGCACTCTGGCGCCTCCGCACCGTGACGGAGCCGGAAACGGTGCGGGATGTCCTGGCGGACAGCGTCTTCGCCGGCAGCGCCGAGCGTTTTGCAACGCACATCGCCCCGCTCCTGCAGCCCATTGCGGCGGCCAGCTTCGAGATGGGCACGGACCAGGCCGGCCTGCGGCATTTCTACGGTGAAAGCCCGCGCCACCGTTGCGGACTGTCCGCCTTCCGGATGCTGCGGATCCCGGTCACGTCCGGGCTGTTCGCCCTCATCGACCCGGATAACCGCACCCCGCCCAGGGAAGACCTGGCCCGCCCCGCCGTGAACGTGACCTGGGCCGAGGCGGCGCTGTTCGCGCTGTGGATGGGTTGCCGCCTGCCGACCGAGGCGCAGTGGGAGTACTGCTGCGGCGCGGGGGCACCCACCCCCTGGTGCTGCGGCACCGAGGATGAGCTCGCCAGGTACGCCTGGTACTGCGTGAATTCACGCGACCAGGTCCAGGCCGTCGCCACCCGGGAGCCCAATGCTCTCGGCCTTTTCGACATGCACGGCAACGTCTGGGAGTGGTGCCAGGACGACTACGATCAGCATTTCTACGGACGGTCGCCGTGGCTCAATCCGGTCAACCTCACGAACGAGAGCCAGAAGTCCGTCAGGGGCGGCGCCATGAACGCGCTGCCGGAGATGTGCCGCACCCGTTTCCGCTTCCACGAGGCGGCCGGATTCTGGGCCACGGATCTGGGATTCCGGCTGGCCGCACCAAGCGCCTGTTAGAACGTAAACATGAGGGGGGTCAACATGATTACACTCACGCTTCCCACACCGCTGGCCAGCTTCATCTCCGGCTCCGACGGCCGCGGCAGCCCGCGGCCCAGGTCGCTGCTCTTCGACGCGCGGTCCTGGGCCGAGTTCCTTGGCGAGATCCGCGAGCGCTTCCCGCTGCTGGCCGACCGCGTGCTCACCACCTCCGGCACGCTGGCCTCCGGTTTCGTCCTGGTGATCAACGATGTGGCGCTGCCCGCGAACGGCACCGCCAGCTACGATCTGCGCGACGGCGACCAGCTCGCCTTCATCGCCGCCCTGGCCGGCGGCTAACCGGCCAGCGCCCGCAGGTGCGCCCGGTACCCCTGGCCGTAGCCGGTCGGGGTGCCGGTGTAGTCGCTGATCAGGCCCGGCCCGCTGGTGCAGGCGAAGTCGGCGTTCCAGGCCCAGGCCAGGTAGCTGGTGGACCGGACGTCCAGCCAGTGCATGAGCGGGTCGATGTAGGTGTCGGCGCAGTCGTTCTCGCCGATCTCCCCGGCGATCAGCGGCACCTTGGCGATGACCGGCGCGATCTGGCTCTTCCAGCAGGAGCTGGTGATGCAGGCGTTGAAGTTGTAGGAGTGCCAGGACGCGGCCAGGTTGTGGTCCGGATCGGTGGGCTCGTGCGCCCGCCATCCCACCAGGTCGTTGGAGTACTCCAGCCCGCCCAGCATTATCACGTTGCTGGCGCCCGCCGAGCGGACCGCGTTGACCAGGGTCTGCATCCCGGCGACCTGGTAGCCGATCCCGGTGCAGTTGCCGCCGTGCAGCCAGCAGTGCCAGCCCTCGCTGGTGGTGGCCCCGGTGGCGCGCTCCGGGTAGGGCTCGTTGAACAGGTCGAAGATGACCGCGTCGTCACCCTTGAACGCACCGGCCACCGACTTCCAGAACCTGACCGACTGCGCCGCGTCGGGCATCGGCTTCTGGCAGACCGCCTGCGCCGACGAGCAGCCCGAGGACGGCCCGGTGTACAGGCCGTTGGTCCAGTGCAGGTCCAGGATGGCCACGATGCCGTTGCTGTTCAGCAGATGCACGTACGCCTCGATCGCCCGCTGGTAGTTACCGCCCCGGTAGGCCGCCTTGACATAGGACAGCCCGTTCCAGCAGGCCTCGTTCAGCGGCACCCGGACCGCGTTCACCTTCCACGTCTTCATGGCGCTGACCGCCGTCTGGTCCATCGGCCCGTCCCAGACGCCGAATCCCTGCACGCACATGTACTCCCCGCCGGACCGGTCCACGCCGTGCAGCACGACCCGGGTGCCGCCCTGGCCGACCAGTTCGTTCCCCGACACGTGGAGCTGCGGAGCGGCGGCGTCCGGCGTGGCGGCGGCGTCCGGGGTGGCCAGCCCGGCTCCCGCGCCGGCCATCAGCCCGGCACCGAGCACAGCCGCAGTCAGCCCGGCCCACCAGCGCAAACGCACCCGGAAGACCACCAGTCATCACCCGCACCCTCGTCGTAACCGAGCAGCAGCCGCAACTTTTATACTCCCTGCGGCTGACCCACGGGAGGCCCTTGCGCCTGTCGCTATGACGCTGTCAGGCTGGCAGGTGGGCTGCCGGACGGCAGAGCTTTCCGGCCGGAATTCCACCCCACGGCTGGCTGGGAGGCTGTGATGCGGGCTCGGACGTGGCTGACCAGGGCGGCCGTCGCGGCAAGCGGATTACTGCTGGCCATCACCGGCGCCACCGCGGCACCGGGCGCGGTTACACCGCCCACGGCATCCGGCGATCTGATCTACGTCGCGACCGCCAGTTCCGGCCCGGTCACGGTCTACGGCGCCGGCAGCCACGGCAGCGTCGCCCCGGTGAGCACGGTGGACAACCCGCACGCCAGCAACACCGTCTGGGATCCGTGGGGTGTCACCTTCGACTCCGCCGGTGACCTGTTCGTGCAGTCGTTCCTGTCCGACGCGACCACCTTCGTCTTCCCGCCCGGCGCCAGCGGCAGCACGCCGCCCTCGCGCATCTTCCGCGCCCAGGGCCCGGACAACGAGAGCATCGCCGTGGACGGCGACGGATACGAGTACGTCGCCGGCGGGGAGGCCGGAGCCTCGGTCGCGGTGGAGCCTCCCGGCGCCAGCGGCAGCCCCGGCAATCTCTACGGCGTGACCCCGGTGCGCCAGTTCCCGCTCAACGAGAATTTCAGCCCCTGGCCGGACGTGCTGGCCACGAACTCCGGCAATGATCTGATAGCCGCCGTCACGCTCGCGAAGGGCAACGCCATCGAGGTGTTCAGGGGCGGCGCCAGCGGTGGCAGCAAGCCCATCCGGACCATCTCCGGCCCGGACACCGGCCTCGGCTCCTGCGGCTCCAGTTCCACCTGTGCCGAGCTGTCCGTCACCTTCTCCCCGCTGACCGGCCGGATCTACGCGGCGGTCAGCGATGGCACCGGCAGCCACATCGACGTCTTCGCCGGGCTCGCCTCCGGCGACGCCAAGCCCCTGCACCAGATCGAGGGTCCGGCGACCAAGCTGGCCGGCAAGTTTCTCACCGGCATCGCCGTCAGTCCATCCAACGGCACCATCTACGCGATGGCGAAGAACTCCGAGTTCGGTCCCGGCCGGATCGACGCCTACGGCCGCACCGCCACCGGCAACGCCGCCCCGCTCCGCTCCTTCACCGACAGCTCGTCCGGCTTCAAGAACGCCGAAGGCATCGCTGTTACCACTTGATCTCCGTATCAAATTTAATTCCTGAATTCTTCATTACGATGCCATGTGCGTTATGCGAAAGTCGCGTTATGCAAAATTTCCTGCCTGGTTGCTGTGCCGCTGACCGGCCCGATCACTCGCGCAGGCCCTCCGGGCCTGCACTCGCGATGCGGTTTTGCATAACGCTCCATGACCCTCTCGCGAACCGTAATGAAGCAGGCAGGAAACCCGGCCGAAAATCAGTAGCGCCCCAGCGACCCCCGGGTCTTGGCGATGCGCTCGCCGAGGCGGAAGGCGAGGATGCCGGCCGCCAGGTAGGCCGCGGTGGTGGCCAGCAGCCAGGCCAGGCCGCCTGTGCCCCACAGGCCGGTCACCGGGCGGTGGGCGATCATCACGCCGTACAGGCTGGCCACGGCGCTGGTGACCGGGAACAGGCGGCCGAGGCCGGAGAACCAGCCGGGCACGGTGAAGATGGGCAGCGCGGAGACGGCGAAGATCACCACAAGCAAGAGCAGGCTCTCCTGGAGCATCTGGATGCGCTTCCAGACGAGGGTCAGCCCGCCGATGATCAGCGAGTAACCGACGCCGGTCACGATCAGCAGGATGGCCGGCACCAGGGCCGCCGCCGTCCAGGTGTAGTGCAGCGGGACGAACGCGCTGAGGATGCCGTAGGTGGCGGCCATCACGAGCAGGGTTTCTATGAGCGCGGCGACCACCCGGCCGGCCGCGGCGACCAGCCAGGACGGCAACGGGGACAGGTAGATCTGCTCGAAGGTGCCGGACTGGATCTCGGCGAGCAGGCGCCAGAACAGCTTGACCGCCTGGAAGTAAAGGACCATCGCCGGGATCAGGGCGAGCACGAGCAGCGAGGTGCTTCTGCTGTGCAGCGACCAGACGACGCGCCCGGCGCCGATCTCGTGGCCGGCGTTCAGCAGCGGGCCGAGCAGCAGGATCAGCAGGGCGTAGAACGGCAGCTCGAAGACGATCTGCAGCTTCTCCGACCACGCGATCATCAGGCCCTTGCGGACCTCGTTGCCCAGGCAGATCAGGAAGCGGGTCATCGCGGGCTCATCCCCCCGCCCGCCCGCGCCCGGCGGACCGTGAAGCCGTAGGCGGCCCAGGCCAGACCGGACAGCACGGCCACGTGCACAACCAGCCAGGGCAGGGTGCCATCGGCCCAGGCCGCACTCAGGCCGTGGCCGGTCAGGGTTGTGTTCATCACAACCACGCCAAGGGCGGTGGGCACGAACCGGGCGAACGTCTCGGCGCCGTGGGGCAGCGCGGTGCCGGGCACGAACATCCCGCCGAAGAACATGACCACCATGTTGAAGACTTCCATCAGCGCGCCGATGCTGCTCACCGCCAGCGTGAGCGCGACCATCAGCAGCCCGTAGGCCATCGCGTCGGCAATGGTGAGCAGCAGCGGGACCAGCGTGTCCGGCCGGGCCGTGTAGTGCAGGCCGAAGCCGCCCCACAGCAGCGCGGCCAGCACGACGGCGGGGACCAGGCCCTCCACGGTCAGCGCGCCGAGCCGCCCCAGCACCAGCAGTCCCGGCTTGGCCGGGGTGAGCTGGGACTGCTCCATGGTGCCGCTGTTGAGTTCCTCGGCGATGCCCCCGGCGCCCTGGGTGGCGGCGGTGCTGGCCACCGCGTAGGCGAACAGCGCGGGCAGGGTCGCCGTGAGCACCGGGTGGTCGATCCGGCCGCCGCCCACGAAGAACTCGATCATCAGGTAGATCAGCGCGAGCGTGACCGTGGACATGACCAGCGTCGCCCGGCGCCGCCACATGAGCTGCAGGCCCTTGGCGCTCTCGCAGGCCACCGTGTGCAGCGCGAAGGCCGCACCTGCGCGGCGCGGCAGTGCGGTCGCTGTCATCCCACCCGCTCCGGGATCTCCGGCCTGGAAGGCGCGCCGGAACGGACCAGTTCGATGAACACGTCCTCCAGATCCGGCTGGTCCTGGGTGACCGAGATGAGCGCGATGCCCAGGGTGCGCAGCCTCGCGAGGAAGTCCGCCAGGGCGTCCTGGCCGGCGTCCGGCAGGATGATCCGGGTGGAGCCCTCGCCGGCCTCGACCCTGGCTCCGGGCGGGACCAGGCCGGTGAAACCGTTCAGCGGCCCGGCGATGCGGACGGTGAACCGGTCCTCCGCGTACCGGGACAGCAGGTCCCCGGTGGGCAGGTCGGCGATGATCGTCCCGTTCTGGATGACCACGATCCGGCCGGACAGCTCCTGGGCGGCGTCGAGCTGGTGGGTGGTGAGCATGACGGTCTTGCCCTCGTCGGCGGCCAGCCGGGTGATCCAGTCCTTGACCGTGCGGGCCGCCTCCACGTCCAGGCCGATGGTGGGCTCGTCAAGGAGCAGGATCGGCGGGTCGGTGATCAGCGCGGCGGCGATGGCCACCTTCTGCTGCATGCCACGGGAGAACGAGCCGACCGGCTCGCCCCGGCGCTCCCACAGGTCCAGCCCGGTTAGCAGCCGCTCCGCCCTGGGCTTGATCTCCCTGGCGCGCAGGCCCTTGAGACGGCCGAAGTAGAGCAGGTTCTGCCAGGCCGACAGCGGCCAGTACACGTTCCTGGAGCCTTCGAGCACGGCACCGATCTGCCGGACCGCGTCCGGGCGCCGCCGCGCCACGTCGTAGCCATTCAGCTTGACCGTGCCCGCGGTGGGCAGGATGAGCCCGCAGATCATCTTGATCGTGGTCGTCTTCCCGGCCCCGTTGGGGCCGAGCAGCCCGAGCACCTGGCCGGGCGGCACGCTCAGCGACACCCCGTCCACGGCGGTGACCGTCTTCTTGCGCTCCCGGTAGACCTTGGTCAGCCCGGACAGCTCGATGGCAGCCTCAGCGACCACGACGGTTCCTCCCGTTCTTCGCGGCAACCAGGGTGGCGAGGTGGCGGCCCAGCGACCGGATCGTCGGGTAGTCCTCCGCGACGTCCGGGCTGACCGGGATCTGAAGCCAGTCCTGCAGCTCGCCGGTGATGATGATCGCGGTCGCGGAGTCGACGCCGAAGCTGTCGAACGTGGCGTCCCGGTCGATTTCGGCGCCCGGCACGGCGAGCAGTTCGCCCACGTAATCGGCGAGCCAGCCGCCGATCTCCGGCTCGCCCGGCACGCCCGTCATGCCGAACTCATACCAGAGCCCGCCCGGCCATACACCAGGGCGGATCGGACATGGCGAGAAGACGCCGTTTCGCCATGTCCGGCCGCCCCGTCGGGGATTCTGGCGCGGAGAGGCAGCACATCGCCGAGCGCATGTTCGCTCAACCCGGTCGATCTGATGTCGCCCGGGTCCGGGGCCGGTGGCGGTCGATGTGACACTGCCCGGGTCAGATGCCGGCTGGGTGCGGGTGGGATGCGTGGTGAACGTGTCGGCGGGTGGGGCCCGACAGGGTTCCGGTCGGTGGCAGCAGCCTGGGCAAACGCTCGCCGAGGTGCTCAGGTACCGGGAGAGCGTGCACGGCGGCGAGCTGCTGTTCGGGTTCCTCGACCCCGATGCGCGGCTGACTGAGTCGCTGACCTACCGGTCCCTGCTGCGCCGGGCGGCGGGCTTCGCCCGGCTGCTCACCGAGAAGGGCCTGACCGGCCGGAGCGCCCTGCTCGTCTACCCGCAGGGGCCGGAGTTCGTGGTGGCCTTCTTCGCCGCCAGCATCGCCGGGGTCGTCCCGGTGCCGGTGCGGCTGCCGCGCCGGACCGAGGGAACCGAGGCGCTGCGGCGGCTGGCGTCGGACGCGGAGGCCGCCGCGGTCCTGGTCGCACAGCGGCAGCGGTCCATCGTCGGGCAGCGGTTCGCGCCCGAGCCGTCGCTGGTGAAGCTGCCGCTGCTGACCGAGCCGCCCGGTGGCGAACGGTCCACCGCGGCACAGGTGGTGGAGGCGGAGGTGCGGCCCGGCGACGTAGCCCTGCTCCAGTACACCTCCGGCTCGACCAGCCGCCCGAAGGGTGTCCAGGTCACGCACGCCAACCTGGTGGCCGACCTGGACGTGCTCCGGGTGGCGCTGGGCATGGACGAGACCACGGTCACCCTGTCCTGGGCGCCGATGCACCACGACATGGGCCTCATCGGCCACGTCCTTGAGCCGCTGTACACCGGGTTCCCCGGCTACTTCCTCGATCCGTCGGCGGTGCTGCAGCAGCCGGGCCGGTGGCTCAGCGCCATCAGCCGCTGGCGGGTGACGGCCACCGGCGGCCCGAACTTCGGCTACGAGCAGTGCGTCCGGCGGCCACCGCCACCCGGCGGGCCCAGGCTCGACCTGTCCTGCTGGCGGCTGGCCTACATCAGCGCCGAGCCGGTCCTGGCCGCCACCCTCGACCGGTTCTGCGCCGCATATGCCGGCGCCGGATTCTCACCGGCCGCGCTCTATCCGTGCTACGGGCTGGCCGAGGCGACCCTGCTGGTCACCGGCGGCCGCCCCGGCGACGGCGCGCGCACGATGACCGTGGACGGCGAGCAACTCGCCCGCGGTGTCGCCGTCCCCGCCACGGCAGAGCCTCGTCGTCCGGATGCCCACTCCGCGGTGGGGTCTCGTCGTCCGGAAGCCGGCTGCGCGGTCGAGCTTCGTCGTCCGGAAGCCGACTGCGCGGTCGAGCTTCGTCGTCCGGAAGCCGGCTCCGCGGTGGAGCCTTGTCGGCCGGAAGCCGGCTCCGCGGCCACCTCGCCGTCGGCGCGGCGGCTGGTCGGTTGCGGTCACCCGCACCTCGGCACGCGGGTCGCCGTCGTCGCCCCGCAGACCCGCCGCGAGCTGCCCGACGGCCGGGTCGGCGAGATCTGGATCGCCGGGCCGACCGTGGCCGCGGGCTACCGGAACCGGCCGGAGGAATCCGCCGCGACGTTCGGCGCCGAACTGGCCGGCGAGCCGGGAACCCGGTTCCTGCGCACGGGTGACCTCGGGTTCGCCTGCGACGGCGAGCTGTTCGTGGTGGGCCGGCTGGGCGACCGGATCGTGATTCGCGGCCGCAACCTCTACCCCGAGGACGTCGAGACGACGGCGATCGCCGCCTGCGCGCACTGGGAGGCGACCGGATGTGCGGTGTTCGCCGCCGCGGGCCCGGGCGAAGGCACCACGGCCGTCGTGGTCGCCGTGGAACTGCCCCGGCGGGTGGACGAGGTGTCGCGCCGTGACATCACCGCCAGCGTGCGCGAACGGGTCGCCGGGGTGCACGGCGTCGCGGTGAGCGACGTGGTGACCGTCACCCGTTGGCATCTGCCCCGGACGACGAGCGGGAAGGTCCGGCGATCCGAGTGCAGCCGCCGGTACACGGCGGGCACGCTGGAGCGCTGGTGAATAGCCGTGGCCAGAAGTCGCCACTTCGTTGACAGCACGGACTATAGGCGCAGATTGTATCCATGTGTCCGTGAATCTGGGGACATGTCGCTGACCCTTGCTTATACGCCGATTGGCAGGCGCCGTATGACGATAAGCAATTTTCTAACCATTGAGGAACTAGAGCGGCGCCGGGCCAAGCCGGAGCCGACCAGCCGGGTGGTTTTCCGGGTCGCCGCACTTTACGGTATCTCCCTGGACGGCATGAAATTCCCGCTCAATTCCGATGAGCATATCGACTCGGGCCAGATCGTCCTGACCACCGATTCGGAGATCTCGCCCGCGATGAACGTCGGGGTCGCGGACTTCGGCCAGCTGACGCTGCGGGTGCGCTACGGCGTGCAGGCCGTCTTCCCTGGCCTGCACGAACTCGTGATGTCCGGGCGGCACGACCTTTCGCTGCTCGCCCCGATCCGGGCCACGGCGACCGACGACTGCACCGTCGAACCGGACCTGTCCGGCTGGCACGCCCGCGGCTGCCTGGAGTTCCTGCCGGGCTCCATGTGGTCGGGCGCAAAAGGTGGTTGAGACGGCCGCATTGTCTCCAGTTTGGAGAACTCGCTGGCTGAACTGCGTGATGGCAAGCCGACTACGGTCGCGTACGACACGACATTCCTGATCACCTGGCCCATGCACCTGGGTGGCACGTCGGACACGGTCAATTTCGTCGGCTCAATGCGGCTGCTCCCGGTCATGGGATTTGAATAAACCGTACTGAGACTTATTCCAAACGCCAATAGGTTTAATCGACGTATACCAGCTTGACCTGCGGGTATGTAAACCAGTCCGAGGGTTCAGAATAAGCCTCAAAATGTATCTGACCAGCACACCGCCCTGGTTCTGTTTCATCGTGCATCCAAGGCACGTCGCCGAGCTCGACTCGATGTGCGGAGCCTCGCTGCTGCGCCGGTACAGCAGGGACGAAGCGGAGTTCGTGCGGCGGGCCTGCACGTCTCCGGCCCTGGTGCTCGGCGAGGTCACCATGCGCGGGTCGTCGATCCGCGGCGAGGTGATCGGGGCTGTGCGCATGCCCGGGGCCCTGCTCACCCGGGACGGCTTCCGGCTGGTGGTGGAGGCCGCGCAGCTCGCGGCGCTGCGCGGGGCGGCGGTCGTCGGCCTGGGCGGGCTCACCGCTCCGGTCACCGGCGGCGGCTCGTTTCTGCTCCCGCACCTGCCGGCCGGGATCACGGTCACCAACGGCAACGCCCTCACCGCGGCGGTGGCCAGGGACAACGTCATGCAGGCCCGGTCGGCCCGCGGGCTGGCCGACCCCACGGTCGCGGTGCTCGGCGCGACCGGCTCGGTCGGGGTCGCCGTTTCGCACCTGCTCGCCGACGACGGCCTGCGCCTGATCCTGCTCGGCCGCTCCCAGGCCCGTCTGAGCGAGCGGCTGGGTGACCTGGCTCAGGCCGCGGCGCTCAGCGACGACGTGACCCGGGTGGCCAGCGCGGACATCGTCCTGGTGCTGACCAACGACGCCTCGGCCCGGCTGCGGCCACAGATGCTCGAGCCGGGGACGGTCGTCATCGACATCGCCCAACCCGCCGGCATACCGGGCGCCGAGTACCCCGCGTTCTGGCGGGCCGGCATCCCGGTCGTGGCGGGCGGCATCGTGCAGGCGCCCGGGTACCGCTGCACCCAGGATTTCTTTCTTGACGGCCCGGAGGAAACCTTCGCCTGCCTTGCCGAGACCTACCTGATGGCAACCACAGGACTGCGAGAGCACTCGGTCGGTCAGCCGAGCGCTGACTTCGCCCGGACGATGTCGTCTCTGGCGAGCCAGCACGGCATTCGCCCGCGACCTCTCCGGCTCACCCAACCCGACGATCCCACGCTCTGCCCTTCCGGGCCGGAATTCCACCTTACGGCAAGCCTTTCCAGCCGGAATTCCACCCTACGGCGGGACGCGGCCGACCCAGGAGGCATTGACGTGCACGAACTGACCTTGATCAACGCTTGTTGCGGTGGTGACCCGAACCTCGGCGACTACGCCGACTTCCTGCGGCGCAAGCTCGACGGCCGGGCCCAGGTCGAGCTGGTGGCGATGGGCTCGTGCAGCGACCTGTCCGCGATCCCGGCCGAGCTGCGGGAGAAGCTGATCGGGCAGCGGATCGACGGCGTGCCGGTCGTCGTGCTGGACGGCAAGGTCGTCGCCTCCGGCCCGCTGCCCAACTGGATGGACGGCTACGAGGCGATCGTGGCGGCCATGGACGCCACGGCGGCAACGCCATGACGACCGCACTTCACCGGCCGGACGTCCACCCCGCGGCAGAGCTTGAAACGCCGGCGCACGACGAGGTGCTGGACACCGAGCTCCTGCGCGAAGACTTCCCGTGCCTGGCGGCGGGCAACGTCTACCTGGACAGCGTGGCCTCGTCGCTCACCCCGGTGCCGGTGGTCGAGGCGATGAACGAGTACTACTTCAGCTACCGGGCGAACATCCACCGCGGCAGCTACGACGCCTCGATCATGGCGTCGGAACAGTACGAGGCCGCCCAGGCCAAGGTCGCACGCTTCATCGGCGCCGACCCCGAGGAAATAGTGTTCACCTCGAACACGACCCATTCGCTCAACCTCACCGCGCTGTCGCTGCGGGTCAACCCGGGCGACGAGATCGTCCTGTCGACGCTAGAGCACACCTCGAACATGGCTCCCTGGAGCCTGCGGGCCCGGCGCACCGGCGCGACCCTGCGCTGGTACAACCCGGGTGAGGAGGGCCGCTTCGACCTCGGCGAGTTCGTCAAGCTGCTCAACGAGCGCACCAAGATCGTCGCTCTGACCTACGTGTCCAACGTGCTCGGCACCGTCTACCCGGTGGCCGACATCGCGCGGATCTGCGCCGAGCGCGGCATCCTCTACGTGGTCGACGCGGCCCAGGCGGTGCCGCACCGGCGGGTGAACGTGCACGAGCTCGGCTGCGACTTCCTCGCCTTCTCCGGCCACAAGATGCTCGGCCCGACCGGCATCGGCGTACTTTACATGAAGCGCGAGCACGCCGAACGCAAGGTGCCGGGCATCGTCGGCGGCGGCACGATCAACACCGAGATCGAATGCGGCTGCCCGTCGCTGGATGCCTGCGGCCCCACCTACATGCAGTTCAGCGCGCTCCCGGACAAGTGGCAGGCCGGAACCCCGCCCATCGCGGAGGCCATCGGCCTCGGCGCGGCCGTGGACTACCTGGAGACCGTGGGCATCGAGAACATCCACCGGCACACCCAGCGGCTGGCCGCCGGCACCGCCGCCGCGCTCCGCGCCATCCCCGGAGTACAGGTCTACGGGCCCTCCGAACCCGGGCTGCTGTCCAGCATCGTCTCGTTCAACCTGGCCGGCGTGCCGCCGCACGAGGTCGGGAAGATGCTCAACAGCCGCTATCACATCGCCGTGCGGTCCGGCGCCCACTGCGCGCTGTCCTACTTCATGGGCGCCGACGCGGTCGTCGACGTCCCCGGCAACGTCCGCGCCTCGTTCTATCTGTACAACACCGCCGAAGAGGCGGAGCAACTGGTCAACGCGGTCGCCGAGATCGCGTCCTTCTGCGGCTAGCGCGAAACGCCCGGTCAGGGACGGCGGCCCGCCAGCGCGAGCAGGCGGGCCTGCTCGCCGGAGCCGTCGGGCACGTCCAGGGCGTCGGCGTACAGGCCCTTGCGCCGGATGTGCTCGGGGACGCTGGCCAGTGCGGCGGTCGCGGCCGTGACCAGGTGCGGCGGCAGGATCTCGTCGCCGCCGGCGGCCCGGGCCAGGTCCCAGGCGTGGATGACGACGTCGCGGAGCAGGGCTTCGACGACGAACGCGACCGTCATCTCCCGGGAGCCCAGCTTCATCGCCGCCGGGGCTGCCGGGTCCTCGATGCCGCCGAGGATCTGCTCGGCGATGGACCGGGCCTGATCCCAGCGCTGGACCGGGCCGGCGTCGGCGGACGGCTGCGCGTCGCTGCCCATGGCGGCGGCGAACATGGACACGCTCCCGACCACGTGGGTCAGCACGTCCGCCGCCGTCCAGCCGTCGCAGGGGGAGGGCGCGGTCCAGGCGCCGCGGGCCTGCGCGTCACGGACGCGTGCATCGAAGGCCGCCAGGGCGTCGGCCAGTTCGGCCCGGTAATCCTGGTCACAGGTGAGCACGCGGGTCACTGCTGGCTCCTTCCTCGCTCGTGCGCAGGGCTCGCTTGAGCAGTTTCCCGGTCGGCAGCCGGGGGAGTTGCCCGACGAACTCGACCGTGGCCGGGCACTTGAACCGGGCGACGTGCTCCGCGCAGAAGTCCATCAGCCTGCCCGCCAGCCCGGGCCCGGCGTCGGCGGGATTCCTCGGCTGGACGAACGCGGCGACCTGCTCGCCCAGCTCGAAGTCGGGAACCCCGATCACGGCGACGTCCTCGACCTCCGGATGCATGATGAGGACGTCCTCGACCTCGCGTGGGTAGATGTTGACGCCGCCCCTGATGATCATGTTGGCGGCCCGGTCGGTCAGGTACACATAGCCGTCCTTGTCGACATGACCGATGTCGCCGAGCGTGCTCCAGCCCCGGTCGTTGAATGCCTTGGCCGTCCGCTGCGGGTCATTGTGGTAGGAAAACCTCAGCCCACCCTCGAACCAGATCTGGCCGGTCTGACCCGGCCCGAGTTCCTGGCCTTCGTCGTCGACGATGTGGACCCGCGAAACCAGCGGCCGCCCGACCGACCCGGGATGGGTGAGCCATTCCTCCGGCCCGATCGTGCACCACCCGTTGCTCTCGCTGCCGGCGTAGTACTCATAGATGATCGGCCCCCACCAGTCCAGCATGGCCCGCTTGACCTCGGCCGGGCACGGCGCCGCCGTATGTATCACCCGCTGCAAGCTGGAAAGGTCATATTTGCCGCGCACCTCATCGGGCAGTTTCAGCATCCGTACGAAATGCGTCGGCACGAACTGAGCGTGTGTCACCCGGTACTTCTCGATCGCCCGCAAGGTATCTTCGGCGTCGAACCGCTCCATCACGACGATGGTCGCGCCGATCCGGTGTGCCGACATGATCCACCGCAACGGGGCCGCATGATACAGCGGTGCGGGCGACAGATAAACCGACGAATCCCGCATCCCATAGAACAGTTGCAGCAGATTCGTCAGCGCCCCGTCATCGCCGCCGAACGGCAGCCCGCTGAGCGGGCGCACGACCCCCTTGGGCTTCCCCGTGGTTCCCGAGGAATAGAACATCAGACACCCCTCGGTCTCATCCGCCAGCGGCTCATCCGGGTAACCGGCGATCGCCTCTTCGTAAGGCTCGAATCCGGGCAGTCCCCCGGTCCCCACGGCCAGCCGTACTTCCACGCCGGAAAGCGAGGGCCCGACCCGGGGCAGCAGGTTCTCCAGGGCCTTTCCCGCGACCAGTGCCCGGGCCCCGCAATCGGCCAGTATGTAGCCGACCTCGGCCGCCGCCAGATGGGAATTGATCGGCGTCAGGTAAATCCCCGACCGCTGCGCCGCCCAGCAGACCTCAAGATAGGGCAGCTCATTATCGAGCAACACGGCAGCGTGATCGCCGCCCCCCAGCCCGCGATCACGCAGGAGCCGCGCCAGCCGCCGCGACCGGGCATCCAGCTCCCGGTACGTCCGCGCCTGCCCGGTCGAGGCCATGACAACCGCAACCTTGTCACCGTCGGCCAACCCATGTACTCCCGGATGACGAAGCTGCGGCATTGCCATAGTGCTCATACCATCCAATCTCCAATAATTTAACATCACTGCTGACCAGTAGTGCGGCGAGAAGTCGCCAATCGCTAGGCTGATCAATCCGGGATACTTACCATTGCGCTGTGCCTGTTCAGAAGTTCGGGTTCTTCAAGATACCCGCTTCGGTCGCCGCTGTGCCACCTGTACTCTGCCTCTCTGAAGTTGCGGTTCTTCAAGAAACCCACTCCGGTGCTGTGACTGCCACCTGCACCGGCACTCGGGCAGGCCGAAATCGCCTGCCCTCGCTGGCCGGTCTTGACGAACCTCCACTGGCCCTGGGGCAGGCCCCAATCGCCTGCCCTCGCTAGCCGGTCTTGAAGAACCCTCACCGGCGATCCAGCTAAACAAGGAGGGTCGCGTGGCGAACGTCGGCGCCCAGCTTTCCGGGCCTGGTACCACCGACAGTGAACTTCGCCGGACGATCTCCTGGCGGTCATCCATTCTGCTGGCCATCGCGGCGGCCTTGCAGATTACCGTTATCATGGGCCCGATGGCCAATGAGCTGGGCAACCTCCAGCCATTGATCTGGGCGTTCGCTGCCGCCGCCGGGCTCGTTCAGTGCCTGTTCATCGCCGAGCTTGCGACTCATTTTCCGTGCCGTTCCGGCGGGACCGCCACCTATGCCCACGAGGCATTCGGCGACCGGAACAAATGGCTTCCCGCGCTGTCGAGCTGGGCATACTGGTTCGCCTGGACGCCAGGAATCGCCGTTAATCTTATCCTGGCTTCCAAATATATTCGGGCCACTATTGCACCGCACGTCAACACGGTTGTGCTGAGCCTGATCATCGGCGCTGGGCTGTATGCTGTCAATGCCCGCGGCCTGCGCCTCAACGTGAAGATAACCGCCGGGCTGATCATCCTGACGGCGGTGCCGGTCGTGGTCATGCTGATGGCCCCGGTATTCCGGCCGTCGCTGTTTCACGGTGCCCAGGTGTGGCCATTCCACGTTCCGGCCCGCCATGGGTCCGACGTCGCGCTGGTCGTCAAATGGCTGTTCGTCGCCGCCTGGTCGGCCTACGGCGCCGAGATGGCCTCGACGATCTTCGCCGAGTGCCGCATCTCCAAAAGCGCGGCGGTGCGCGGAATGGCGGTCGCCGGGACCGCCTGCCTCATCGGGTTCTCCCTGGTGCCGTTCGTCATGACGGGGATCGTCGGCGCCAGCGGACTGGGCGGCGACCCGGCCACGGTCTTCCTGGTGCCGGCCCGGGTGGTCATGGGCGGTGCCGGCGCGACGATCACGGGCCTGATGCTGGCCGGCGCGCTCATCGTCGGCGCGCAGGCGTACATCATCTCCTCGTCCCGGACGCTCTGCCAGATGTCCCGGGACGGCTACATGCCCCGCATGTTCCAGCGGGTCAACCGGTTCGGAGTGCCGCTCAACACGGTGCTCTGCGACGCGGTGGTGATCGCGTTGCTAGCCGGCATCTTCGGCACCAACGTCGTCAACGTGGTCGCCGCCGCGAACACCGGGTACCTGCTGGTCTTCATCATCCTGCCGGTGGGCTTCCTGGCCGTCCGGCGTCGCCGCGCCCAGGCCGGTGAGCCCCTGGTCATGGCCGGCTGGCTGGCCCCGGTGGCGGTGGTCTTCGCGGCCGTCAACGCCGTCCTGCTCGTCGCCGGGTCGGCGCTGTGGGGCCCTGGCATCTGGCTGACCGGCGCCGTGGTCCTGATCGCGGTGTTCCCGCTCATGCTGGTCCGGGCTCTGGAGGAACGACGCGCCCGTAGCGTGGCGGGCGCCGGGACACCCTAACCCGGCACCGGCGCGAACGCTGCGCCGTGCCCGGGCACGGCGCAGCGCCGGTGGCGGCAGGCACGGCGCGGGTCAGGGGGTTTCGGTGACCGGTGGTGGTCGGCACACTGGGAGACGTGGATGACTGCGATCTTTTGGTGATCGGTTCCGGGCCGGGTGGGCAGAAGGCAGCCATCGCCGCGGCCAAGCTGGAACGCCGGGTCATCATGGTGGAGCGGCCGGGCATGATCGGCGGGGTCTGCCTGAACACCGGCACGATCCCGTCCAAGACGCTGCGCGAGGCGGTGCTCTACCTCACCGGCGCCGGCCAGCGGGAGATGTACGGGCAGAGCTACCGGGTCAAGGACGATATAACCATCGCCGACCTGACCGCCCGCACCCAGCATGTGGTCGGCCGGGAGATCGACGTGGTCCGCAGCCAGCTCAGCCGCAACCGGATCCGGGTGCTGAGCGGCACCGCGGCCTTCGTGGATCCCAACACGGTCGAGGTGACAGACGACAACGACCGGTCCCGCCGGATCACCGCCAAGAACATCGTGATCGCCACCGGCACCCGGCCGGCCAGGCCGGACAGCGTGGAGTTCGACGGCCGCACGGTGATCGACTCCGACGGCGTCCTGCAGCTCGAACAGGTGCCGCGGTCCATGGTGGTGTGCGGCGCCGGGGTCATCGGGATCGAGTACGCGTCCATGTTCGCGGCCCTCGGCACCAAGGTCACCGTGGTCGAGCAGCGCGACCGGATGCTGGAGTTCTGCGACCTCGAAGTCGTCGAGGCGCTCAAGTATCACCTGCGGGATCTGGCCGTGACGTTCCGGTTCGGCGAGGTGGTCGACTCGGTGGAGGCGCTGCCCGAGGGGGCCATCGCGAACCTGCGCAGCGGCAAGCGGATCCCGGCCGACACGGTCATGTACTCGGCGGGCCGGCAGGGCTGGACCGGCGAGCTGAACCTGAAGGCGGCGGGCCTGGAGTCCGACCGGCGCGGCCGGATCAGGGTGGACGAGTTCTACCGCACCGAGGTACCGCACATCTACGCGGTGGGCGACGTGATC
>Ga0209166_10001448_pt1 | contig 19772 bp, 16 predicted proteins | sample Coa_R1_3_FD_187151 | JGI IMG/M metagenome (GOLD analysis project Ga0209166, IMG submission 187151) | Surface soil microbial communities from Centralia Pennsylvania, which are recovering from an underground coalmine fire - Coalmine... | ecosystem: Environmental > Terrestrial > Soil >... | reverse complement strand
CCTGTATGCGGCGAATCACTTCTGGCTCGACGCAGAGGATTCCGGGCTGTGCCACATCGGCGTCGACGGGTTCGTCGCTGACATTGCCGGTGCTGTGGATGGCGTCACTTTCGTCTCGGCGCGCGGCACTCGTTGTCCCGCGCTGGCGCTCACGATACATGGCGTCGAGTGGCCGATGAGTTTCCCCAATCCGCTGATGATCCAGAAGGTGAACAGCCGGCTGCGCAGCGATCCTGCCCGGTTGACTGCCGATCCCTATGGCGCGGGATGGCTGTTCGAGGGCTGGGAAGTTCCCGGGCGCACGCGGGCCGGGCTGGTTTCCGGGCCGCAGGCCGAAGCCTGGCAGGCGCAGGAACGGGAGCGGTTGGCGCACGAGATTCACGAAACCCACGCGCCGGGCTGCGACGGCGGAGCGCCCGTGCATGGAGTCGCGCAGTTGTTACCTCGGCAACATCTGGTGGGTTTGTTCCAGCATTTCTTCTCCAGAACCGATTGGGTGATCGAGCAATGAAGCTGCCGCGCAACACGATTGTCTTCGGATTCGGGCTGGCAGTTGCACTGTTCGCGGGATGGTTTGTATTTCCGCGCTTGCTGTATGTGCAGAAACATCAGCCGCTCGATTTCCTCCACAAGACGCACGCTGAAAAGTCCGGCATCGCGGAGTGCAACGAGTGCCACACACTTCGCGACGACGGCACCTTTGCCGGAATTCCTCCCACGGAGAAGTGTGCCGGGTGTCACTCGGAGCGGATCGGCGAGACCCCGGCCGAGGCCACTCTGGTAAATGACTACATCAAGCCCGGGCACGAGACTCCGTGGCTGGTGTATTCGCAGCAGCCGAAGAATGTCTGGTTCTCGCATGCGATCCATGTTAAGCGTGCGGGGCTGGCCTGCACGGAATGTCATTTAACGTATGGCGAGTCGGACCAGGTGCGAGTTTCAGAAGTGAACCGCATCAGCGGATATAGCCGCGACATCTGGGGACACTCGATTTCCCGGCTCCATCGTGCGCCCCACGACGGCATGAAGATGAGCGACTGCGAAGATTGCCATCAGCGGCACAACATTGAAGTCGGATGCCTGGGTTGCCACCAATGAAAGGAGCGGCATGAAGGTCACACGGCGAGATCTGCTGGTCTGGAGCGCAGGAGCCGCGGCGGGTCTGTTGGCGACTCCGGTTCCGTGGAAAGTTCTCGATGACGTTTCCATTTGGAGCCAGAACTGGCCGTGGATTCCGCAAGCCTCGAGAGGGCCGGTCGAGGTGAGGCAGTCGTTTTGCACTCTGTGCCCCAACGGATGCGGCTTGCGTGTCAGGATGGCGGCAGGCTGGCCGGTCGGTGTAGCAGGAGTGAACACCAATCCGATCAGTCGCGGCGCCTTGTGCCCGCTCGGCTTCGGAGCGCACCAGTTGAATTGGCATCCGCAGCGCCTGCGAACGGTGCGCCGTCTCGCGGGCGCCTCGTCATGGAACGAGGCGCAAGCGGCCTTTGCCAGAGCGCGCAGTGAAGGGCCAATCGTCATTATCGATGGCTGGCCGGGCCGCGCGGCTTCGTCGGTGCTTGAAAGTTTTGCGCAGAAGCAGGGTGGCAGCTATCGCGTGGCCGTGGGGCCGGAAATTCGCGCGCTGTCGCCGTATGAAGCCTGGAGTGGAGTGCCCGCCACTTCTCTCGGATACGATCTCGAAAACGCGCAGACGATTGTGAGCTTCGGCGCTCCTCTGCTCGATGGCTGGGGCACGCCCGGTCGCTTCACGCGCCTGTGGGCAGAGCGCGCTGCCGGCATGGAGAATCCTCAACTACGCCTGATTCACATCGAGCCGTCGCTTTCTCGCACCGCGTCGCGAGCATGGCAGTGGATCTCGGTCCGAGAGGGATCGGAGTCCGCTCTGGCTGCGGGATTGGCTCATGTGCTGATCGAACAAAAACTGGTTCCGGCACACGGACCAATCCCGACGGTGGGGCTGGATGAGGTCGCCGCCCAAAGCGGTATTACAGCGGACGCAATTAGGGAATTGGCTCGGACAATTGCTGGGCACATGCCAGCAGTGGCAATTTCGCGCGATGACGATCCGGCAATCGCTGCATTGAACGTTGTTTTAGGCGCGGTCGGAGCCCGCGGCGGAATTGTTCGCCGATCGAAGAACGCTCAAACCCATATTTCTGCTGAGACCTCGATCGCAGATGCGCGCGCAGTATTGATTGATGCGAGCGTGCCGTGGAATTTTGTGCCGCAAACCGGTGCTGAAGTCTTCCGTTTCGCCGCATGGGACGGTGGCCTCAATAATTCCGCATGGCTGCTACCCGCGCCGGGCTTTCTGGAAGACCTGACGGATGTTCCTTCTGCCCCTACGTCGGCGGTCCAGACCTACGCAGTTGCGCCCGCGCTGGTCAAAACCACTTCGGATGTGCGAAGCGCTGCGCAGTTTCTAAGTGCTCTTGATCCCACTTTGAGCTCAGCGGAGACGATCATCCACGCCCGCTGCTCAGATCTTTTCCGTGCGCGCGCCGGGAGGTTATGCGCTCAGGAAACGATGCCGGTTGCGCAAATTGCTTCCCTACAGAAGTTGGAAGAGGAAATATGGAAAGGCGCGGTCTGGGTTGGCGAGCCATCGGAGCCGGGAGGTTTGCGCTGCCAGTTGAAGGAGTGGCCAGCCGGTGCTTCTTCACTGCCGGTTCAGAGTTGGGCGAACGCATGGACCATACCGGTACTCCCTCCGCTGGCCTCGAAGGTCTACATCGAATCGAACTTGCGCGAAGCACCCGCGAGGAGGAACGCATGAGCGCGCGCTACGGCATGGTGATCGATCTGGACCGCTGCACCGGTTGCGGCTCATGCATGGTGGCCTGCGCGGCAGAGAACAACGTTCCGGCACTCCCGCAAGCTAGCGCTCGAACCGGTCTGACGCCTATTCTGGTTTACAGAGCTTCAAACGGCATGGAAGGCAATGCCCGCCGCGAGACTTTTATCCCCATTATGTGCATGCACTGCGAGCACGAAACGCCCTGCGTGAAGGTATGCCCGCAGCAGGCCGTTGAAGTCGACAAGGCGACCGGCATCGTTATGCAAATGCCGCAACGATGCCTGGGATGCCGCTACTGCATGACTGCATGCCCCTATCATGCGCGCTACTTCAACTGGTGGGATCCGTCCTGGCCCGCAGGTATGGAGAAAAGTCTGAATCCCGGAGTGGCGGTGCGCATGCGGGGCGTGGTGGAGAAATGCAACCTGTGTCACTCCCGCCTGCATGCTGCACAAGAAAAGGCTGCCGCCACGGGAAAGCGGGAAATCGATCCCGCCGATTATCTTCCTGCGTGTGTCGAAGCCTGCCCCACTGGCGCAATTCGCTTCGGCAACCTGGCCGATGCCAGCGATCCCGTTTCGCAGGAAGCGCGCTCGCCCCAAGCGTTCCGCTTGCTGGCGCGCATCGGCACCGAGCCGAAAGTCTATTACAAATCGAAGGAGCCATGGGTGAAAGCGCTGGCTGAATCCAATCCCGCTCGCTCGTCGGAGGTGCAACATGGCTAGCGCCGTCCTGACGGATAGCCGGTGGATTGCTCGTGGCGCAGAGCGCACCTCCCTCCCGCGATTTCTGCTTTGGCTGGCACCCTGGGCAGCATTGCTGGTCGTGGGCATCTATGCAGCCGGGCTCTGCCTCTACTACGGCCTGAACCAGACGAACATGGACAATCGCTTCGCCTTCGGCCTCTGGATATTTCTCGACCTCGGCATCATTGCTCTGGGCGCGGGTGCGTTCTTCACCGGATTTCTGGTTTACATCCTGAAGCGAGCCGAACTCAAGCCGATCCTCAATACCGCTGTGGTCGTCGGTTTCATCTGCTACAGCGGTGCGATCGCCATATTGATGATCGACGTCGGCCAACCCCTACGGGCATGGTTCACCTTCTGGCATCCGAACACGCACTCCATGCTCACGGAAGTCACATTCTGTTTGTCGTGCTACCTGCTGGTGCTCTGCCTGGAATACATTCCCATCCTGTTGCGGAATCGCCAGCTACGCAGGTTGCCGTCGTTTCTGATATTCGAGCATCAACTGCACAAACTGGTTCCCGTGCTCGCTGCCGTTGGCGCGCTGCTGTCTTTCTTTCATCAGGGATCGCTGGGCGGACTTTATGGCGTGCTGCGCGGCCGTCCATTCGCCTTCCGCGAAGGATTCCTTATCTGGCCTTCGACCTTCTTCTTATTCATCCTGTCAGCGATCGCTTCAGGACCAAGTTTTCTCATGCTGGTAACCGCTGCCGTAGAAAAGGTGACCGGTCGCAGGCTCGTGTCTCAGGAAGTCTTCCGACGACTGGCACTTATCTCCGGCGTCCTGCTGGGAATCTACGTCGCGGCCAAGTCGATCGACACGCTGATTTGGCTGAATATTACTTCGCGATCCGTCGGGTTTGCCCCGTGGCAGTTCTACATGCACAAGCCCTTCGGGACGCCGATTCTGTTTGCCGAAATTGTCCTGTTCGGATTGCTTCCCGCCTTTCTGCTGACGTTCCGCGCAACGGCCACCCGACGCGCTTGGCTTCTGAGCGCGGCCGCTCTGGCCTGCGCCGGCGTGCTGCTGAATCGCTTCGTGCTGACCGTGCAAACGCTCGCTCTGCCGACGCTGCCTTTCGACGACTTTTTGCAGTACACGCCCAGTTGGCAGGAGGTCGCCAGTTTCGCGGGAGTGATCGCTTACGGCGTCATCGTCTACTCGCTGTCGTATCGCTACCTCCCGATGTTTGCCTCGAAAGGAGACGACACGCATGTTTCCGGGAATTGATGGCTTTCACTGGACTTTCGGGCACATTCTTTTCCTATCGCTATTCTTTGCGGTGGCTTTGACGATTTTATTTACCATAACCTCAGCCATCCGTCGCACCGCGCGCGACTTCCGCACGCATCGCGCCATCGACTTCTGCTGGCATTCAGATTTTGCCGAATTGCCGGAAGCCGACCGCCGCTGCCGCCACGAACTCGCCGGACGCGTCATCTCCCGCACCTGCGACAACGCCTTCGATTGCCGTCATTGCGAAAAGTATTCCCAGTTTGCGGTTCTCCCCGCAACCGGAAACGTCAGCGCGCTCGGTCTCGACTACTCAGAGGACCGTTACTACCATCGCGGACATACTTGGGTAAAGCCCGAAGAAGACGGTACCGTCACGATTGGCCTCGGTGAACTGGCCAAGCATCTGATTGGGACTCCAGACTCGGTCAAAATGCCCGAGATTGGCGATGCAATCGAACTCAATCAGGCGGCCTGGCGAATGAAGAAGAATGGAAAAGAAATTCGAGTTCGTGCTCCGATTGAAGGCACGATTGTCGGCATTGGTGGCCCGCAGGAAGGTTGGTATGTGAAAATCCGTCCGCGGCTTGATCTTAAGGAGCCGGCCACGCTCCGCCATCTCCTGCGAGGCGCGGAAGTACGCGGCTGGCTCGGACGCGAAATGGAACGCTTGCAACTGCAGTTACGCGCACCCAACACTCCACCGACTCTGGCCGACGGAGGGGTGCTTTTGCCTGATTTAATGAATGCTGTTCCCGACGCAGATTGGGATACCGTCCTCGCCGACACATTCCTCGAGCCCTGATCAGCCTCGGTGCGAGATCTCATATCGCTTCAGCTTGTCATAGAGCGTGGAGCGATCAATCCCCAACGCACTCGACGCTTCTTTCACATTCCCATGCTTCCGTTCTAGGGCCGCCACAATCGCCCGGCGCTCCAGTTCTCCGAGCGAAATGTCGGGAATCTCCCAGCGCTGCGGCTGCGCTCCCCCGCGCTGCAGCCATGAGAACTCCTGTTCGTCCAGCTTGCCGTTGTGACAAGTAACGATGGCGCGCTCGATCACGTTTTCCAGTTCCCGCACATTCCCCGGCCAGTCGTAGGCGATTAACATTTTCAGCGCTTCTGCGGTAATACCGGCAACATCTCGGCCCAGCTCGGAAGAGATGCGCTGCACAAAGTGCTCCGCCAACATGGGAATGTCCTCGCGCCGTTCGCGCAAAGGTGGCAGCCGGATCTCAATCACGTTCAGGCGGTAGTACAAATCTTCGCGGAATCTACCCTGCTGGATCTCCTCGGCAAGATTCTTATTGGTGGCGGCGATGACCCGCACGTCCACTTCTATTTCCTGTGTTCCTCCTACGCGGTAAAACCGGCGCTCCTGCAATACGCGTAACAGGTCGGCCTGCAGCTTGGGAGAAATGTCGCCTATCTCGTCGAGGAAGATCGTGCCGCCGTCCGCCAACTCAAATTTTCCTTTCGCTTGCGTCGCTGCCCCGGTAAACGCGCCCTTCTCGTAACCGAACAGCTCGCTTTCGAGCAGAGTCTCGGTGAGCGCCGCACAACTGACCACGATGAACGGCTTGTCCGCGCGGTTGCCGGAGAAATGCACCGCCCGGGCGATCAACTCTTTGCCCGTCCCGCTTTCTCCTCGAATCAAGACCGTGCTGCGTAGGCTTGCGACGTCCTGCGTCAGCGCGAGAATCTCTTCCATGCGTGGATTCTTGGTTATGACATCGTGATGCCGGTATTGCCGCGTCAGCTTCTTGCGCAGGATCGCGTTCTCGCTCTGCAACTTCTTCAACTTCAGGATGCGCGACACCAGCATCGAGATCTCCTGTGGATTGCAGGGTTTCACAATGTACTCCTGCGCGCCTTCCTTCATAGCCTGAATCGCAGTGTCGACGGTCGCGTAGGCAGTAATGATGATGATCGAAGCTTCCGGCCGAACGCGGTGAATCTCCATCATGGTTTCAATGCCGTCCATGCCGCCGGGCATCTTCAGATCGACGAAGCAGATCGCATAATCCGTGGCCCGGGCGAGTTCCAGCGCCTTCTGCCCATTCGGCGCGGTATCGACTCGATAACCATCTTCGCGCAGCCACGCTGCCAGCGACTCGCACATCACCTCTTCATCGTCCACGACCAGGATGGGCCAATTCTTTTTCATATTCCTTCCTCTCGCGCAAATCTCTGGGCCAGATGCAAGCCGCAACGGGCGCAATACTGTTCTGCCTTGGCATCCACAAACTCAATGTGTGTGGCCAAACTCATGGGGCATCTGGAGTCGGAACAGTGCACTAATCCAAACGTGTGTCCCAACTCGTGCAGCACTTCCTTTACTGTGCGTTCGCGCAGCAGGCTCTCCTGTCCCGGAAGGCCATAGAACTCCTGATGCAGGCGGCAAAGCGACACTACCGCCACCGGACCTTCAAATTGCGCCTGCCCAAACAAGAAGGTCAGCATGGGAATCGCGAGATCCACATCCGTCACTCCCAGCACGCGCGCAGCGTCGTGGGGCGCGGATTGAGCTAGCATCTTCATAATTTCGACGGACTGATACTGCCCGCGCTTTGCATCGTAGGCGCCGGCCGGAATGGGTATAGCCGGCAAACGCCTGATCGGCAACGGAAACCACTCCGACGTCGCGCTCTCGATCCATTCCAACGCGCTCGCGGGCACACTCCCGATCGGCACCAGACATAGTTCGTTCACACACCTTGTACCTGTACTTCCCTGGCCTCGACGATGTTGCTCGATTTGAGCGGAAGCGTGACGGTAAACGTCGTGCCCTGGTTGCGCTGGCTCACGACTTCCACCTCGCCTTCGTGAGCCTTCACAATCCCATAAAGCACGGCCAGTCCAAGCCCTACGCCCTTGCCCTCGGCTTTAGTCGTAAAAAATGGATCGAAAATCTTAGAAAGATTTTCTGGCGCGATGCCTTCGCCCGTATCCTGAACGCAAAGCTCCATAGTATTTTCCTGCGGGATCAGGCGCGTACGGATTGTCAACTTTCCACCGCCATTCGGCTGCATGGCCTGCGCGCCGTTCAACACCAGATTCAGAATGACCTGCTGAATTTGCGATGAATCGCATTCCACCAGCGGAAGATTCTCCTGCAGGTCCAGAACGACCTCAGCGCTGATCAGCTTGAGTTTGTGGTCGGCCAGCCCCATCGTGGTACGAACCAGCTTATTCAGATCGGCGGGCGCACGCTGCGGCTTGGATCGCCGCGAGAACGCGAGCAGGTCGGAGACAATGCGGCCCACGCGCGCCGTTTCGATCGAGATCAGAGAGAGATATTTGCGAAATTCGGCCTCGCGCCCCGGAGGATACGTGCCGCTGCCCATCAGCCGCTCGAGGAGCATCGAGAGATTCAACACGCCGGAGACGGGATTGTTGATCTCGTGTGCAACACTGGCCGCAAGCTGGCCCAGCGTCGCCAGGCGTTCGGATTGCACCAGCTTGCGTTGCGCGACTTTCAGTTGCAGCGTGCGTTCGTCGACTTTGCTTTCGAGCGTTTGCTGCATATCATTCAATTCGGCAACCGCCAGTTTCAGCCGCTCCCGCATGCGATTGAACGAATCCACCAGTTCATCGAGTTCCTGGCTGCGGCGAGCGACCGTGATCGGCCGGTCCAGTTCCATGGCGCTCACCGCCTTGGTGCCGGCGATCAATTGCTGGATCGGAGTCGCGACAAAGCGCCGCGTGAACAGAATGACAAATGCCGCCCCAATCCCAACCTCAAACAGCGTCCACAAGATCGTCTGCAGCGTGATAGCTCTGGTCTGTTTTTGTACCGGATCGAGGCGCAACGCAACGTCAACTACGCCGAGAACTTTGGTCGACGCCTGGTGCGCGTGGCAACTGGCATTGCTGCAGGAAGGCTCATTGTAAATGGGCGCGACCATATTAATGGTCTTCACGCCATTGGGAGACGTGGCATAGCGCACCCGCGCATCGTCGGTGGGCCTATCCTTGATTGAGTCCTTGCTGTGACAACTGGCGCAGACCTCGCTCGACGAACTTGCTACGCTCTGTCGTTCGGCCGCGTCGGTCGAGAAAACCAACAACCCCTCTCGGTTGTACATGCGGATGCGATCCACTCCCTGCTTGTCGGCGATCACTTGCATGATGGAGTACGCCGCCTTGCGGTCGTCATCGAGCATGGCGTGCCAGGTCGCGCCGGTGATGCTACGGGAAAGCTGATCCGCACCGAGGATCATGGTATCTACCAATTGTTTCTTTTGGGTGCGGAGGTTGAGGTATCCGCTGATCCCGCTGATCGCCACGATCAAGACTGTCAGTGACAAGATGAGCTTAGGACCGAGTTTTCGAGGCATGCGGAGCCTTCGGGTTTCCCTGCTGGTCGCGAAACCCGCGCCGGACAGAGAAATCATGGCGTGATGTGCCTCTTTAAGCCTAGTCAGCCTTCCGTAGGCGCACCGTGACCCTCACCGCGCAGGTCCGTGATTTCGATCACCCCTGTAAGATATGAACGCGGAAGCAGATAGCGCACCCTGGCGAGCAGATGGGCGCAAGCAGGAGTTTGAATGGGATTGTGGCGGCGAGCTCGCTATCAAACACAAATCAGTTTTGTGGCATCACACTCGGCTTCCCCCGCTATTGCGGAAACGCTCGTCTTCCCAGAGCTTTACCACATCGACGCGATCGGTGGCTCCGACCTTCCGTAATATGTTGTGCACGTGGTTCTTTACGGTCTGCTCTGACAAATTCAGTTGCGTCGCGATCTCCTTGTTCGTGAGGCGCTCGCGCAAGAGTTCGACCATTTGCTGCTCTCGCCGGCTAAGCCCTAAGTCCGAGCCCCAGATCAAAGGCGCGCATGCGGGTTGGGAGACTACACGGAACAGCGCCATTAATAGAGATCGTGGGCAAACGGCTTCACCGGCTGCCACCGCCCGTATGGTCGCTGCCACTTCCACTGCGGAGGCATCTTTCAATACGTAACCGATGACTCCCTCGCGCACTGCTTTCAAGAATGTGTTTTCATCCCATTCCATATCCACCATAACAATGCGCGCATCGGGAAGCGAGGTGCGGATACTGGAAATGAGAGTCGCATTGGAGAACGCCAAGCCGCTTGAATCGAGAACCAGAATCCCCGGCATCTTGGCAACGATCTCGTCGACCACAGCTGGTGAATACGAACTCGCTCCCACCACCCGTATGTCACCCTTCTTGGCGAGCAAGCGCACCAGTGCCTCGCGCAGCAGGCGATTCTCAGCGAGCAGGAATACCTCAGCACTTTCCTTCGAAGTCATTCAGATTCCCTTACGGCGTGAACAGACGCAATCCGCGTTTGGCGATATAAGTTCCCCTTTAGAGACTTTCCGTGAAAATAAAGTTGTCTAAAAAATGGAGGATATGACCCGAGTTTTTTCGAACCATAGGGAGGGCTGGAAGAGTTGGAAAACGAACCTGGCGGATAGAAAGTAAAGGTTACGTTTGCACAACCCGTGAGGCTTTAGCCTTGCCGTCAACTTTCTGATGCGCAAGCATTTCGGTTATTCGCTGCACCAGTTCTTCGATATAGAAAGGCTTCCGCATCAAAGCCAGTTCGCCAGAATCCGACATATCGCGCAGCTTGTCGTCGGTATATCCAGACATATACAAAACTGGAATATCGTGGGTGGCACGCAGAACACACGCTAGTTCAGGCCCGCTCATCTGCGGCATGATGACATCCGTGATCAGCAAACGGATGGAGATGCCGTGCTGCTCGGCGACCCGCAGCGCCTCCACGCCGTTAGCGGCAACCAGAACGTTATATCCCTTCGCCCGCAATCCATCTCGCAATAAGTCGCGAAATGCGGCTTCGTCTTCGACCACCAGGATTGTCTCCGAGCCTTGCTGAACGGTATCTGACGTGCCGTCTCGCGATCCCGCGACTGAAGAAGCAGCTTCCTGAGCTCTTTCAAACTGCGGCAGATAAATACTCAATGTAGTTCCCTTCCCCACCTCGCTGTCGGGAAAAATATAGCCGCCGCTCTGTTTAACGATGCCGTACACCGTCGCCAGGCCTAACCCGGTGCCCTTGCCGGCCTCCTTGGTGGTAAAGAACGGCTCGAAAATCCGAGCCTGCGTTTCCTCATCCATTCCGATTCCCGTGTCGGTCACCGCGAGCTTTACATAATTTCCGGCGGGCACGTCGACGCCCTTGATCGTCATTACTTCTTGAAATGTAACGTTCGCCGTCGCAATGGTGAGGGTGCCTCCTCTTGGCATGGCATCGCGCGCATTGATCGACAGATTCATGATGACCTGCACCAACTGATTGGGATCCGCTTTGGCCTTCCAGAGCCCTGGGTCGAGCACCACCCTGTGCTCGATATCTTCCCGCATCAGCCTCTGCAACATTTTCTGCGTCTCGCGTATGAGCAGGTTAAGATTGATCACCGAAGGCTGAAGCACTTGGCGGCGGCTGAAAGCCAGCAGTTGCGAGGTCAACGAGGCGGCCCGCTCTCCTGCGCGCCGGATAGCTTCCAGATGGGCTTTCAGCGCTCCCTGGAAAACGGGATTAGTCGAGAGCAATTCGCTGTAGCCGATGATCACGCTGAGCAGGTTATTGAAATCATGCGCTACGCTTCCAGAGAGCTGCCCCAACGCTTCCAGCTTCTGCGCCTGACGAAGCTGCTCCTCCAACGATCGCCGCGCGGTCACATCTTCCGCAATGATCTCCATCAGGTCGCCTTGATCATCCGTGGTCCGAACCCGCCGGCCGCTGGCACGCACAATGACAGCCTTCCCATCCTTGCGCCTCCAGTCAAATTCCACCGCGCTGAAAAAATCGGCGCGGGTGGGCTGTGCGCGAAATCCCTGCGCCTCTCCATTGCAGTACAGGTCACGGGAGACTTGCAACGCCAAAACTTCCTCTTCGGAGTTGTACCCCAACAGCGTCACCATCGCGGGATTGGCATGCACGAACCGGTCTTGTTTTACATTGATCGTACCGATTCCATAGGGAGCGTGCTCCACGAGCAATCGCATCTCCGCTTCAAATCGCCGACTCGCCTCTTCCGCCTTCTTTCTTTCGGTCAGATCGATTCCAATCGCTGTAATGTAAGGCTTGCCTTCCAGTTCAACCCTCTTTGCCGTTAAATAAAAAGGCGCACTCTTGCCATCCTGGAGCAAAAGATTCACCTCGACCTCGCCTGCCCCATCCTCGAGCACTCGCTGTCTTGCTTCACGGGCCGATTGTTTGTGCGTGTCGGCGACATTGACCGGAAACACTGCCTCGGCTAAAGGGAAGCGGGGCAGAGTCGCCGCATTCTTGTTCCAGCGGACGTTGCGACCAGCCTCATTCTGCACAAGAAACACTCCCGGAAGGCTCTCGATGACGGCGTCGGCGAGGATCTTCTCGCGTAGAAGTTCTTTTTCTGCGCGCCGGCGCCGTCGTACGTTGAGAACAAGCGCGAAGACAAGAATGGTTTCCACGGCGCACAGCACAATCATCGCGAGGATCAGAGTCCGGTAGCGCTCCCACAGGGTTGCTTCGCGGAACAGTTCCAGTGTTGACGGCGGCAGGCGGTTCTCGCTGATTCCCCAGCGTTGCAACTGGCGCCAGTCCACCATGTTAGCCGCGGCATTATCGGCCACGATTGGAATTCCGTCCGCTCTCTCTCCTTTTAATACAGCTAACGCAAGATCGGCGACTCTTCTCCCCGAGATCTCTGGGTTCGTCATCCACCCCCCAACCACCCCATGACCGATATAGCTGGAATAGATAGAGTAGATGGGCACCTTTGCTTCGCGCGAGATGTGATCGAGAACGTCCTCCGGCACGAAAAATTGTCCCGTCGCATCCTGGAAGAAGAATGTGCTCAGGATGATCGAATGCGCCGGCAAGGCTGCGACTCGCTTCAGGAGTTCATCCAGCGAAGTCCCTGTCAGATAGATAAGCTCAACTCTCCCGCTGTAGGGCAAGAGATCCTGTCTGAGTTGATCGCGCCAGTAATTTTCCAGAGAGGAACTGCCTACCACCACCGCAACGTGCTGGGTATCGGGCTGCAGGCGCAACGCCAGATCCACCGTCCGCGCAGGCTCGTCGGTGCTGGTAACACCTGTAACCTTTTCTCCTGGGCTCCGCGCGATACGCTGCTTCAGGTCGTCTAGCTTCCGCTGGTTAAACAACGCCACCATCGGCGTACCGGGGAACAAATCGTTACTGTGATCAATGAGAAACTGAAGCGCCGAATAGGAGACCGGGATGATCAGATCCGGTTTTTGTTGCGAGTACTTCAGCTTCAACAACTTGACCATCTCTTCCGCGTGCGAGGCCGCGGGAAACCGGACCAGATCCAGATATTCGGTGTAGAACTCGACTGGATTCGACATTCGAATTCGAATGCGCTCGCGCAAAACATGATCGAATCCGGAATAAATCGCTTCATTATTATCGAAGGAATAGACGATCAAAACCTTTTTCGGAGGATGCCTTGCGCTCTCGGCGCACATACCTGGGGTGGAAATAGCAAGCAGTAAGAGCGCGGTAACGGCGGCAAAGAATGCCGCGGCATAGCGCCCGACGCAGTCATACAGCATGGACATACAAAACCATTCTCTCGAGGACAATCAGCGCTGCACGAATGCTGGTCTCACGGTCTCGACCAACCATCGTGCGAGTGGGGGCAGGCGAGGAAGAATATTAGACTATTTCGCCCGTTCGTTTCCACCCGGAAGCAACCGGCCGCGAGTTCTAAGGCACGAATAAGTCGTAGCCTATAATGTGGGCGTAGCGACGCCTCTGATTATGCCTGCATTCGCAAGCCGGAAGGTTTTGCTGGTTGAGGATGACGACGACCTGCGCCGAGCCTATGCTTCGTACATGACTGCAGTCGGTCTAGTGGTCGAAGAGGCCGAAGACGTGGCCAGCGGCTTTAACAGTTTTCGTACAACTCACCCCGACGTGGTAATCCTGGATTTTCGCCTGCCGGATGGGACCGCCCTCGAACTTGTCCCTAAGTTTAAGGAAATGGAACCAACCGTGGCTATCGTCGTGCTGACCGGTTTCGGTTCGATGGAATTGGGCGTGTCGCTGATCAAGAATGGCGCCGAGCAATGTCTTTCCAAACCTGTCGAACCCTCTGCCTTGCTGATGGTCGTTCACAAGGTGCTGGAGAATTCGCGCAACCAGCAAAAGCAGCGCGCCAACACTGCACGGCGCAAACGTGTCGCGCTGAATCCGTTTCTGGGTGAGAGCGCCGTCATCAAGCGGCTTTCCGAGGCTGCGGCGAAAGTAGCCAATAGCCAGAGTCCGGTCCTGATTCAAGGAGAAACCGGAACCGGAAAAGGTGTCCTGGCCACGTGGCTCCATGAGAATGGACCACGCGCCGAGGAACCTTTTGTGGATCTCAACTGCGCCGGACTCACGCGGGAGTTCCTGGAATCCGAGTTATTTGGCCACGAAAAGGGAGCGTTCACGGGCGCGCTCAATCTCAAGCCAGGGCTGCTCGAGGTCGGTCACCGCGGCACGATTTTTCTCGACGAGATCGGCGATATTGACCCCAACGTTCAGCCCAAACTTCTGAAGGTCTTGGAAGAGAAAAAATTCCGCCGCATGGGAGATGTGCGCGACCGGTTCATTGACGTCCGCCTGATCGCTGCTACACACCAGGATCTCCGGCACCTGATCGAGACCAAGGCGTTCCGCGGCGATCTCTACTTCCGCATCAGCACCGTGCCACTCGCCATTCCTCCGCTGCGCGAACGTCAGGATGACATTCCCGATGTGGCGCAGGCCTTGCTGACCAGAATCTGCTCCGACATGGCGCGTCCGCGTGCCCAACTTTCCAGTCCGGCCCTTGAACGGCTCCGCTCTTATTACTGGCCTGGAAACATTCGCGAGCTTCGCAATGTGCTGGAACGCGCTCTCTTGTTCACCGATCGCAACCTGCTCGAACCGGCCGATCTTGCCTTTGAATCTCAGTCTCAGGTCCGTCAACATCACTATCAACCGGATTGGACCCTTGAAGAACTGGAGCGCTTCCACATCTCAGCCGCTTTTTCCGCGGAAAAACAAAACGTAGAGAAGACAGCGCAACGCCTGGGAATTGCCCGCAGCACGCTCTATCAGAAGCTGAAGTCTCTGCACCTCACATAAGCCGTTTTTCTTACCCAACACTTCGTTGTTCGATTTCCAGAATCGATTCTTGCATTCGAACACTCCGCGTTTCGACGCCGACAAATCCGATCTGTAGCCCGCCCAAGAAACTCTAAACTCAAGTACTTAAGAATGCTCTGCGCACCCCGACGATTGGCATCGTACTTGCCACTGCAATATCTGGTCAGCCCCTCCCCCAAGAGTTGACAACCTTATGAGGTCAAGCAATGCCTAAGAAAGTCCTGCTCGTGGACGATTCGTCGACCACGCTCATGATGGAAGAAATGATTCTGAAACAAAGCACTCCGTACGAGTGCGTCACAGCAAAGGACGGGCTGGATGCCATCTCCCGCGCCGTCGTGGAAAACCCGGATCTGGTTCTGATGGATGTGGTCATGCCGCGCCTGAACGGGTTTGAAGCGTGTAAGCGGATGCGCCTGGAAGAGTCGCTGCGGAATACACCAATCATTCTGGTGACCACACGCGGCGAGGAAGAATACGTCGAAGCCGGCTTCCAGAGCGGCTGCAATGACTACATCACCAAACCGATCAACAGTTTCGAACTGGTTACGTTGCTGCAAGGCTATCTCGGGGAATAAAACGACACCTCCAGGAAAGGATATTTTGACTCCGGCATGAGCGAAATTTCGAACTCGTGGGGAAGCGAAACGCGCGAGCGTACCCAAGACATTGGCGATCAGGCCAAAGTCTATGCCGCGCGCATGCGAATGCAAAATGCACTCGACCAGGCGGACGCTCTCGACGGCATTCGCGAGATCGCCGGAAATCTCATCGGCACCGAAGAGGTAGCGGTTTTCAAGGTCGACAAGAAGCGGTCGGAACTATGGCTGTACTGGTCGTTTGGAGTCGATCCCAACAAGCATGCGGTTCTAGAGGTCAGCCGAGAGCAAAAACTGAAGCGGGTGCTGAGCGGAAAGTGTGTGTTCCGCCTGCGCTTGTCGAACGAAAACTTGCTCTCCACCGATGACCCGGTCTCGGCGCTTATTCCCATTCGGCTGGATGACGCCACTGTCGCAGTCATTGTGCTGTTTCGTCTGTTCCCGCATAAGGCTGGGTTGGAATCGGTCGATCATGAAATCTGCGAAGTGCTGTCGAACTGCGCTGGACGGGCCATTGAGCCGCATCGCTAAAGCAAAAAAAAGAAAACGACTAAGTATGAATAGCAAATCGAAAACACAGAGCTTCAATCCCGCGGCGCTTCCGATGGAATATTTGCCGCGCATTCCAAATGCCTTCGATGACAAACACACGCGGCACTATTTGATCCCGGGAAGGATCTTCGTTGCAGCGCAACCCTTTGCGATCAGCACCATCGTGGGATCCAGTGTCGCTCTTTGTCTTTGGGACTCCTCGCGGAACATCGGCGGTGCGAATCACTTTATGTTGCCCGAAGGACCAGAAAACGGCGACAACGCCACGCGCTACGCGAACGTCGCTAATCCGGCCTTACTGCAACGAATGCTGGGCCTCGGCGCCGAAATCAAGACGATGGAAGCGAAGATTTTTGGGGGCTCTCTGACCAACGTGAGCTTTGGCTCTGAGAACGAGCGCCACCTCGGTCAACGAAACGTTCAAGCGGTCACTCACTTCCTCCACATGAGCGGCATTCGTCTGGCGCATAGCGAAGTGGGCGGAACGCATGGTCGCAAGGTGATCTTTCACACCGACGACGGCCGCGTCTGGGCGGAGCAGTTGTGATGGGAGTGGAGGGTCCACGACAGGGCTCGCTGTCTCGGGCAGCGGGGAAAGTACCGCTCCTGGGAGAGCGTCAGCGCGCGTACTTACTGCCGGGGCAATTGCACGCGTCTGCGGAGCCGTGCCAGATCAAGACGATTCTTGGATCGTGTGTGGCCATTTGCCTCTGGGATAAGCGGCGCAGTGCGGGCGGGATGAATCATTTTCTGCTTCCCGCGTCGCGCGAAGGTCAAGCGGCCTCGCTGCGATTCGCAGACGAAGCCACGAAGGTTCTGCTCGAGCAGTTGCGCACTCTTGGGTGCCGCCCGCCCAATCTTCGCGCCAAGATTTTCGGCGGAGCAGCACTTTTCCAGCTCCGTGACCGCTATGCCAATAGCTTGGGCGCTAAAAACGTAGCGGCGGCGTTGGATTTGATGAAAAGTGCTGGCATTCCGGTGATCGCGCAGGAAACCGGCGGAGCCATGGGACGGAAAGTCATCTTCAACACCGATGACGGGATCGCATGGTCGCAAAAGATTTAGACAAATCATGAATTTCGATCGCACAAAAGTCGTAGCGGCATTTCTGGCAGAGTCCGAAGAGGGCTTAGACCAGACCGAACAGCACTTGATTGCTGCCGAGGCAGATCCGGGCAATCTGGAACTGCTCGATGAGATGTTCCGCGTCGCCCACACGATCAAGGGCAACGCATCAGCACTCGACTTCCCTGAGTTGGCAGGTTTCGCGCATGTCATGGAAGACCTACTCGAAGCCGTGCGCAAGCACGAACTGGCCATCTCGCGCGAGTTGATTTCTCTGCTTCTGCAGGCTGTGGACGCCCTGCGCGTTCTGATTCCCGCCGCGGCTCAGGGCAATGATCAACTCAGCCCAGCACAGCTCGAGCTGAAGAGGATCATGGCCAACCGCGCGGCTGGCCAGGATGCGCCGGTACATACCGACGTCGATCGTTCTGACGAAAGGTCCTCCCCCAAAGCGGTTCCGGGCTCAGCCCTCCCTTTCAACGCCCGGAACCGCACTTTACGCGTGGATATCGAAAAGCTCGACCACATGCTCAGCCTCACCGGGGAAATTGCCATCGCCCAGGGCCAACTGCGTCGCATGATCGATGAATTGAAAACCGACTCTGGTCGCAAACTGCTGGAAGCGCAGCGTCAGATCGAGAGCCTGCAAAAAGACCTGCAGGAGCAGGTCATGGGCGTGCGCCTGGTGCCGGTGGGGCCGCTGTTCCAGCAATTTGCCCGCTCCGTTCGCGACATGTCTCAGAGCCATGAAAAACTCGCCCGTCTCGAAATCGTCGGCGCAGACGTGGAAGTCGACACTCGCGTCCTCGAGCACCTCAAAGATCCCCTGCTGCATATGATCCGCAACGCCGTGGATCACGGCATTGAATCTCCGCAGGCGCGCCGAGCCAAGGGCAAGAAGCCCAGCGGCCTGCTTCGGCTCACCGCATTTCATAAGGCGGGCAACATCCTGATTCAACTCTCCGATGACGGCGCCGGGTTCAACCGGCAGCGCATCTTCGCGCGGGCTCGCAGTCTCAATCTTCTTCCCGAAGGCGAAAAGATCAGCGATCCGGATTTGCTGAATCTCGTTTTCAAAGCCGGCTTTTCCACCGCCGAGGAAGTCACCGATCTCTCCGGCCGTGGCGTCGGCATGGATGTGGTTCGCCGCAACATCGAACTGCTGCGCGGGACGATTGACATTCAGAGCATAGAAGACCAGGGCACAACAATCACTATTCGCCTGCCACTCACGCTCGCGATCATCGACGGCTTCTCGGTAATTGCCAACAACGAGACCTACGTCATTCCGCTGGAAATGATCAGCGAATGCCTCGAGTTGCCGGCGGACCAGATCTCCCGCGAGAAGGTTGGCGTCATCAACCTGCGCGGAGAACCCCTGCCCTATGTGCGGCTCCGTGAAGTGTTCGGCGCGCCTGAACATCTTCCCGTTCGTGAACAGATCGTCGTTCTTCACCGCGAAGGGGGACAGGCAGGCATTGCCGTCGAGAAGTTGGTAGGCGAATGCCAGGCCATCATTAAGCCGCTTAACCGCATTTTTCGGGAGGTGCCGGGAGTTTCCGGCTCAACCATTCTCGACAGCGGGCGCGTGGCGCTCATTCTCGACGTCAGCACGTTGCTTCGCGACGTGATTGCCGAACAGATGCAGTTGGTGAACTGACGTTTGGCCAGCTCGATTTGGCCAAGGCAATTCTGCGCTCCGGCGCAAATGAAACTTGATCTGAAAGGAACACAGTATGTTGAAGAAATCAACCATCGCAAAACGGCTCGCCCTCGGGTTTGGAGTCGTTCTGTTTCTGCTCATCGTCGTCGCCGCCGCGGGATATTGGGGAATGGACTCCGTCACCCACGAAACTATCTCGATGCTGCGCGGAGATTCCAAGATCTCCCAACTCGCCGACGAAGCCAAGATCATCACTCTGGAACTGCGCCGCTACGAGAAAGACACTCTGCTCAACATGGACAACAAGCCGGTCATGCAGTCGTATCAGGAGAAGTGGAAGGAGCAACTGGCGCAGTTGCATTCTGTCGTTGGTGATCTCGATTCGCGCGTCACATCAGATAGCAGCAAGCAACTCGTCACCGCGATGGACCGCGAAATTGCCGCCTACGAGCGCGGCGTCAATGCGGTCGTTACCGGAATCAACGATGGCAGCATCAAGACCCCGCAGCAGGGGAATGCCAAAGTCACAGAAGTAAAGGACGAGATTCACCGCATGGAAGCCGCCGCCACTGACCTGGCCGACAAGCATCGCAAGATCATGGCGGACAAAGAAGACACCATCAATGCGTTTGCCCGGCAGACCGCTCTGGTCATGTTCACGGTCGTCGTCATCACCTTTATCTCGGCCACCTTTGTGACCATCGTGGTCTCGCGCGGAATCACGCGTCCCGTGAAGGCCATGGCAGACCACCTCGGCGAAATGGCCCAGGGCAGCGGCGACCTAACCAAGCGAATCGAGATTGGCTCGCACGATGAAGTGGGCCAGATGGCGACTTCGTTCAACTCGTTTGTGAAGAAACTCGAAGAGATCATCGGCGAGGTCCGCACCAGCAGCGATGGTATTGCGAGCGCCGCGTCGCAGGTCGCTTCCTCAGCCGCATCACTCTCTCAGGGTACGAGCGAGCAGGCTGCCTC
>Ga0209166_10001447_pt1 | contig 19774 bp, 18 predicted proteins | sample Coa_R1_3_FD_187151 | JGI IMG/M metagenome (GOLD analysis project Ga0209166, IMG submission 187151) | Surface soil microbial communities from Centralia Pennsylvania, which are recovering from an underground coalmine fire - Coalmine... | ecosystem: Environmental > Terrestrial > Soil >... | reverse complement strand
AGCTTCGCGCTCGGCTGGGTCGCGCAAGGCGCTGGGCTCATCGCCGGATACGCGCTACTCGCGCTGCTCTACACCGGCTCGACCATCTCATCGATTCGCGCGCGCCAGCTCATGCGCTAGTTGACATCATATCTCTACTTATGTAGACTTAACCGATGGGCCTCCGATTGCGCATCTCTCCCCAGACGCTTTCCTTGCTCGAAGCGCTGATCATCCATCCAAACCGGTGGCACCACGGCTACGCTCTCAGCCAGCACACCGGGCTCGCTTCCGGCACGCTCTATCCCATTCTCATGCGCCTCGAAAAACGGAAATGGCTGGAGACGCGCTGGGAAGAACCCGGCGTCACAGGGCGCCCGCCGCGGCATCTCTATCGGTTGACGTCCGATGGACGAGAATGGGCGCGTGAAGAAATGAAAGACGCGCGTGCGCGCAAAGTCTGGAAGCCCGCTTACACTGGAGTCTGACGTGGCGCCACAATCCTTATCGCTATCACAGAAGCTCAGCGCGTTTCTTGCTCGGAAAATTGTCTGGCTGTGGCCCAAGGAAACAAAAGAGTGGGGTTTGGCCTTCGAAGCCGAGCTTCCTGAAATCGCCACACCCTTCGCTTCGGCGCGCTGGGTGATTGGAGGCGCCGCGCTCCTGGCGCGGGAAAGTCTCAGTCATTTCTTCAAAAGTCTTTGGCGGCCGCTGGGCGTCACCGCACCGGGCGATCCCTCTGCGTTGACCGGCGATGGAGGCCCTGCTCCGCGGCTGCCTCGCCTCTTCGCAGGGCTCTTCTTGTTTGTATCATTCGCGATGCTTTGCCTTCCTGAGGTCCGCGCGAGCCTAGAGTCCTCAATGCTTTTTCGCAGAAGCAAGATTCACGAGTACTTTCTCGAACGGAACATTCAGAAACTCCGCGAGAAAGCACGCGCCAACCACGATCCACAACTTCTCGCCTTCCTTTCCCTTGCGCTGTGGTACGAGAAGGATCACTTGGCATTGGCGGACGAGGCGATCCGCCGCGATCCCTCTCTCACTTGGGTGGACTATTCGACCGCCTGGTGGTTTTGGAGTGACACAGATCAAAGCCATTTCCTTTCCGACGAGCGAATCGCGCGGTTGCAGGCATTTGATCCGCAAAATGCCGCGCCGTTGCTTCTCAGCGCAATGGTAACTAGCCATCCTGTGATGGCACATGCTGATGCTTCGCATGACACGCTTGAGGACCATGCTTGGGAACGGGAAATCGCAAAAAACCGCGCATGGGTCGCCGCTATGGACCGCGCCTTCTCCGCTCCCCGGTTTCACGACTATTCTGCCCAACAAGTCGACTTGGTGCGCCAGGTCTGCGCCCGCTACCACATCTCCGACCCAGAAATCGTGCTGGACACGCTTTACGCGACATACAAGATCAACGATTACATGAACATTGAGGCGTACTCTCGTTTTCTTGTACAGCGCGGTGACGAAGCGGCCCAACGTAAAGACTGGTCGCGCGCCATCGAGGATTACGAAAAGGTTGAACAATTTGCGGAGAGAATCCCCAGCGGGGTCGCATACAGGCAGGCGTCCTTAGCAAGGATCGGCGGGCCGGCGGCAAAAAAGCTTTTGGCAACATTCGAAGCTTCGGGACGTACTGCTGCCGCAGAAATCGCCGCAAGAAAATCAGCCCGGTGGGACGATGCCAGTGATAAGTTTCAATCTGCTCTGCAACAGATTCGTTCGGAAAAAAGCCGGAAGCCATGGTCAAAGACTGAGCGAGCGGGCGTACTCATTAATCTTGCCGTCCTGCTCATCGCAGGGGTCTTTCCTGTCGCGGCTGCAGCTTTGCTATCAGTGGGTTTTGCTGCGTCACTATCTCAGCGAATCTTTGGCCGACTTTATCGCTTGGTCTGCCTGGCAGCCGATGCAGCACCCGTAGCGCTTGTGCTCTCTTTCGCATTGCTACTCTTCCTCTACCACCCTTACGCACATCCTTTTCAAAATGTTCAATCCCGGGAGGACCTTATAGCAGCCTCCCGTGCGGCGTTCGAATTGCCTCGAGCGGTTTGGCTTGTTCTCTTCGATACCATTTATACTCATGGCCGCTACTATTTTTGGGTCGGATTGACGAGCGCACTTTCGCTGGTGCTTTTCCTTCTGCTTTTCCGGATGGTGCCGAAGCGCGGCGGTTCCTAAGCGAACTGGCTGACTAAAGAAAAACCCAATCGGAAGAGCTCCTCGTGCGTGACAGCTGATGGCTAGCAGCCTTGAAGCGGATCACGACACCGGAACATTCTTGCGGCCGAGCAGATCGACGGCGTCCTGATAGAGTTTGGCGCGCAACTGATGGCGCTCGCTGGCCCGCGTGACATAGCGCACGGTTATCTCGACTCCGCCAACTATGGGCTTGAGATTGATCGCCGGCGTGGCCGTCAGTGAGCTCATGTCGCGCGATCGAGCTGCGCTTTTCCATTCCTTCTCTGCTTGCTTGACACTCTCCGACGTCGCTTCCGCCACCTTCTTCTGAATCGCATCGATGATCGGATACGGATCCTGACCGGTAGGAAGCACCACTTGCAATTCGTCCCACAGCCACTGGCCGGAAGTTGAGAAATTGAAGTAGTGCCCTTCGATGGCGAAACTGTTGGTGAAAGTGACTCGCCGCCCGGTGGGATGTCCCGAGTCGGTCCAGTTGCCTGTTTCCAGCAGAACTGTGTGAAACATTCCGAGCTCGACCACCTCACCGCTCACCCCATTGATTTCAACCCAGTCGCCCAGACGAATACCGTTTTTTCCCATCAGCACGAACCAGCCAAGGAAGCCGACGATGAAATCCTTGAGCGCGACGGTCAAACCTGCGCCGGCGAGTCCGAGAAACGTGCCAAGCTGGCCGGGCGGCCCGATGATCACCAGCAAAATCAACAGCAGGGCCACTATCCGCACCGCCACGTGCGCTACCGTATGTAGGCTCTGCACCTGCCTGCGGTCCATGGTCAGCCGGCCGACCATCTTGTCCATCAACATCGCGAAGTAGACCCCGAAAAGCGCGATGGAAAGTATGATCGTGAGGCCAATCAATATGCTGTGGAAGACCACACGTTGGCTGGCGGCAACCACCCCGATCCATTGTGAATAGGTGGCGGCGAGTTGCTTTTCATTGTCAATTCTCTTGTCCAGCGCGGAGAGGGTCTTTTTTTGCGACGCGCGTTGCTTGGCGGCTTTGACCAGTTCTGCGGATTTCTGTTGTCCCGGGTTTGCAGCCACCGTTGCGTTCGCTGTTGCCCGGCCAGCGGGCGCCGCTGAGGCAGCCGCGTCGCCAGGCTCGGCTTTGGACTGCCCCTCCAGCGCGTTGTGTTTCGCTGAAAAAGCCGCGGCTGCGGATTCCGCCTGCTGTTTTGCCTGCCCGAGAAGAAGTTGCTTTTGGTGCAAGGCCCACCACTCGTTTAAGCGGTGAATCAGGCCGGGTTGTCCGCTGGCTGCGCTTGGAGCAGCTTTTAAACTATCCTTCAAACTATCGATCTTCTTCGAAGAGGTCTCGTGCTCCTGAGTCAACGCCTCGATGCGGCTTGTCGAATCGCCTCCGGCGCGGGCCAAGTCTTCCTTTGCATCGTCGACATCGTCTTGGTGTTCCTGCTGGTTGGCTTGCGCAAGGACGAGTTGATTGTGCAGGTCGTCTTTTCTGGCCCCGGTGGCCTTGGCCTCTTCAGCGGTCAGCCGATCCACCAGGGCGTCGTCCGCCGCTAGGGTATCTTCGGCTTGTTTCAGTCGCGCCTGGATCTGCTTTGCCTCAGGAGTCAAAGAGGTGGGGTGGTCTTCCAGTTCGCGTTTCGCGGCGGTATACGCCACATCCATGTCACGGTCAGCAATCTCCAAAGCTTGCTGCGCAAACGGTAGTTCTTCCTGGGGCGTGGGCATCTGCGCCAGCGCTTCCGCAGTGAGAATTGGGGTCTGGTCCACGGTGGGAGCGGTAGCGGCTCCGGAAGTCTTGCCCTTGTTCTGAGAAATGCTGAGAGGTTGCGACGTCCGGACCAGACCGTAGACCGTCGCGCCCAAAAGGAGCACGAGCACAATCGCTAAGATTTTCTGTGCCGGTCTCATGGCCAGTATGTTCGCGTTTCCATTCTAAAGAGGTACGCGGGCGATGTGCAACGAAGCTTCGCATGCAGGCATTTCATGTTTCGGCGGGGCTGATCATCTCGTAAAAGAGCTTTGATATCGTCGATTCCCGGTGCTCTTCTTGCGCTAGCCTTGAACAAGAGGTTCTTGTGGATTTGCGATTGCCCAAACTGATTTTCGCGCTCCTGGCGCTCTATGCAGCGGTTCATTTCTCGGCTGTGTATCCTCAGTTGCCCGGCGTGGTGGCTTCTCACTTTGACGGGCGCGGCGCAGCGAACGGCTGGCAAACGAAGCAAGCCTTCTTCACCGTATTTTTGGGCGTGACCGTTTTGTGCGTGCTGGTTGGCTTTGGCCTGGCCAGCTTAATCGGAGCCATGCCCATGCGCCTGATCAACCTTCCGAACAAGCAGTACTGGCTCGCGCCGGAGCACCGCGACGAAACGCTCGAATGGCTGAAGGCGTACTTTGGCTGGTTTGCCTGCGCCCTCTACGTGCTCATGATCGTGGTCTACGATTACGCGGCCCAATCCAACCTGCATCCCGACCATCCGCCCGGCGTCGCGCGCCTCATCTACACGCTGGTCGGATTCCTAGCGTTCGTCATCGCCTGGCTCGTCCGCATTTTTGCTCGATTTGGCCGTGCGCCGGAGTAGTCTCCTGCCATATGACGAGATTGGAAGAGCAGCATAACTTTGGCCAGTGAAAGTTCGAGACGTAGTCAGTGTGGACCTTCTGGCCTAGCCGACCATCCAAGAAATTGAAATCATTGGAATATGGGCGGCTCGGCGCTAATATATCGGTATGCTGGTTAAGATCGAAGTCTACAACGACGGCGAGTCATGGTGTGCTCGTGGAATTGGTGAGGACATTTTCACTCAGGGACAAACCGTAGACGAATTGTATCGAAACATTCAGGAAGCCGTTGCCCTTCACTTTGAGGATGTTCCGTCACCTTCCGAAATCAATGTGCTCATTGTTTCTGAATTAAAACTCGCCCATGCCCCGGCTGCCACAAGTTAGCGGCCGTGCGCTCCTAAAATTACTCAATTCGCTTGGTTACCAAGTGATTCGTCAAAAAGGGAGCCACATTCGGTTGCGCAAAGTGAGCGGGCTCGGCGAACACAACATCACCGTACCGAATCATGAAACCGTCGCAAAGGGAACGCTGAACGACATCCTGACACGAGTCAGCCTGTGGAATAACATCCCTAAAGAAGAATTAATTGAGCGCTTGCGCTAGTCCACCACGCAGAAGCTCATAATCTTTCTACAGGTAGTCGCGGGAGGGGCCTTCGAGGAAGGCGCGGAGCTTGCGCGAACGCGACGGATGGCGCAGCTTGCGCAGCGCCTTGGCTTCGATCTGGCGAATGCGCTCGCGCGTCACCGCGAAAGACTGGCCGACCTCTTCGAGCGTGTGCTCGCTGCCGTCGTCCAATCCAAAGCGCATCTTGATGACTTTTTCTTCGCGCGGCGTCAGCGTCTTCAGCACAGACGAAGTCTGTTCCTTCAAATTCAAGTTGATGACCGCATCGGACGGCGAAACTACAGCTTTGTCTTCGATGAAATCGCCGAGGTGCGAATCTTCTTCTTCGCCGATGGGCGTTTCGAGCGAAATCGGCTCCTGCGCAATCTTCAGAATCTTGCGCACCTTGGACACGGGAATGTCCATGCGCTTGGCGATTTCTTCGCTGGTCGGCTCGCGGCCGAGTTCCTGCACAAGCTGGCGGCTGGTGCGCACCAGTTTGTTAATCGTCTCGATCATGTGCACCGGGATGCGGATGGTGCGGGCCTGGTCGGCAATCGCGCGCGTGATGGCCTGGCGAATCCACCAGGTCGCGTACGTCGAAAACTTGTAGCCGCGGCGCCACTCGAACTTGTCCACCGCCTTCATCAAGCCGATGTTGCCCTCCTGAATCAGGTCGAGGAACTGCAAGCCGCGGTTCGTATATTTCTTTGCGATGGACACGACCAAGCGCAAGTTCGCTTCGATCAATTCCTTCTTGGCCTGTTCCGCTTCCGCTTCGCCGCGGTGAATCAGCGTCAGCGTGCGCTTCAATTCCGTGAGCCCGACCTCGCTCGCCTCTGCAATGTCTTTGAGTTCGGTGCGGCGCGTGCGCAACTCCTTGCGCGCTTCGGCAGCGACTTCGCCTTTGGCCACGTCCGCGCGGCGCTCCAGGCGTCCCGCTTCACGCTCGAGCGACTGCAGCCGCTCGACCGTGCCGCGCATCTTGTCCACCAGGCGCTTTTTCTCAAACGGGTTGAAATCGATGTCGCGAATGGCCAGCGAAATCTGCACGCGCGTGCGCGCCACAGCCCACATCGCTCGAACGTACGGACGCTTTTTTCCCTTCGGCGTCTTTTCGAGCTTCACCGCCTGCTTCAGGGCCGTGTCATAGAGCTTCGCAATCCTGTCGATGTACTTCAGCGTCTGCTTCGTCTTGTTGGCGATTTTTTCTTCGGTGAGCTCTTCATCGTCAAACTGGACAATTTCCTTGATCGAGCGCACGCCCTTGCGCAAATCGTCGCCGACGGCAATCAATTCCTTGATGACAATCGGGGAGCGCGTAATCGAGCGCATCACTACAAGCTGCCCGCGCTCGATGCGCTTGGCGATGGTGACTTCGCCCTCGCGCGTCAGCAGCGGAACGGTGCCCATTTCGCGCAGGTACATGCGCACCGGATCGTTGGTTTTTTCGAGCGAACCCGGCGTCAGGTCCAGATCCGATTCGCCCTCATGCGCGTCTTCCTTGGCGATGCCGCCTTCGCGGTCTCCGCCCTCGGTGGACACTTCCACCGCGCGCGCCGCTTTGGCCGACGCCTGATCTTCGTAAATCTCGATGCCGTTGCGCTCGAACGTGGTGAGCAGATCGTCGATTTCTTCCGAGGAGTGCACTTCCGCGGGAAGCGAATCGTTCACTTCGTCGTAGAGCAGGTAGCCGCGCTCTTTGCCGATGGCAATAAGCTGGCGTACCGCATCGTATTTTTCTTCAAGCCCTACAGCTGCCACAAATTCCCTCCCAAAATCTTATCGCGAGCCCAATCAGCCCAAGTCACGTCAAGTCACACATGGTGCGTAAGCGTTTCCGCCTGATCGCAGAGACACAGACAGGCTGGCGCAATGGCGCCAAACCACGGGGATATCCCACAAGATCACTGCTTTTTTGTTTGAATCCTTCTGTGCCGTGCCGCTCATTCGTCGCCGCCCCGTGCGTTGCCCGCTTCCGCACCTTCGGGGGGCCCGGCCCCTGCCGCTAAGTACATAAATATAGATGCATTTAGCAGCAAAAGCGTTACTCGACGAAACCTTGGTACGTTACACGGTTAACTCCCCTCCCGTCAATCTCTTAATTCGTGGAAATGTGTGGAAGAATATCGGTCTCGACTCATTTCGGAGTGCGTTTTGGGGCCGCCTTCGGAGGCCGCCGGCCTTTCTCCCTCCCAGCGAATGGAAAATGGAAAAGTGAAAATGGAAAATGGGCAACTCTGGTACAGCGACCGAAGCTGGAATAGTGAAAATGGAAAATGGGCAACCCTGGTACAGCCACCGAAACTGGAGGAGTGAAAATGGAAAATGGGCAAACCCTGGTACAGCGACCGAAACTGGAAGAGTGAAATGGAAAATGGGTACCCCCCCACCCCGGTCTTTTTGTGAAGAGTGTGAAAACAAAAGACTTGGAGCATACGTAACTTGGAAGAATCTACGGAACTTTGTAGCCCGCAGATTTTTGCGGATTTCGCGGATGGGGTATACCCACCCGGGGCAATTCGTATGGTTATCAAAAGAAAAGAGTTACAGAATTTGACTGTTGGAAGTTGTTGAAAATAAAAGGCTGAAGAAAGCGTGTCAAATCTGAGGCAATTCGTAAGTTGTTGAAAACAGGTGAGGCAGAAAGGTAGCGAAGGATCTGGAAGAAGAGGCCCTTCGAGGCTCAGGGTAAAGCGGCGGGGCATGGTGGCTGGCCTATACAGTATTTGAAGAGTATACACGATAACCAGAAAAAGTCAAGGAAAAACGAGAAAAAAACAAGTCGTGTGGAATCTGCGGGATAGCCCCTCGAAAACTCGGGGTAAACGGGACGAAAGTTGAGTGAGGGGCAGTCAACCCTCGCGAGTTTGTCCGAGGGACAATAAGTGGTGTGTTTGGTGCGAGATAGGGGAAACGAATTAAGAAAAGGAAAGAGGAGCTAGCGAAAGCCAGCCCCACCCTTTCGCAGAAACCGCGAAAGAGTGGGCCACCCGAAGACTTCACTGCAGATCGATTGTCGGAGTCCTTGTTAAGGGGCCTCCACCCTCTGGCGTGTGCGGCGGCTGGCCACCAAAGATTTACGTGCGGAGTAATGGTCGGTCGTCGTTAAGGGGCTGCCACCTGCTAGGAGCCTTTTCGCCCTCGACGGGATTCCTCGCACTTGTCCGAAATGGACGCGCTCAGGCTATAATCCCTCTCGCTGACGGCCAGACCAACTCATGCAAATTGATCCTAACGATTTGGCGCGACTTCGTTCCCAGGCTTCCAGGGGGGAACTGATTCTATTTACCGGCGCGGGTTTCTCACTCGGGGCCAAGAATGGCGCAGGTCAACCCATTCCAAGCTCAGCTGAACTCAAGCGCCTAGTTTGGCAACTGTGCTATCCGGACGAAGTGTTCGACGAGACAAGTTCCCTAGCCGACATGTACGGCGCCGCCCTTAGGCGAAACAGAGCAGAACTTGGCGCACTTCTTCAGGCCAGAATGACTGTGGACCCAGACTCATTGCCTGAGTATTACCGGAGGTTCTTCAATTTTCCATGGTTTAGATGCTATACGCTGAACGTCGATGATCTAGACTCGGCCGTGACGCGCAGATTTGGGCTCGAACGGCAGCCCGTTCCTATTTCAGCCAGAGACACGCAAGCTGTGAACCTACCTGGCGCACCATTCTCAGCCCGTGGATTGGAGGTTGTCCACCTGAACGGGCTCATACCTGCCCCGCCCGAGGCATTGACGTTCTCCGAATCGCAATACGCGGAGAGGATCGGAAATCAGGAGCCTTGGTATTCCCGGTGCGTCGTTGACATCACGTCGCGCCCCGTTGTGTTCGTAGGCACAGTCCTGAATGAGACTCTTCTTTGGCAACATATGGAGCTCCGAAAACGACGCGAGAACCTAGGGAGGGACCTCCGACCCACTTCCATTTTAGTCACCAGCGAACTTTCACGTCCCCGGAGAGATATCCTGCGCGACCTCAGAATTAACTGGGTACAGGGGACCGCACAAGAGTTTGCGGACCAAGTTCTCTCTCAAATGACCAATGAGGCCTCACGGGGCTTTGCCTTCATAAGGCAGCACGCGGCCGGGTACCAGGCCGCGAATATCCCATTAGTGAGCCAACTGATTACAGAGCATCCTGCATTACAAACCGAGTATCTTCTAGGCGAAGAACCACAATGGTCAGACGTCTTATCGGGTAGGGCCGTCGCCCGGGCTCATGACCAACAGCTCTTTGACCTGGCTGAAGAAATTCTGAGTGGGACCCGACGATCAACAGCCATTGCCGTTACAGGGACTGCAGGCACAGGCAAGTCCACGGCTTTAATGAGTTTGGCCGTGAAATTGTCCGGCAACGGCATCCCGGTCCTTTGGGTTGACAAAGATTCGGAAGTTGGTCCATCAAGGATGAGAAGCCGAGTGCGTGGTGCAGACGGGAAGATTGTCTTGGCGATTGACGATGCGGACATGTACGGTAAGGAGCTGGCGAATTTGCTCGTTGACTTGGTTCCCTCAACGGATTTCTTATTCCTGTTCGCCACAAGATCCAGCAAACTTGACGAGATTACTAGCGCTGTCGGAAGCGCGGGCCCCAGGATCGCTGAGCACGTCGTACCTCCATTGGATGATACCGATATTGACGCGCTGATAGGCGTTCTCGAGAGGAATAACAGGCTCGGGATTCTGACGGGAGCCTCAGCGAGTACGCGGCGGGCCGCGTTTCGCGACCAAGCAGGCAGGCAACTTCTAGTAGCCATGATCCAAGCAACATCAGGCGAAAAGCTCGAGAGAAAAGCTCAGGACGAGTACCTGGAATTAGCAGGCGCTCAACGATACGCGTATGCACTTATCGCTGCGGCAACCTCGTTGCGGTACCCAGCAACGAAAGACGAAATCTTGCTTGCGAATCCAGATTCTCACGAGGAAACGCTCGTGGCGTTGGAACGCTTGGTAGCTCGTCATTTAGTTGTCGTAAAAAGCTCGACCTGGGAGTACCGCTGCCGCCACCGGGTCATCGCGGACCTAGTCTTTGACAAGCTTAAAGAGTTAGGCGAACTAAGCGACGTCATCGTTGGCCTAGCCTGGGCCGTTGGTACTAAAGTCGGATTGCCGTTGGATCGTAACTCCAAAATCGCGAGATTTCTCGTCCGGCTCATCAATCACGATTTCCTTCAGCGCAACATCGGATTTATGAACGCTCGCGACCTCTACACTCGATTGGAACCGTTACTCTCTACTGATTATCACTACTGGCTCCAGCGCGGCTCCCTAGAAGTTGAGGCTGGCGACATCAGAAAGGCTGAGAATTTCCTGAATGCCGCTCGTTCGCTTGGCTCTGGGGACTTCAGGGTAGACACCGCGCACGGCTATATGTTGATGAGGAAGGCGTGGGAGACTCCCCAAGACCTCCATGCCGAAGAAAGCCTGAGTGCAGGTATGCAAGAACTTGAGGACGTTATAGGGGAATTCGGAATGCAAAGCGAGTATCCATTTCACGTCCTCGGGAGTCAGGGGTTGAAGTGGGCCCGCCGTGCCATTTCGCAGAATGACACGCGACGAGCTTTCCTCCAGAAGCTATTAGATATAGTGGAACAGGGAATGAGACATCACCCCAGAGAAGAAAACTTAAAGGTCCTCCATACGGACCTTAAGAAGGAGATTCTCCTGACTGTCACTAATGGCTGAGCCCGCCGAAAACTCAGCTATTGCTTGAAGCGGAAGCGCCAGAATAAATGCTTCCAGCTACGATTTGGAATATAATTCGTTCATGGGCGATGTGTCAGAGAACGAACAGGCTTGGGACCGGCTGGCGAGAGCCAAAGGATACAGATGCGAAATGTGTGGGGAGTTGATTCCCTTTGGCGAGCAGCAGATTTACTTTGAGCGTAAGATTTGCGGGGCTTGCGCTCACAAGTTAGACAAAGACGATTAGGCCGGCTCAGCTCGAAAGTTCTAACATTAGCTTTCTCCTTTGCCCGTCAAAAGCAGCTTGGCCATGACAGCCGAGACTTGGTTTTCGTAGCCGCTTTCAGACATTACCCGTAGACGTTGTCGGAGCCAGTCCTCATCCAGTAGCTCCCAGCCTCTCTTGGCAAAGAGTCTGCGCATCCCTGCGCGGTCAGTGTCGCTGGCGTTGGCAGGAGCATTTCCGAAAGTAGGTAAGGGGCGCTTAGCCGGCGGCGACGCGGTCCAGGCGTTCGAGAGTGTCGGGATATTTGCGAACCAGGAGGACGAGCGCGGCGGCCTGAGGATTGGGCTTAGCACGTCCTTGTTCCCATTTTTCGAGCGTCCGTTCGTTGATGCGCAGCTTGCGGGCAAAAACGGCGCGCGAGCAACGAAGCTTCCTGCGTGTATCTCGAATCAGCTTGGAGTCCACCTTGGGAAGAGGCGCAGGCTCGACCTTGTAGCTGCGAAGGGTCAGTTTGCCTTCGCGGTGGCTCTTCATCGCGGCGACGCCTTCCAACAGCTCTCCGAGAATGTTTCTCTTCGTCATCGGGGTGTCCTCTCTAGTTTTCCTTTGCCGCCTCTGCCACGGCGCTTGACTTGGCGAGCCCGCAGCTCCGCATCGATGGAGTTCTTCAGCGCTTTGGTTTCTCCCGGCGTAAGGTCTGCGGCCTCGGCCTTGTTGTAAAGGGTCATTAGCCAAATCTGGTGGTCTGCGGGGAAGTAGTAGTAGATGACCCGCAGACCACCGCGGCGGCCCTTCCCACGCCTTGGATCTGCCCAGCGAAGCTTACGGAAACCGCCGCTTCCCGGTATGAGATCGCCGCTATCCGGATGGCTCGCCAGCCAGCTTTGCAATTCGCGATAGTCGTCGTCGGCCAGATAGCTGGAGACGTGGCGGGTAAACGCCGGGGCTTCCAGGAATTCCATTTGGCCGATAATACGCTATTGGCGTACAAGAGTCATTGTACGCTATTGGCGTAGAGTAATCAAGAGATTAAATGGGAAAGAGAGCGGAGGGCCTACCGCGCGGCGGCGAGGCGGCGCATGAGTTCTTGCTTGCGGGTGAGAAGGTCGCGCAGGCCCGGGCCGGCGGGACTGGCTTCGATGCTGCGCTGGACCTCGGCGAGTTCTTGCTCGGCCTGGCGGTGCTGGAGGTTCTCAACACAACTCAGGGCTTCCTCCCAGGTCGGTTCACTGTCCTCTTCAAGCAGAATCTCGAAGAGCAAGCGGCGGTCGCGTTCTTCCAGCACGGCCGCCACTTCAGTGGCCTGCACCGGCTGGCCCGAGAGGCTGGCGAGGACCAGCGCGGCGAAAATTTTCTCCGTCTCGAGACCGTGATAGAGCCGCGCGTTCTGGAGGCGCTGCGCCAGCTCCTGGCGGAACCCTTCGGCTTCCGCGAGCATGCGAATCAGCCTGCGCTCGACCGGCTTGGCGGCTTTGCCCATAAGCTGCGGCTGGAGCTTCAGTTCGCTGCGGCGCTCCGCGGCGGCCTTGCTGAGGGCCGCGCGCAAGACGGGCTCTTCGAGACGAAGCTGCTGCGCGATGCGCGTGGCCCACTCCGAACGCAAAATGCGATTCGGGATTTTCTGGACGTAGGGCAGAAGGAAATTCACGGCGCGCGTTTTGGCTTCGCCGCTGCTCAGGTCCATCTGGCGCGCGCGGGTGATCAGATAATCCACAAATGACGGCGCTTCCTTCAGCCGCTTTTGATATTCCTCGGCGCCTTTTTCGCGGATGTAGAGGTCGGGATCGGCTTTTTTGTCGCCCACGGGCGGAAGGGCGAGGACGCGCACTTCGAAATCCTGTTCGAGGAGAAGGGACAGCGAGCGCTCGGTGGCGGATTGTCCGGCGGCGTCGGGATCGTAATTCACGATGACGCGCTTCGTGAAACGGCCGAGCAGCTTGATTTGCTGCTCGGCGAGGCTGGTTCCGCAGCTGGCCACGACGTTGCTGATGCCGGCGCGCGCCACGGCGATGGCGTCCATGTAGCCTTCGACGAGGATCACGAAATCCTGGCGGCGGATGCCTTCTTTGGCGCGGTCCAAGTGATAGAGCACGTTGCTTTTCGAGTAGATGGGCGATTCGGGAGAGTTCAGGTACTTGGGCTGGTCGTCGCCGAGGGCGCGGCAGCCGAAGGCAATCACCTTTCCCGATTCGTTCGCGATGGGGAAGGTTATGCGGCGGCGGAAGCGGTCGAAGAGCTTGCCGCCCTGGTCGCGGGAGATGAGGCCCGATTCAGTGAGCAGCTTTTCGTTGTATTTGGATTTGAAGTGGCGAAGAAGAAGGTCGCCGCCGCTCGGCGCGTAGCCGATGCCGAAGCGCGCGACGGCGTCTTTGTCGAGGCCGCGGTCTTCGAGATAAGCGCGCGCCGCTTTGCCTTCGAGCGTGCCTTCGAGTTGCTTGACGAAGAAGGTCTGCGCTTCGCGGTGCATTTCGACGAGCGTTGTGCGTTGCTGATTTTCTTTGCGGCCTTCGGCGGATTGTTCCTTCGGGCGTGGAATGGAGATGCCGCATTTTTCGGCAACAATCCGGAGGGCGTCCGGAAACTCGCACTTTTCCATTTCCATGACGAAGTTGTAGACGTCGCCGCCCTTGCCGCAGCCGAAGCAGTAAAAAATTTGTTTGAGCGGGGAGACCGTGAACGACGGAGTTTTTTCCTGATGAAAGGGACAGAGTCCGCTGAAATCCTTGCCGGCTTTTTTCAGGCGGACGTATTCGCCCACCACGCGGACGATGTCCGCCTGCTGTTTCACTTTTTCGGCGATGGATCCGGCTTCAGCCATATTTTCGAAACTCGAAATGCGAAACTCGAAATTCGGTAACTCCTGACTCAAGGTGATGCTTGTTTTCGCTCAGCTTGTAAGTTCTTTGTCGACCGAATACATCCGAAACTCGAAATGCGAAACTCGAAATTCGGCAACTCCTGACTCAAGGTGATGCTTGTTTTCGCTCAGCTTGTAAGCTCTTTGTCGACCGAATACATCCGAAACTCGAAATGCGAAACTCGAAATTCGGTAACTCCTGACTCAAGGTGATGCTTGTCTCCGTTCAGCTTGAAGGCTCTTTGTCGAGCGAATATACCCGTTCAGGGTTTGGATTACGCGTTGCGTCAACGCATCCGCCTTCTTATACAGTTCGGGGGTGATGTAGTTTGCGTCCAATGCTGTGGTCAGGTGATCGCGAAGCTCAAAAGCAGAACCCCTCGCCTGCCGGCAAAATTGAAGGTTTTCTTGATAAGAATAGCGCCCGAACCCCTCGGCGATGTTGGCCGTTATCGAGATCGCGGCTCGGCGCAGTTGAGACGACAGCACGTACCTTTCTTCCGAGGGGAAGCCATAAATCAGACTATAGGAGAGCTTTCTCAATTCACGCGCCAAACGCCAAACTTGCAAGTCCGTGAAGTCCTTTACTCGGGGCCCCTGAATCGGACTTGGCTCCACGAATTTCGAGTTTCGAATTTCGAGTTTCGTCATTTCGTTAGGCACGCAATTCTACAACGGTGATGGCTTTTCCTCCGTGGTCTTCGGATGCGAAGGCGTGTTTTTCCACAAGGGGATGCGCATTCAGGAACTGGCCAATTCCTTTGCGAAGCGCGCCGGTGCCGTGGCCGTGGATGATGCGGACGCGCGGCTTGTGCTCGAGAGCGGCGTCGTCGAGGAATTTGTCGACGAGTTCCGTCGCTTGCTCCACGGTCATGCCGATGACGTTGATTTCGTCGGTGCTAAGATTCTCGCGAGGTTGCGAACGCACCGTCACGGTGGAGGCGGGCGGGGCAAGCCCCGCCCCTACGGCGCCCTTGGCGGACGATTGCGCGCCTGCGGTCTCGATGCCGGTGATTTCGTCGAGAGCGACTTTCATGCGCAGCGGGCCAGCTTCAATTTCGGCGGAGGAACCATCGAGGCGGCGAAAAATTACGGGCTTGGTGAATCCGCGCACGCGAATTTTCGTGCCGGCTTGCAAACGGTCGGGGCTTACGGCTTCCAGCGAAGCTGCGTGAACGCCAAGATCGGCTTGCGATTCTGAAATGGTCTGCACAACCGCGGCGTTCAGTTCTTCGCGCGCTTCGCTGCGAGCGTCCTGCATCTTGCGGCGCGTGCTTTTTTCGAGTTGGGCGCGAAGCTCGCGATCCTTTACGGCATCGACTACCCGCGCAACATTTTCGTCGAAGCGTTTCTGCATTTCGGCGAATTGCGCTTCCAGCTCCCTGATGCGCTTTTGCTGGCGTTCGACCCATTCGGTGCGGAGCTTTTTGCGTTCTTCTTCGAGGGTGTGGCGCTCGGCGGTCATTTGCTGCTGCATGCGGTCGAGTTCGTCGCGGCTGCGATGCAGATAAGCGATGAGGTCCGCGGCTTCGCGCGATTCCGGGGTCAGGAGTTCGCGGGCGCGTTCGATGATTTGCTTGGCAATTCCCAAACGCTGCGCGATGGCAATTCCGCTGGAACCGCCGGGCACGCCCACCATCAGGCGATACGTGGGACGCAGATTCACGTCGTCAAATTCGACCGCGGCGTTTACAACTCCGGGCGCGGTGGAGGCATAGGTTTTCAGACGGTCGTGATGCGTGGTTGCGAGCACAAAACAGTTCTTCGCGCGAAACTCATCGAGCAGGGCGACGGCCAGCGCAGCGCCTTCTTCGGGCGCCGTGCCGGTTCCCATTTCGTCGACCAGGACGAGCGAATGCGGCGTGGCGGCCTCCAGCATGCTTTTCAGATTCAGCATGTGCGCGGAAAACGTGGAAAGGTCCGCGGCGATGGATTGTTCGTCGCCAATGTCCACGAGCACGCGATCGAAGACGGGCAGCACCGCGCGTTGTGCAGCCACGGGAATTCCCGATTGCGCGGCCAGCGCGGACATTCCCACAGTTTTCAAAGCGACGGTTTTTCCGCCGGTGTTTGGGCCGCTGATGACCAGCACGCGTTCTTGGCCGCCAAGAGCGAGCGTCATGGGAACGATAGCGCGGTTTTCTTTTTTGAGCTTGTCTTCGAGGACTGGATGACGCGCGCCCTCCAACCGCAATTCATCAGTGGCGGAAAACTCTGGTGTCGCGGCATCGAAATCGCGCGCAAATCGGGCCCGGGCAAAAACGCTGTCCAGCTCTGCAATGGTCGCGGCGGCAGCTTGCAGCGGCCCGCGAACCGCCTGAAGACGCTCGGTAAGTTCGCGTAAAATGCGCGCAACCTCTTCGGCCTCGTCTTCCGCGAGTTGCACGAGTTGGTTGTTCGCTTCGACGGTCTCAAACGGCTCCATGAAAACGGTCTGGCCTGTGGCGCTGGCGCCGTGCACCACGCCATGCAAGCTGCGGCGGCTTTCCGCGCGGACGGGAATCACGAACCGTTCATTGCGCAGCGTCACGTAGTCTTCGCCCGGTTCCGCATTTCGCGCGCGCAGAATTTGCTTGAGGGTTTTCTGGATGGACTCGCGGGTTTGGGTAATGCTGGCGCGAATGCGCTTCAGCACGGCTGACGCATCATCGCTGATTTCGCCGTTGGGCAGAAGGCAGCGGCGAATTGCGGCGTGCACTTCGCGAAAATCACCGACGGAAGTTGCGCGGGCCGCGAGCAGAGGAAATTTCGCAGCGTCTTCGCGAAACTGTTGCCGCAGCCAACCCGCCGTTTCGAGGAGAGACGCGGCGTCGAGCAACTCACCCGGATCGAGCACGGCACCGGGGCCTCCAATGCGCTCAAGCCAGCCTTGCGGGTCGGCTAATGCGCCGAAGCCCAGTTCGTGGCTGGCACGGAGCCACTCGCGCGCTTCGCGAATCAGCGCAAAGGCGGATTCCAGCGCGGCGCGATTCGTTCCGGGATCGAGCGCATCCACGGCGCAGCGCCCCGGCGCACAGGTGGTTCGGAGCCGCAGCAATTCGCGGAGCTTGTCAAATTCGAGGACTTCTTGCGCGGTGCGAGCCATCTTCTTTCTACCAGGCGTTTCTACTTTAGTTTGCTGTGGAGGTGCTGCGCGGCTTCTCCCGCGGATTCGGCCACGTAGACCAGCCGGCCGTTCGCTTCGCCCCACGGCCCAGGATGACCAACTTCCACTTCTCTTACGCGATCGAGAATCGGCGTCCAGAAATGGCCCAAGACGGCGAAGGGCATAGAAGACATCACGGATTTGTTCAGCATTTCCCAAACCACGGCCAGTTCGACTAGCGTTCCTGTTCCGCCTTTGCAGGCCACGAAACCGTGGGCCATGCGGATCAATTCGAACAGCCGATCCTCCCAGGTTTCTTTGCGGACCTCGACGTCCACCCAGCGATTCAATTTCGCGGACTTGAAGAAGGAAGCGGTCACGCCATAAGTTTTACCGCCGGCTTCTTTCGCGCCGCGGGAGACCGCTTCCATCACGCCAGCGTAGCCGCCGCTGCAAACGGCGAAGCCGTGCTTCGCCAAGGCGCGGCCAAGCACGCGGGCTTCTTCGTAGTCCGGGCTGCCTTCGCGGGGGCGCGAACTGCCAAATACAGTGGCGATAATTTCTTTTGGCATGGCGTTTGCGTCTTCAATGCGCGCGTTTGCGTTCGGGAGCGCGCTTTGGCTTCGGCGGCGCGGTGTTGAACTCTTCGAGCATCGCGACACACAAACCAGTCAGAGCGTCGGCCGCTTCGTGATTTTTCCCGGCTTGATTGTTGCTCAGGAAAGAAAAAATCAGGCGACGCCCGCTGGGTGTGTCGGCAAAGCCGGAAAGCGTGCGCACGTGCTCGACGGAACCGGTCTTCGCGTGAATATGGCCGGCCGCCGGAGTGTTTTTCATGCGATCTTCGAGCGTACCGTCCACGCCCGCCACGGGTAACGAATTGAAGTAAGTCTCAAACCATGGCTGCTTTTGGGCAAATGTCAACAACGCCACGGTGGCACGCGGCGTGACCAGATCGTGCCGTGATAATCCTGAGGCGTCCGACTGAATGATGTCATCCGGCGAAATTCCGGCAGAGGCGTAGAAGTCCTGCGGCACTTTCATTAAATCGTCGTCAGTAGCCCACATTCCGCTTTGGCGGGCAACCGTGCGGAGCAACATTTCCGTGTGCAGGTTTTGGCTGATCTTGTTGATGAGCTTGATGGCATCCCCTAAGGGAACCGAAACATGCTCCGCGAGGACGCTTGGGTCTTCTTTTGTTTTGGCTTCGTGACGCGCTCGCGCAATGCCATCCACCCGTACACCGCGATCTTCGAGCAAGCGCTTCAAAATAGACGCGGCGTGCTGCGCGGGCTCTTCGATCGCAAGGATCAGTTTTCTCGGTGCGCTTTTAGCCGGCATCGTGCCTTTCACTACGACAAGGCTGGCTCCGGGGTCGCGTGTCAGTGTCAGGTCGGACTTCACGTCGGGGGCCGAAGTGATGACATCGTTTTGGACTAAAAAGTCGGGCGTAGCGGGACTTTCACTGGCCTGCACAGGACTACCCGGCTGGTCGCCTGGCGTAAGCGTCAACGTCACGGTGTTGTCGTCCACGACGATCGACGAAATTGCCGCGCCGTATTCCCACACCATGTCGTCAATTTCCCAGCCGCTCGGATAGCGCTCGCGGGGAAAGTAACTGTCATCCCCAATCACGTCACCGGCGATTTCTTTTACGCCTTTTGCAACGAGACCGTCCGCCAGTTCTGCCAGCACTTTTTCCGGAGGGCCGTCAAACTCCTCTTTCAAGTTGTACGGGAATTTGCGGTTGGAAAGATTGGGATCACCGCGGCCCACGAGCGCGACGTTCCCGGACAAGACGCCATGCGAAATCGTTCCGCTAGTTTCGAGCGTGGTGTGAAAGCGGTAGTCAGGACCAAGTTTCGTTAGCGCCAGCGCGGTGGTGAAGAGCTTCATATTTGAAGCAGGCACGAAGTAGCGATCCGCGTTTTGTTGATACAGCGTCTCACCTGTCTCCGCATCCACAATCAACAAGCCCCACTCGCCTTTTCCGGTGGGACCAGTTCCCAGAAGAGCGTCGGCGCGCGCCGCAAATTTTGCCGATTGCTTCTTCGAAAAAGCACTCTGCTTCTGCAATCTACAGCACGCCTGGCTGCTCTCCGCCTTCGGGGGAGCTGCCGTTTTCGACGAAGCCATCGGTATCTGCGCCACGGCCACGCACGCACTCATTGCCATTGCAAAAACCGCTGCACTGCATCGCCCGATCAACTTTTTTTTCTTGTTCATTTTTCTTCTGCGCCGAATTCTGTCCTGCGAAATTATAGTCGAAAGGCAACCCATTCCGCGCGCGTCGCGTCGTAATTACAAGTTATGCCCTCTCTCAACCCCTGCTCTTTTCCAAGGTTGCACCAAGCCGTAATGCGCTCTATGATGCTTTTGCCCAGAAAACTACGACGAGGTGAATCGTGTTGAAGCGAATGCTCTCTTTCCTGATGGCGTTTTCCCTGGTCGCTCTACCCCTCACCGCAAAAGAAAACAAAAAAGAAGCGGATCGTCTGGAGAATTGCGGAACGGTACTCAAGGAAATTCTCGACATTCCCGATGACATTCCGCAAGACCTGCTCGACAAAGCCGAATGCGTCATTATTTATCC
>Ga0209166_10001446_pt1 | contig 19775 bp, 14 predicted proteins | sample Coa_R1_3_FD_187151 | JGI IMG/M metagenome (GOLD analysis project Ga0209166, IMG submission 187151) | Surface soil microbial communities from Centralia Pennsylvania, which are recovering from an underground coalmine fire - Coalmine... | ecosystem: Environmental > Terrestrial > Soil >... | reverse complement strand
TCGCGGCCAGGATGGAGTCGCTGTCTCCTTTCCCGTAGGGCTCTTTCATCCCCTACAACATGCCGGTTTATCCCGGCGCACTCCGGTTTGATCGTCACTCGCCAACGACGTGACGAAACGTTCTCGGGAGTGGCGAGCGATAGCGAACGTCAGGCCATCCCGCCTGCTTGCCGGGCGCCCCGCGAGATCACTCGCTACGTAGAACCGTCGCGGGTTGTACGCGCGAGGCGCGCCACGCGGGCAACAGGCAAGCCGCAGTCGCGACGCCGAATAAAAGGCCGATCACCGCGGCAAAGACGCCAGGGTCGAGCGGCCGGGTGCCATACAGGCTGGAGCGGATCAGTTGCGCCGCGGCGACTGCGAGGACCGAACCGGCGATAACTCCGCCGAGCGCGGGACGCAAACCGTCGGCCAGCATGAGTCGTAGGACGTGTTCCGGTTGCGCCCCGAGGGCCAGCCGGATACCGATCTCGGTGCGGCGTTGCGTCACCAGGTATGCGAGCACACCGAACAGACCCACGGCAGCCAGCAACAGCGATATGCTCGCGAAGGCCGCCAGCAACGTCGCTTCGAAATTTGCGTCGAGCGATGATTGGTTGATGATCTGATTCATCGTCAGCACATCTGAGACAGCCAGTTCGCGATTCATCTGCTGGATAAGCTTCTGAATGGGAAGCGCGAGGCTCTCCGGATCGCGTGCGGCGCGGACGACCAGGGCAGCGCCGCTTTCGGTGCCGGCATCGATCGGGAAATACATCATCGGATCCGCTGGCTCCGCCAGTTCGTATCGGGTGTCGCCTACGAGGCCGACGATTTCGTAACTTCGTCGGTCGGAGTCGATCAGGTGGCACACCTTTGGGTCCTCGTTTGGAAAATACTGCCGAGCGAACTCAGCGCTGATGATGGTCTGGTTGGCGCGATCGAGGCGCTGATCGGAACCGAAGGTGTGCCCGCGCAGAAAGGGGATTTTTATGGACGCAAAATAGCCGGGATCGGCCCAGCGGACGATCGCAAGTAACGTCTGCCCCTGCGGCAAGGGCGGATGCTCGGCGACCGTCACGTCGCCATCGCCGAAGTATCCTTCGCCAGGGACCGCGCGGACCAGGCTGGCCGCCTCCTCGCCTGGCAATGCACGCACCCGCGCGAGCAGATCATCGAAGAATGCTGCCCGCTGCTCCGGCTTGCTGTACAGCACTTTCGGAAGAGTGAAATGCATCGTGAGGATATTGTCGGTCGCGCAGCCCAGATCAGTCGACCGCAGCCTCACATAGCTCTTGAGCAGCAACCCGGCGCTGACGAGCAGAACCACGGTGAACGCAACTTCGGCGCCCACGAGCACTCTGCGCACACCGGTACGCGAAGTGCCCGACGTCGAACCACGCGTCGACTCTTGCAGCGGCGCGAGAAGGTTGTCCGAGCGGCTTGCCAGCACTGGGATGAGTCCGGCGAACAGAGCGCAAACCAGCACCAGTCCCACGACGGTTGCGACCACGACGCCATCAATGCCGATCGACTCCACGCGCACCATGTCGCTTCGCCTCATGACGAGCCACCGGAGAGCCGCATAGGCGAGACCGAGGCCGGCCGCTCCTCCGATGGAAAAGAGTATGAAGGTTTCGATGAGCTGCTCACGAATGAGCCGGAAGCGACCGCCACCGAGCGCTGTCCGGATCGCCAGCTCTCGTCGTCGTGCCGCGGAGCGGGCGGTCAGCAGGTTGGCGACGTTGAGACAGGCGATCAGCAGCATGCAACCGGTGGCGGCCAGCAGCATATACAGAGCGGGCTTTAGGTCGCCGACCAAGTAATCGATCAGCAGCCGGACTCCCGCGCTACTGCTGACGAAGGGAAGGTCGAGATGGGCGTCGTGGATGCGGCGGACGATGGCCGAGAGTTCTTGTGCCGCCTGCTCACGTGTGACGCCGGGTTTCAGCCTCCCAATCACTATGAACTGATGGTTGTCGATTTTAGCCATCTCCTCCGGCGTTCTCTCGTGGTACGCAGGAAGAAAGATCTGCACCTTCTGCTCGGGAAAAGCGAACCAACGCGGCATCACGCCGATCACGGTGTAGGGTTTGGCATCCAGACTGATTTTGCGGCCAATGACAGACGAGTCGCCGCCGAAGCGGCGTTTCCAAAGACTCCAAGTGAGGATGACCGTACCGTTCGCAGAAACCTGGTCGTCGTCCGCCGTGAAGGAGCGTCCGATGCGGGGCTGAACACCAAGCGTGGCGAAAAGGTCCCAAGAACAGGTCGTTGCACGGACCTTTTCGGGCAGCGCGCCGCCCTCGGAGAGGTTGTACTGCGGCCAGCTGCTATAAAGAGCGAGGCTGGAGAACGGTTGGCTCCCGCGTTTCCATTCGCTGTAGATGCCAGGTGCGACGACGTTGTGAGGAAACCTTTCGCTGCTTTCGTATAGCCGAACGAGTTGCGCCGGGTGATCGAATGGCAGAGGTTTCAGGAGAACCGACCAGACGACGGTGAACAGCGAGATCGTCGCCCCGATGCCAACGGCGATCACCAGCATCGCCACGGCTGAAAACCCTGGCTGCCGCGCGAGCGTGCGGATGCTGATTCTTAGATCGCGGAGAAGAGTGTCAAGTCTGTCCCAACTCCAGACCTGGCGAGTGTGCTCGGAAATAAGACTGGGATTGCCGAACGCGCGCAGAGCGGCATGGCGTGCCTCTTCTGGAGCCACGCCCTGCTCCCGCTGCTCTTCTTCCTCCAGATCGAGGTCCGATTGCAGTTCCCGGTCTATGTCCTGATCCCGTTTCCTGGTTTGCCACCACATGTCAGCTCTCCTCAGCCGTGGGCCACATTACTCGTGCCACAGCTTCCGCCATGCGCTTCCATTCGGATTCTTCGACGACAAGCTGCTTTCTTCCCTTGTCCGTGAGACGGTAGTACTTGAATTCCCGATTGCGATCCGGAGCCATCTCCCATTTCGAGGTGACCCATCCCCTCCGCTCCAGCCGGTGCAGCGCGGGGTAAAGTGAGCCGTGCTGCATCTGGAGGAAATCATTCGTGGTCCGCTGAATGTGCTTGCCGATTTGGTGGCCGTGAGCAGGACCATAAAGAAGAGTCCGCAGGATCAGCATGTCCAGGGTGCCCTGAAGAAGGTTCGCGCGTTCCGGTGTCTGTTTAGCCATGGAAGACATTCGACCATCAATTAGACACAATGGTAGAGACTCGACCATCAACGGTCAAGGGGGTGACGACTGGAATTACTTCCGGGCGCGTGATCCGATAAGAATGCCGGAAGAGTCCCCAAGTGTGATTTCTTCCGCGCACCGTCCAGAGTAGTACACGTGGGCGGAATAACCGGGACCAGACTACAAGTTCGCGCCAAAGGCAAGCAGTCGGCCATCGCGATCCTTCACCACAAACTCACGTGACTGCCATGGCATGTTGGCAAGTCCCCGCGTGAATTCCACGCCTCGAGCTGCATATTCAGCGTAAAGCGCGTCCGCATCTTCGATGAATATGTAGGCATCGAGCAGTTCGTCAGAATACTTGTTGGGATTGGCGGTGGGGGGTTCGGCACAGCGGAAGTGAATCACCTGCTGGTCGCGCGCAACGATGGCATAGACCGGCGGGTCCAGCCAGGTGCCTAAACACTTGAAGCCAAGCTTAGCCTCGTAATAGGCAAGGGTGCCGGGGATGTCCAGGGTGAAGAAAAGAGGCGCGATCTGACGAATCATGGGGCAAAGTCTACTATAGAAAATGCTGGGTGGCAGGGGCTGGCGCTCCTAATACGGTCCGATGATGCCGGCGATTTGGCGGGTGGCCGGTTTTGTGGATTGCGCGGGTTTCGCGCGCGAGGGCGCTTGCGCGGCATCCAACACGTCGAGATATTTCAGGCCGGTGCCGGTATTGAACAGCACTACGGTATCCTGCGGTTTGAAAAATCCGCTGGCGCGAAGTTTGCGGTAGGCCACGAGGCAGGCAGCGCCTTCGGGGGCGGCAAAGATGCCTTCGTTTTTGGCCCAGTCACGCGTGGCCGCGACAATTTCTTCGTCGGTCGCGCTGACCGCGGTGCCTTGGCTCTTCTTCAAGATATCGAGGATCAGGTAATCGCCATAGGGCTTGGGGACGCGCAGGCCCGAGGCCAGCGTCGAAGCGTTGGTCCACATTTCGGCAGACTGCTTCCCTTCTTCCCACGCTTTCACGATGGGTGCGCATCCAGCGGCTTGCACGGTAATCATCTTAGGGCGCTCAGAGCCGATCCAGCCTAAGACTTCCATTTCTTCGAAGGCCTTCCACATGCCGAGCAGGCCGACGCCTCCTCCGGTGGGATAGATGATGCCTTGCGGCATGCGCCAGCCGAGTTGCTCGGCGACTTCGTAGCCCATGGTCTTCTTGCCTTCGACGCGGTAGGGCTCTTTGGTGGTGGTGACATCGAACCATCCTTCCTTCTTCCAAGACTCGGACTCCTTGAGCTCGGCCACCTTGCGAGCACAGTCGCTAATCAGGCCGTCTACCAGCGTAACGTGCGCGCCGTAGTAGTCGCATTCGATGCGGTTGGCCATGGGAACATCTTGGGGCATGAAGATGTGGGCTTCGAGACCGGCAACGGCGGAGTAGGCGGCGAGCGCGCCGGCGGCGTTGCCCGCGGAAGGAATCGCGAGTTTCTTCAGCCCGAAGTGGCGAGCCATGGTGACGCAGGCGGCCAGGCCGCGCGCTTTGAACGATCCGGTGGGATTGAGGCCTTCGTCCTTTATATAGACATTCGGAAACTCGCGGCTGGGCAGCATGGGCGTGAAGCCTTCGCCGAGCGAAACAGGATTGGCTTCGGGAAGCACCGCGTCGTAACGCCACATTGTAGGGGCGCGTCCGGCGAGGCGGGCGGCGGAGAACGCGCGCTTGACCTTGGGAAGATCGTAGCGGGCGTAGAGAATGCCGCCGTCCTTGGGACAAACAGTTTGCGGGCGATCGGCAGAATAGTGTTCGCCGCAGCGGGTGCATTCGAGGTGCGTCAGCATAGCGAGGGTGAGTGTAGCAGTTCCCAGTACGCAGTACTCGGTACTCAGTTCTCAGTCGTCAGTTCTCACTAGGTGGAGCATTTGTGGTACCTGCGTTACTATCATTAGTCCTACTAACTTCAGTCGTAGTTAACATCGAGGAGAACACGCATGGGAAAGTTCGTTTTTGGACTGATTGTTGGACTGATCCTGCTTCCACTGATTGTTTACTTCTATTTTTCGAGGGGAATTGCGCCAGTAGCGACAACCGCGCCGCCCATGCCATTTGAGACGATGTTTGCGAAGATGGCGCTGCATGCGCGATTGGACAAAGAAGTCCCAAAGTCGGTGCCCATTCCCGCTGATGAAGCCAACCTCGCGGCGGGGGCGCAGGTCTACAAGGACAACTGCGCGGTGTGTCACGGATTGCCGGGGGCTCCGCAGACGGCGATTGCCAAGGGAATGTTCCCGAAGGCGCCGAAATTGATGGAAGGCAAGGGCGTGACCGATGATCCGCCGGGCGAGTCGTACTGGAAGGTGGCGGGCGGGATCCGAATGACCGGAATGCCGGGATTCAGCTCTTCGCTTTCGACGAACGAGATGTGGCAGGTGAGTTTATTGGTAGCGAACGCGGACAAGTTGTCACAGACCGTGAAGGATAGTTTGATGTCGGTGACACTACCGGCGGCGCCGAAACCGGAAGTGAAGAAGAAGTAGAGTTTCGAGTTCGAGTTTCGAGTTGCGGACTCACGGCTTGCTCCGTGGGCTGCGTTCTTTCGCCCGCTTCACGGCTGAGCTCCGCCGTGTCTTTGGTGATCTTCCGAGCAACACTCCCACGCGTGTTATAGTGCGATTTCACGCATGGGATCGTTTCTATTTTTCGCGTTTTCGTGGTGGTCGATTGTGCTGCGGATTGTGGCGCTGGTCCACTTCATCCGGCGGAGACCCAACTTTTTCTGGATCTGGGTGATCCTCTTTCATTGGGTTGGGGCGCTCGTGTACATCCTGGTGGAAGTGATTCCGGATGCGGGATTGCTGCGCGATTCGTTTCAGATGTTTCCCCGGCGGCGGCGAATTCAGGAACTGCAGCGGGAGGTTCTCGATAATCCTTCGGCGGGCAATTACGAGGAAATGGGTCTGCTCTATCTGGACGACCACGATTATGCGCGGGCGCGGGCCTGCTACGACAAGGCGATTTCCTCGCGCACCGATCATGTTGACCCGTTTTACCGGCGCGGGATCGCGGAGATTGAGCTTGGAGATTTCGCGGCTGCTGTGCCCGATCTGGAGCGCGCGGTGAAGTCGGACCCGGGATACGATTTTCATCGCGCCAAGGGGCTGCTGGCGTGGGGATACGCGCAGACCGGGCAGAGCGAGAAGGCGGACACAATGTTTCGGGAAGCGACGCGGATCTCCACGATTTCGGAAACCTATTATCATTACGCGCTTTTCCTGGAATCACAGGGGCGTCCCGCCGAGGCGCGAGAGTGGGCGAAGAAGATTCTGGATAAAAAACCGACCATGCCGGGATATCTGAAGCGGCGGGAGCGGCCGTGGTTTCGACGGGCCAACGCGGTGCTGGCGAGGGTGCGGGCGTAGCGCAATGCGGCCCTGCAGAGCAGTTCTTCCACGGTGGCGCGAACGATAGCAAATCCTTCAACCACGAAGGACACTAAGGTACACGAAGGAACCCGGGACACGCAGAGCCCGGATGTTACCATTAACAATGGTGACGCTTTCCAAACCTTCCATTCGGCTGCTGGCGACCGATATTGACGGGACGCTGCTGAATCCACAATTTCAGATTTCTGAGGGCGATCTGGCTGCGCTGCGGCGGGCGCATGCGGCCGGGATTGAGATTGTGCTGGTAACAGGCCGGCGGCATTCGTTTGCCTTGCCGATCGCAAAACAGCTGGGTTTTGATTTATGGCTGATCAGTTCCAATGGGGCGGTGACGCGGTCGCTGAGCGGCGAGACTTTTCATCGCGACATGATGCCGGCGGAGACTTGCCGGCGCCTGTGCGGTGCGATGCAAGAATTCCGCGGGAATACCGTTCTTACCTTTGACAAAGAGACCAAGGGCGCGATCGTGCTGGAGCACTTGGATGAACTGGGCCCCAGTATCCGTCGCTGGCTCGAGAAAAATATGGAGTACATCGAGTTCGTGGTGCCGATTGAGAAGGCGCTTGTGACCGATCCGGTGCAGGCGATGTTTTGCGGGACGATGGAACGCATGAGCCTGGCGCTGCGCGCGCTCGAATCGGCGGGCATGGATGGGCAGGTGACCGTGCTGCGAACGGAGTACCCAGTGCGGGATCTCTCGATGATTGACGTGCTGAATGCAGGATGCTCCAAGGGTCACGCGCTGGAGCGATGGGCGAAATATCGCGGGTTTCGGCGCGATGAGGTCATGGCCGTCGGTGACAATCATAATGACGTAGAGATGCTTGAGTTTGCCGGGCATCCGGTTATCATGGGAAATGCGTGCGAAGAGTTGCGGGCGCGGGGATGGAAGATCACGCGCGGCAATGACGCATGTGGCGTGGCCGCCGCGGTGGAATTGGCGTTCAGCGGCTAGAGGCTAGTGGTCAGTGGTCAGTTCGTGATGAGAATGTTTCGTTCATCTCTGGGTTGGATTTGCGCGGTCCTGGCGCTGGCCGCACTTCCCTGCTTTGCAGGCGAAGTTGCGGTGTTAAAGAACGGGTTCTCCATCCGGCACGAGCGGCGCGAAGTTGTGGGCGACGTTACGCGGTTGTATGTGAACGCGGATGGATCGAGTTTTGTGGACGTACCTACGGCGGACGTGGATCACTTTGAGGCGGCACCTGAGGGGACCGGCTCTCCATCCTTCGCAAGAAATGCGAAAGGAGCACGGGCTTCCGGCTCTCGGCTCCCGGCTTCCGGATTCGCGTCGAGTGGATTCGTCGGGCTTCCGAACCCCGACTTGACCGATCTTGTGAACGAGGCCAGCGGACGGTACCGGCTGGATCCGGACCTGGTCAACAGCGTCATCAAGGCGGAGAGCGGATTTAATGTGCGGGCGGTGTCGCCTAAGGGGGCACAAGGGCTGATGCAGTTGATGCCCGGAACCGCGTCGCAACTCGGGGTGCAGAATCCGTTCGATCCGCAGGCGAACGTCGAGGGTGGAACGAAATATCTGCGCGAGTTGTTGGAGAAGTACAATTTCGACCTGGTGAAGGCACTGGCGGCTTATAACGCCGGGCCGCAGAAGGTAGAACGTTTTGGCGGGGTGCCTCCGTACTATGAAACGCGGGCGTACGTCGCACGCGTGGTGAAGGATTTCAACAAGAAGAAGGTGGCGCAGAAGAGTTCGGTCGCCAAGCGTGCGACCAAGCCGGCGCCCGGCGCGAAGGATGGTTCGACGGGCGTGATTCAGGCTAAGGCGGCGGGAGCGAGTAACTAGCTTCGGGTCTTTTTTGCGCCTTAGTTCGCCGATGCGGGTATGTTGGCCCGCGCCACATCATTCACAATTCACAGGGTTCCTTCGCTACAGGGTCGGGTTTGACCCTTGGGACTCAGTCATTTACCTTTGGTGGTGCCGTTTCCCGCTTCGCGTTGCAAGGGTCGCGGCGCGGAGTTTTCCCCCTTCATGGACAAGAAGCGAATTCTGGCCACTGTAATCGTGTTCCTTATCCTGGTCGTCCTGGTTTACCTGCAATACCGCCACTGGAGAAGCTTTGATTGGGGCACGTTCTGGAGCCAGACGCACCGCATCCGGAAAATTCATGTGCTGCACGGGATTGCCCTGATTTACATCGGGTACTGGATGCGGGCGTGGAGGTGGAAGATTTTCCTGAAGCCGGTCCGACCTGCGACCAAGGTGATGGATCTGGTTTCGCCCACGCTGGTGGGTTTCACCGGATTGGCGCTGCTGGGACGAGCTGGGGAATTTATCCGTCCTTACTTGATTGCGCGGCGCACCGACCTTCCGGTCTCATCGCAAGTAGCAGTTTGGGGGGTGGAACGCATCTTCGATATTGGCGCGTTCACCGTGTTGATGATGCTGGCAATTTTCCTGCCGAGCGCGCTGCCTTCGATTCCCCATCCGGAATACTATCTTCGGTTTCGAGAATTTGGATTTCTGCTGACAGCCATAGTCGCGATCACTGCGGGCGCGGCAGTCGTAATACGCCGCAATGGAGAAAAAGTTGCGGCATGGATCGAGCAGCGATTTTCACATCTCGCATCGAACCTGGGACACCGACTAGGGCAGAAGGTGCGCGAGTTCGGCCTGGGACTGAACACGATTCACGGTCCGCTGTCATTGCTTTGGTTAACGCTGGTATCGGTGGGCATGTGGTATGCGATTGCCCTCTCCTACCACGAAGTCACGCACTCTTATGGCGTTGACGCGCTGGAGATTCCGGTATCGCAACTGCTGATCCTGATGTTTTCCAGCATGATGGGTTCGATGGTGCAATTGCCGGCAGTGGGAGGCGGGTCGCAGATTGCAACCATTGCCACTCTGTCCAGTGTGTTTGACGTGCCCCCGGAGTTGGCAGCCAGTTGCGGAATCCTGCTGTGGTTGGTGACATTTGCCGCGGTAGTGCCGCTGGGATTGCTGCTGGCGCATCGGGAACGATTGTCCTTGCGGAAGCTGTCGGTAGAAAGTCATCGCACGGCGGAGTAAGGACGGCTGGGTGTCCTGCCCAGTGTTGCGTTTTTATTGCCCAGTGTTGCGTTTTTATATAGCTGCAGTGAGTTGCAACAATGCGCAAATTTCTTCATCTTGACAAGCCGCACAGACGAGCACAAAATGACGGCGCCTAGATGAGGCATGTGTGGATGCCTCTGCATGTCGTCCCCCCCGACATTGATCAAGCAATAACATAAGCAAAAAGAAGTAGTGCATTGCTACTTGCTGCTTGCTGCTTGCTCCAACAGCTATAGAAGTCGGCCCCGTAAGTACCAATCTTTTCGGCCCCAGGGAATCAGCAAAGAAGTCAGGCTCCAGCAGGATCAAGGCTGGGAAATGTTTCTCATCTACAGGAAATTCCGCACTGCCGGGAATGTCGAGCAGGTGCGGCTGCTTTGTGTGTCAAAAGGTTTTTTAAGGAGGATACCTATGCAGTATCAGCGCCGTTTCCCAGCATGGCTGGTGTGCAGTCTGCTGACAACTCTGTTATTCGCAACCGTTGCCGCCACGAGCAGCGGCGGCCGTGAGTTTTCCGGATACTTCGACATCAGCGGCGTGCACGAGCAGGGAGAGCTGATGCAAGTCACGCTACATCTGAAGCTGTTCAATCACAGCGACGCGGACGCCAACAGCGTGATCGTCACGCTCATCGATTCCTCGCCCGCAATGACCTTCCGCGGCAACTTCCAGCCGGTAAAGGTGTGGAAGAGCCACCAGTTCATCGAGATGAGCCAGGAGTTCAGCGTAACCAAGCGCGAGTTCCAGGAGTGGATGGCGCCGCCGGCGCAGCCGAACCTGGTCATCCTGTTCCGGGACCCGAAGGGAATGTCATGGCAGAGGGGGGCGCAAATCAGTCGCCGCCCGCTGGTCCCTGTCCCCGCCCAGGACTAAATGCACCGCCGTCCGGTGCGAGCGTGCTGAACCCAGAACGAAGACTTTTTCGAGGAGAGAAAACTCATGCGTCGCTTGACAATATTTTCTGTTCTACTGCTGGCCGCGGTCCTGGTGACTTTGCCCGCGTGGTCGCAGGATGTGATTACCACCACGATCGGCGGCGGGCCCAATGGCATTCCCGCCCTCGATGCCAACCTCTACAACCCCTACGGTGTCGCCGTGGACAGTTCCGGCAATTACTACATTGCCGCGTACAACCAGGATCGCGTTTTTAAGGTAAGCACGACCGGGACCATCACGGTAGTTGCGGGAAGCGGAGCGCAGGGCTACTCCGGGGATGGAGTCTCGGGAGGAGCAGGCAACGCTTCTTTGTATCATCCGTTTTCCGTTGCGGTGGATACTTCCGGAAACGTCTACTTCGCCGATCAGTACAACTGCGTGGTGCGCAAAGTCGACACCACGAAAACGATCACTACGGTTGCCGGAATGGCGGGTTCGTGCGGCTCCTCCGGGGACGGAGGCAAAGGCACGGCTGCGCAGGTTAACTATCCGCAGGGCGTGGCCCTGGATAGTTCCGGCAATCTCTTCATTGGAGACACCAACAATTGCGTGGTCCGGAAAGTGATCCTTTCCACGAACATCATCAGCACCTACGCCGGCAATCACACCTGCGGTTACGCTGGCGATAGCGGCCAGGCCACGAGCGCAGAATTGTACAGCCCGAGCGCCGTGGCGGCGGACAGCAGCGGCAATCTGTTCATCGCCGACAGCGTCAACTGTGTAATTCGGGAGGTGACGAAAGCGACGGGAAAGATCAGCACCGTCGCCGGCAATCACACCTGCGGCTTTTCGGGAGACGGCGGGGTGGCGACCAGCGCGGAGATGAACCAGATGTTTGGGCTGACCGTGAATGGCACCACCGTGACCTTCGCCGATTATTACAACCAGCGCATCCGTCAATTCACCGTCGGTGGCAATATCAACACGGTTGCCGGAACCGGCTCAGCGTGTGCGGGAACGTGCGGTGAAGGCGGTGCAGCCACCAGCGCGCAACTTTATTACCCGGTCGGCGTGGCCACGACCACGGGCGGCACGATCTACATTGGCAACAATAATAACTACGTGGTCGACAGTTTTACCGTGGGAGGAATCCTGAATCTTGTAGCCGGCAACCACTCCTACAACTTGGAAACGCTGTTTTCGGGCGCTCCCGCGACCGGCGTGGTCTTGAACTATCCGTTCGGAATCTGGGACGACTCCTCCGGAAACGTCTACATTGCCGACAGTCACAATTTCATGGTGCGGGAAGATGTGAAGTCCACCAGTCTAGTGAACTTTTTTGCCGGGAACGGGACTTACGGCTACCTCGGTGATGGCGGCCCGGCAACCAGCGCTGAACTTACCTATGACTACGGCGTGGCGAAAGATAGCCTGGGGAACGTGTACATCGCCGATACCAACAACTGCCTGATCCGCAAGGTCAATACCGCTGGAACCATCAGCACGTTTGCGGGATTGGTCGTGGGCGGCACCAGCCCCCGTTGCGGGTACACGGGCGACGGCGGGGCTGCGACCAGCGCCGAACTGTATTACCCCTACGGAGTCGCGGTAGACAGCAAAAATAACGTGTATATCGCCGATTACCAGAATTATGTCGTACGGAAAGTTTCGACGACGGGAACCATTACTACGATAGCCGGGATTGGGGGGATTGCCGGCTATTCAGGGGATGGCGGTCCGGCCGGCAATGCGTTGCTTAACGCGCCCACGGCTGCGGCGGTGGACCCCGCCGGGAACGTGTTCATCGCGGATACCAACAACTGCCGGGTCCGCGAAATCAATGCCGCCACCAACATCATCACGACGGTAGCGGGCAACGGCAATTGCGCTTTCACTGGCGACGGCCTGGCGATCGACAACGGCGTCGGATATCCCGAAGGCGTGGCAGTGGATGCCAACGACAATCTGTTCATCGCCGACTACAACGAGCGCGTGCGTTGGGTGAATCCGCAAGGGTTCATGACGACGATCGCGGGCACCGGAGCAGCGGGCTACGGCGGTGATGGCGGATCGGCCACTGGGGCTATGCTCTACCAACCGACTGGAATTGCCCTCGACTCGGCGGGAGACATTCTGGTTTCCGACAACTACAACCTCCGCGTGCGCAGCGTCACGGCGTTTGCGGCCGTGAGCACCAGCATCGGCAGCATGGCCTTCGGGTTGACGGCGGTGGGAAGTACGAGCTCACCGCAGACCTTGATTGTCAGCGCGTACGGGCCGGTGACCATCAGCAACATCTCGACCAGCACCAACTTTACCGAAGCGGATAATTGCCCCACGGCCATGGCGAACGGCACGACGTGCACCATGTATGTGTATTTTTCGCCGACGGCCTCGGGAAATCTGAACGGAAATGTCACCATCAACTCGAACGGCTTCTTCAGCCAGGTCAACACCGTGAACCTGAGTGGTTTGGGAAGCGCGATCCAGCTGACGGGATCTCCACTAGCGTTCGGCAATCAGCTGGTGAAGACGACGAGCGCGGCCAAGTCGGTAACGGTGAAAAATACCGGGACGACTGCCATCACCATGAAGGGCATCACCCTAACCAACACAACCGATTACACCATCACGACCAACACGTGTCCTGCCTCGGGAAGTAATCTGTCAGGAGGCGCAAGTTGCACGATCAGTGTGACTTTCAACCCGCAATCGACAGGATCGAAACGCGGGGCGGTGGTGATCAACGATACCGATCCTTCGACTCCACAGCTGATCGGACTAAGCGGCACAGGCACCAGCAATGTTTCGCTGAGCCCGAACACGATTGCCTTCGCGACCACGGCGGTGGGCGTAACCAGTTCGGCAACGAAGATCACGCTCACCAACAACACGGGAGTTTCAATCACATTGAGCACTCCCGCCATCACAGTTACAGGGCCGTTCTCCAGCGCCGGCAGCACGACGTGCACCAACGGCCTGGTGATTGCCAACAGCGGAACCTGCATCATCAACGCGCAGTTCAAGCCCACGGCGGTCGGTTTCGCCTCGGGTACGATCAGCGTAAACGACAGCGACGTCACCAGCCCGCAATCGGTGGCCTTATCGGGTTATGGCACCGGCATCAAGTTCACGCCGGCTTCCATCAACTTCGGCACGGTAACCAAGGGCCAGCAGGTTTCGTCGACGGTGACCATCACCAATGTCGGGACCACGAACATATTCTTCACCGGCGCCGAAATGTCAGGCACGAACAGCGCCGATTTCAGCGACAACTACGGCAACAGCGCACCGTGCGGCAACACTTCGGCTAACCCATTAAAGCCAGGAGCGACCTGCAATCTGACGGTGTACTTCACGCCCAGCATTACGGGAACGGAAAACGCGACCTACAAAGTGTTCGACAATACTGTGGGCAGTCCGCAGGGTTTGTCGCTCACCGGAAAAGGTCAATAGGCAAGCTGCTGAACTGCAGTTCAAGCCGCCGGAAACTTCCGGCGGCTTTTTTTGTGGTGGTCGAACTGCGCCTCAGTCTGTGACCATTCTGTGGAGGATTGTCCCGCGGCAATCCAGAAGGCGTATATCCATGGCGAGCAGGCCTGAGGCATGCGTCGAGCAACTCAGGCAGGGGTCATAAGCCCGGACGACGGCGGAGACCCGATTCAACATGCCCTCGGAGAGTTTCGTTCCATCGATGAAGTGCTCGGCGACCTGCTGCACACTGCGGCCGATGGCGAGATTATTATGACCGGTGGCCACGATCAGATTCGCCCATGTAATGGCTCCGTCCTCGTTCACCTTGTAGTGATGGATCAGGGTTCCGCGTGGAGCCTCGATCATGCCGACGCCCGCTAGCGAGTTGACCCCGGCAGTGGCGCGCACATGGGTGTCGAGAATTTGAGGATCCTCGAGCAGTGTCTGAATCTTCTCGAGGGCGTAGACGATCTCCACCAGCCGCGCATAGTGATACAGAAAGGCGCTGTGCGCGACGGCGCCGAAGCGCTGGTGAAATTCCTTGAACTCAGCATCGGCAATGGGAGTGCCACACTGATCGGCAGCATTCAACCGGCCCAGCGCTCCGACCCGGTACACTCCCGCGGGATATCCGAGCGGCTTGAAGTAGGGAGCCTTCAGATAGGACTCCCGCAGACTCTCCTCTCCCATCCATTGGGAATAGTCGTCAGCCGGGACCTGATCCTGGATTACTTCGCCCTTGGCGCCACGGAAACGCAGCTGGCCGTCGTAGAGCTGGAGGTTTCCTTTGGCGTCGACCAATCCGGCATACATGCTCGGAAAAGAACCGAAAAACTCGATCTCTTCCTTGTATTTGTCGAGCGCTCCTTTGAAAAACCGGATGGTTCGCTCGGCAATTTCCGTGGCCGGCTGCAATTCGGAAAGGATGCGGTCGCGAGTGGCAACCGCAAGGGGGCTGGCCACGCCTCCGGGAACAATCCACGAGGGATGCACGCGCTCTTGCGCGAGGCCTTCGATGATCAGCAAACCAAACTTGCGAAGCTCGATGCCGTCGCGCGCCAGTTCCGGATGTGCGGCAATCACTCCCAGCACGTTGCGGGCGGCGGGATCGGAGTCCATGCCCAGCAGAAAGTCAGGAGCGGAGAGATAGAAAAAACTGAGGGCATGCGATTGAACGATCTGCGCGCAGTGAATAAGTTCCCGCAGTTTTCTGGCAGCGGGAGGAATGCGAACGGCCATGATGGCATCGCAAGCCTTGGCTGAGGCCAAAAGATGGCTGACGGGGCAGATTCCGCAAATGCGGGCGGTGATGCCGGGCATCTCGTAGAAAGGACGCCCTTCGGTGAACTTTTCGAACCCGCGGACCTGGGTCACATGAAATTCCGTGTTGGCCACATGGCCCATATCGTCGAGCTGGATCGTGATCTTGGCGTGTCCTTCGATGCGGCTCACGGGTTCAATGGTGATTCGCTTCATGCCGCGCTCCTTATCCGAATTTCACTTTGAGGCTGGCGTCGGGCTTCTTTCCGTCCAGCAGGTCATTGATTACGCCGACGATAGTCTTGGAGGGCGGAGGGCATCCTGGCAAAGAGAGATCCACCTTGACGAATTCGCGTAATGGCCGAGCCTGGCTCAGCAAAGCTGGCACCCGGTCCGATGGAATTACTTTTTTCTCGTCTGCACCGTCCACATAGATCCGCTGCAGCAATTTCTGCACCGGAATGGAATTGCGCATGCCCGGCACATTGCCAGTCACGGCGCAGTCGCCCATGGAAATGAGGACGTTAGTGCGTTGGCGTATTTTCTGGATCTTGTTGAGATCGTCCTGAGAGCTGACTGCGCCCTCGACCAGCGTGACGTCGACATCTTCGGGAAATTCCTGGGCGTCGACCAGAGGTCCGTAGACGAGATCGATTTTGCGGCCCAGCGAAATGATGGCGGCGTCCATATCGAGCAGCGACATGTGGCAGCCGGAGCAGCCATCAAGCCAGACTGTGGCCACTTTCACCTTCTTCATACCTGTACTCCTCTCCGGTGCACCAGGGAGGTGACGGCGTCGATTTTCTTGACCATTTCTTCGACGGCCCAGCCTTTTTCGGCGAGCGCGCCGGTGGGACAGGCGTGAACGCATTTGCCGCAACTGGTGCAACTGGCGGCCTGGCCCCATTTTTCGTTCATGTCACAGACGATGCGGGCATGAATGCCGCGGGACGTCATGTCCCACACGTGAGCCCCTTCCAGTTCGGCACAAACGCGAACACAACGCGTGCAAAGAATGCACCGATTATGATCGAGCACGAAGCGCGGGTGCGATACGTCGATCGAGAGCTTGGGGAAGTTATAGGCGAACTCCACCGTGCTGATTCCCAGCGCAGTGGCCATGGACTGAAGTTCACAGTGACCGTTCGAGACACACACCGCACACACGTGGTTGCGCTCAATCAGCAGCAACTCCACCGAGATCCGGCGATAGCGGGTAAGCTTGGGAGAATTGGTGGTGACCGACATGCCCTCCTGGATAGGAGTGGTGCAAGCCGGGAACAAACGCTCTGTACCAGAGACTTCCACCAGGCATATCCGGCAGGCACCGACGTCGGTAAGGCCATCCAGAGCGCAGAGCGTGGGAATGAACTTGCCGTTCGCTCTGGCTGCCTGCAGGATCGTCTGACCCTCCAGCGCGCTGATCAGTTCGCCGTCGATTCGGATCGATAATTTTTTGGCCGCCAAGATTGGCTCCTTTCAGCGCAACTAACTGACTCCCACCGTTTGCACGTCGCAGCGCAGGCAGCGGCAAGTCTCGTCCAAAACTTCTTCCTGGCTGAGACCTGCGACCACCTCGTCGTACGAGCGGGCGCGAACCGCCGGCGCGAGCGGATGGCCGGAGTGGCGCCGGTTCGGGCTCGGTTCCTCCGGGGGCGTTTGCTCATATTCAAATTGCGGGTAGAGTTTTTGCCAGCGATCGGTTTCCATCAACTGGAGATCGATGTTGCGCGCCGCCTGCTTGCCATAGGACATGGCGGTGGAAACATTGGAAGCTCCGGTCACAAAGTCGCCTCCGGCAAAGAAACGCGGGCGGCTGGTCTCGAGCGTGAACCGGTTCACGTCGATGGTCCCGCTCTGTTTGAGAATCAGGCCGGAAGCTTTGACGAAATCCAGATCCACAGTTTCCCCAATGGCGAAGATGACGGAGTCGCAGTCGAAGCGCTGGATCTCGTCGGTCAGGACAGGCTTCCTGCGGCCGGAGGAATCGTGCTCGGCAAGGCGGGTCTTCACGATCTCGATGGCCTTGACGTTGCCCTTGGCGTCGCCCACCACGCGATGGGGAGCGGACAGGAACACGAACTTCGCTCCCTCGTCTTTAGCGGCTTGGGTTTCTTCTTCGATAGCCGGCATGTCCTTGGCCTCGCGGCGGTAGAAAACGGTCACATCGCAGCCTTTGCGCAGGGCGGTGCGAGCGGAATCGATGGCGGCGTTCCCCCCGCCAATGACCGCGACCCGGCGTCCCGGATTGATTTCCTGTCCGGCGGCAACGGCCTCGAGAAAATTCAGCGCCGGATACACTCCCTTCAACTCGGTTCCCGACTGGTAGACCCACGATTCCTTCCAAGTGCCGATGGCGAGGAAGACCATGTCGAAGTGGTCTTCCAGATCATTGAGCAACATGTCGACGCCAATCTTAGTATTGAAGGTGAACTTCACGCCCAGCGATTCGATGAGTTCGATCTCACGATGAAGAATCGACTTCGGCAAACGGTACTCGGGCAGCGCAAACCGAAGCATTCCACCAGCCTCTGATTTGCTGTCGAAAACGGTCACATCGTGTCCGAGCATCGCCAGGTAGAAGGCTGCGGTCAGGCCGGCTGGTCCCGCGCCGACAATCGCGATCTTGCGCCCGGTCGCTTCCAGCTTCAGCGCAACAATGGACTGCACCATCGGCTGGTATTTGTCAGATCCGAAAATGGCGTCGGCGATGAAGCGATGGACCTCCCGCATATTCACCGACTGGTCGATCGTCTGCCGGCGGCAGCGGCTGTCGCAAGGATGCTGGCAAACACGGCCCGTCGACGCCGGAAGCGGATTATCGAGAATCACGGATAAGAACGCCTCTTCCAGACGATTCTCTTTATAGAGCTGCAGGAAGCGGGGAATGTTCATGTGCAGCGGGCAGCTGTTTTCGCAGGGGGAGAGCGCTAATTCCTCGCATACACCCGCAGCGCAACGCCGCGCAAGAATGTGATCTTCGAATTCGTTACGGAAATGTCGCAGGGTGGTCAGCACCGGATTGGGAGCAGTTTGCCCCAGCCCGCAGAGCGAGCAATCGCGAATGTAGCGGCTTAGTTCATCAAGAAGTTCCAGATGGTGCGCGCTTCCTGCCCCTTCGGTGATGCGATTCAGAATGCGCAGGCATTTGTTGAGGCCGACGCGGCACGGGACGCACTTGCCGCAAGACTCGGAGTGGGTGAACTCGATGAAGTAGCGGGCGACGTCGACCATGCAGTTGTCTTCGTCCATGACGACCATGCCGCCCGAGCCCATGATCGATCCCAACTGGCCTAGATTCTCGTAATCGACAGCGGTGTCGAACATCTCGTGCGGAATGCAGCCGCCGGAGGGGCCTCCGGTTTGCACCGCCTTGACCTGCCGCCCATCCACGGCGCCTTCGCCATTGTCGTAGATGAACGTCTTCAAGGGAGTTCCGAGCGGCATCTCGACCAGGCCGGTATTTTTCACTTTCCCGACCAGCGAAAAGACTTTGGTGCCGGAACTCTTCGGGCTGCCGGTTTCGCTGAACCATGCCGGCCCGCGCATCACGATGGGAGCGATGTTGTACCAGGTCTCCACGTTGTTAATGTTGGTGGGCTTGCCCCATAGTCCCTTCTGAGCGGGGAATGGAGGACGCGGGCGTGGCCTTCCCGCTACACCTTCCAGCGAGGCGATCAACGCGGTCTCTTCGCCGCAGACGAAGGCCCCCGCGCCTTCGACTAACTCAATGTCAAACTTGAATCCGCGGCCCAGGATGTTTTCGCCCAGCAAGCCATACTCGCGCGCCTGCTCGATCGCCCGATTCAGTCGGTGCACTGCCAGGGGATATTCAGCGCGTACATAAATGATGCCTTCGGTGGCACCCATCACGTAGGCGCCGATGATCATCCCTTCGAGCAGCGAGTGGGGATCGCTTTCGATCTCGTTGCGATTCATGTACGCGCCGGGATCGCCTTCGTCGGCATTGCAGATGATGTACTTGGCGTCGGATTTTGCCTTGGCGAGAAATTCCCACTTGTTGCCGGTCGCGTAACCGGCGCCGCCGCGCCCGCGGAGCTTGGACGCCTTGATCTGCTCGATGACGCCCGCGGGATTGGCGTCGATCAGCACCTTGTAGAGCGCCTGATATCCGCCAATCGCGATGTATTCCTCGATGTCGTCGGGATTGATGATGCCGCAATTGCGCAGCACGATCTTTTTCTGGCCTTTGAAGAACGTTACGTCGTTCCAGGCAGGGACTTCGGGATACCCCTGACCGTAACGAACGTGCCCCGTAATGTGGTCCCACTCTTCGATCTTGCAGTAGATCAGGTCAGGACTGAGGTTGCCCGCAATGATGTCGCGCAGCAAGCGAGGGACGTCATTGGCCTGCGCCTTGCGCAAGATGACGAGAGGCTGGCCCGGCAAACGGACATTGAGCAGCGGTTCCTGAAAACAGGCGCCAAAACAGCCTACGGGAGCGAGCACTAGATCGTCGCCGCTGTTTTCGATGGCCTGCGCAAACGCGTGGTACAGTCCTTCCGCGCCGT
>Ga0209166_10001445_pt1 | contig 19781 bp, 21 predicted proteins | sample Coa_R1_3_FD_187151 | JGI IMG/M metagenome (GOLD analysis project Ga0209166, IMG submission 187151) | Surface soil microbial communities from Centralia Pennsylvania, which are recovering from an underground coalmine fire - Coalmine... | ecosystem: Environmental > Terrestrial > Soil >... | reverse complement strand
TCGCTGCGCCCGCCCCAGAAGACGCTGGTATAGGAGACCGGGATCCCCGCCTCGACCAGGTGCGCGTCGATCGCGGCCTTGTGCGCCAGCAAGGCGTCCTTTTCCGTGCCGTGCGCCACGCCCATCAGGTTGACGTTGTTGAACTCCGGTCCGCCCTCGCGCCAGTAGGCGTGCGTCATGATGTGGTGGCGGCCGACCTCCTGCCCCGCCTCGATCTCGCGGCCGGGCGGCACCGCCCAGTGGAAGAGCGCGTTGTAGCGCGTGACGCGGGCGCCGTCGGCCAGCGGCTTGACGTGCTCCAGGAAGGTCGAGAAGCGGCCGATCACCCGCCGCGCGTTCAGGCTCTCGGCGACCATGAGGAACTGTTCGAGCGGCACGCCGGCCTCGTCCGCGCGCGGCGCCCAGGGGTCCTGCGCGATCTCGGCCGGTGTGAACTCGCGCTTCAGCGTCGTGAGCACCCGCCACTCCAGCGCCGAGAGCGGCTCGACGTGCGTGTCGCGCACCTCGGCGGGCACGTCGGCGCGGCTGCCGGGTTCAAGGCCGCGGCGGCGCACGTGGCCGACGCCCAGGGCGAACAACCGCTTCGCCGGCATCAGCCGGACGCCGGTCGCGCCCACGCGCCGCGCTAGGTAGGCCGCATGCCGCTCCAGCGCATAGCCCTGCGGCGCCTTCAGCGTCGTCCAGAGGCGGTAGCTGGCGCCAGGCGTGACCGGGTCTGCGGTGCGGATCACGACGTGGCCGGAGAACGGGTCCTGCTGGAACATGAAGTCGAAGGCGGCGCTGAGCCGCTCCTGCGGCAGTTGCCAGGCGGCCAGCGCACCCGGCGCCAGGTTCGTGGACATCAATGTCTGGCGCACGCGGCGGATCGTGCCGGCCTCCAGCATGGCGCGGATGCGCGCCAGCACGTCGGTCAGCGGCACGCCCGAGCGTCGGGCGATCTCGCCGAAGGGATCGCGCTGAAAGCCGTCGAGCCGGTCCTCGGCCACGGCGAGGATGGCGCTGTTGACCGGGTCGTGCAGTTGAAATGGGGCGCTGACGGTGCTCACCCGCTGCCTCGCTGTTGGTGAAGTGTGGAACGTTGTGCCGCCGGACGCGGGGTGAAGACGCCCGGCCACGCAACGGGCGCGGCCAAAACCGCGCTCTTCGCTTCACTATAGGCATGGCTGCGTGCTTGGCCGCGAATCGCCGGCGCTATACTTCCCTAAAGCTATGCAAAGCTGAGAGAAGAACGTGCGCACGCCCACGGGCTGCATCCGCGAAAACGGCGGCTGCTTCCGTTCATACTCGTGGGATCACAGAATATACCACGGGAGTACGGAGTGCGGACGCCGGGCGGAGCGAGATTCACGATGGTCTGTGCGGACGATCCCGCGGCGTTGCAGACGGCGGAGGTCTGCCGGCGCTGCTCCGAGGAGACGGCGCGCTACCGACGGCGTGAAGAGCACGACGACCGCTACTGCTTCGAGGTCATGCGGCGCGCGATCGTTCAGCACAATGATCAATGCTGGGAGACGCTGCACGATGTCTTCGCCGAGCAGATGCTGGCCTGGTGCCGCAAGGCGGCCAGCGGGCTGGAGACGGAGCCGGACGAGCTGGTTGCCCTGGCCTGGGCCAAGTTCCTGCGCAGCTTTACGCCGGAGAAGCTGGGGCAGGCGAACGGCGCCGCCGGCGTCCTGGCCTACCTGAAGCTCTGCGCGGTGAGCGTGGCGATCGACCTGCAACGGGTGCGGGGCGTCACCCTCCCCTTCGATGAAGCGATCGGCGAACGCCAGACCGCCGATTCGCCCGCCGAGATCCACGCCGCGCGCGTGAGCCGCGAGGAGTTCTGGCGGCTGATCGACGCGCACCTGCAGGACGACCGGGAGCGGGTCTTCATGGAGCTCTTCTACGAGCGTGAGTTGAAGCCCGCCGAGATCCAGCGCCTGCGTCCGGAGCTCTTCCCCGGGATTGCTTTGGTCTACAGTACGCGCCGCAACGTGCACGACCGGCTCAGGCGCAGTCCGCGCCTGCGGGCCTGGCTGCTGCGCACCGACGGCAGCGAGTGACCCAAGTGAAAGGAACAGCGAAAAATCTCCGCCGCCGATGCCCGAATTCCGCAACAGCCCCCGTTCATTTCAGTGAGAGCAACACAAAGAGAACAGTTCGCTTCGCGGTCCATCCGCCCTGGCGCTGGCCGTGAAGCGAACGGCATCGACCGAACCCCTACACCCCGCGCCATCCCAGGTTGGATTATGAAGAGAAGGACTGGGACGCCATGACGGAGGCAACTGCTCGCTGCATCGACCCCGCCGCCATTCGTGAGGATGATATCGATCGGTTTGTGCACGGCGAGGCGAGCGAGCACGTGGCGGCCCACGTCGAGCGTTGCCCTGCTTGCGGCGAAGAGGCCCGCGACTACGGCAGGCTCGCGCGCCTCTTGCGCGCGGGGTTGTTCCGCGCCACCTGCCCCGATTCGCTCGTGCTGGGTGAGTATGCGCTCGGCTCGCTCTCGCCCCAGGAGCGCCAGTCGGTGGCTGCGCATCTGGTCACCTGTCCGCACTGCCTGGCGGAGATGCGCACCTTCGCCACATTTCTGAGCGAGGACGATGCCGACGCCGCGGCGCCCGCCCGTTTCGGGGCGGTGCGGCGCCTCGTCGCGGCGCTGTTGCCGCGACCGTCCGGCCTTGCCCTGGGGCTGCGCGGCGGCGAGAGCGAGGCGCTGACCTACAGCGTGGAAGGCATGGTGCAGCTCACCGTGAGCGTGCAGCGTGCGGCGCCGGGGGCGGCCAGCAGCGTGGTCACCGGCCTGGTGCAGCCGGGCGAGCTTAGTTGCGAGGGCGTGCCCGTGGCGCTCTTTTCCGGCGATGATCTGGTACGGACCGAGGCCGTGGACGACCTCGGCAATTTTGTGTTCAGCGATATTCCCTCCGGCCTCTATCGCATCGAGATCAACGTGCCCGCCTCGATCGTGGTGATCGACCCCCTGCGCGTGCCCTGAGTTCTGACGACTGCACGTTATTCGTCTCCGACAGAGATGCGCGAATTCCCCTGGCTGGCCCGTTGAAATGGGTAGAAAGGGGGATCACGTCATGATGGACACCGAATTCCGCGCCTGGATGGAGCAGCAGACCCGCCAGAACGTGATCTATCCGCAGGCGGAGAAGCAGCAACGGCTGATCGAGGAGCTGCAACGGATCAACAGCGCCGCCGTGCCGCAGCGCGGGCCGCGCCGCCGGCTGGGCGGGGCGCTGATCGGCTGCGGTCTGGCGCTGGCTGCCGCCGGTAGGCGGCTGCAGGGCCTCGAGCGCGAGGCGCCTTCTCCCTCCAGCTAGCCGGGTGTCGAAGGTTTGCCCTGATCGGGCCGTGCTGGAGGAGCGTTTCCCCAGCGCGGCCCGATTGCCGTATCAGCGCGCAGCGGCGTGCCCGCGCCGGCTCACAAAAGCCTGACAAACACGCTGGCTCGGCAGCGATCGTTGAGCAACGGCTTCGCCCGCTGCCGTACGATACCGCAAGGTTTTGCACCCCTGTGCGGCCGTGATCACCGCGGATGGACCCGCCATGCCCGCCGTCGCCAACCGCGCCGAAGCGTTCGTCGCCCGCCTGCTCGCCGCCGGAGACGCGGGCGTCCGCCGGCAGCTCCTTGCCGATCACGGCCTGGACGCGGAGGCGCTGCGCCATGCAGCCCTGCTGCTGGTGGAAGAGGGTTACCGCGTCCTGGGCGCTGATCCGTTGCGCATGGAACAATTGGCCGAAGGCGCACGCACCCTCGCCGCGCAGGGCGGCGACCCGTTCCCGGCGGCGATGGCAACGATGTGCTTCGGAGACGCCCTGCGGTTCCAGGGCCGCAACGGTGAAGCGCTCGACGCGCTGGATGCCGCGTACACCAGCTTCCAGGCGCTGAGCCGGCCGGTGGAAGCCGCACGAACGCGGATTGGCTGGGTCGAGTGCGCGGCCCGGCTCGGGCGCGTGATGGAGGCGATGTCCGCGGCGCGTGGCGCGCGGCGGGTACTGCGAGCATACGGCGAGCACTACCGCGCCGGATCGCTGGAGCTGAGCGTCGGGATCGTGCATGCGCAGACCGGCGACCATCCCGCGGCGCTGCGGGCCTTTACCCTGGCGAGCCGCCTGTACCAGCGGTCAGGCGAGGCCGGGCGCCTCGGCGTGGCGCGGGCGCGGCAGAACCGCGGCCTGACGCTCAGCATTCTTGGTCGGCATCGCGAAGCAGTGGTCGAGTTCGAGGCCGCCCGGACGGTGTTCGAGGCGAGCGGAGAGCAGGCTGGAATCGCTCGCATGTCCGCGAATCTCGGCTACACCTACATCGCCCTCGGCCAGTACACCCGCGCCTTGAGAGCCCTGGAAACGGCGCTGCAGCTCGCCCAGGAGACGGGCATCGCGGCGCGCGATCCCGCAGCCTTCCACGGCTCGCTGGCAGATTGTTATCTGGCGCTGAATCGCCCGGCCGATGCCTTGCGCCAGCTCGAATCGCTCGAGCACGAGGTCGAACAGGTCGACAGTGCGGCCGACGCGCTGGCGCTCGCCGCGCGACGCGCCGTCGCCCTGTTACGGTTGGGCGAGCGTGAGCACGCCTTCGCCACGATCGACGCCGCCCTGCGCGCCCACCCGGATGCCGGCGCACACCACCGCGCCTGGTTGCTCACCCAGCAGGCGGCGATGCAGCTCTCGCCGCACGCGACGAACGACGCGCACGGCGCCCTGCGTGACGCGCTCGCCGCGGAGCGAGCCGCGCGCCTGACTGGCAGCTCACGGCTGCGCGCCGAAGCGCTGGTCGTCCAGGCCGCCGCCCTCGTCGCATTGGGCCGCGGGCCGGAGGCACAGCGGGTGGCCGTCCGCGCCCGGCGGCTGGCGGCAAAGGCCGACGCGGCGCCGTTGCTGTACCGGATTGCTGAATTGCGCGGGCAGGTTGCCGAGGCCGAAGCAAACGAGCCGCGGGCGATTCAGCTCTACCGCGCGGCGGCCGCGCAGTTGGAGCGCGAGCAGCGCGGGGTGATCTTCGCGTTCCGCGACAGCTTTGCGCTGAGCCGCGGCCTTGCCTATCAACGGCTTGCCGTGCTGCTGCTCCGTGCCGGCAAGCCGAGCCAGGCGCTTGCCAACGTTGAGCGGGCGAAATCACGCGCGTTGATGGACGCGATTCGCGGCGGCTTCGCCCCGCGTCTGCGTGGCAGTGGCGAGGTGCGCCGGCTGGCACGTGAGCTGCAGCACGCCCGCGAGGTCTATGCCGCCCTTCGTGCTGGGCCGGACGTGCCGTTCCCTGAAGTCGCGACGACGCGGAGGGCCGCGGGCGGCGAGGCTCCGGCCGCCGAGGTCGAACAGCGAATCGTGGATCTGACGCGCCGGCTGCAGATCGCCGGCGCCGCCCAGGGGATCGCCGATCCCCTGGACTCTGCGGTTGAGGAGACCCCGCCGGTGATGCCCGCCGGCGCCGGATTGCTCGAGTTCGCCGTGGCTGGAGATGACCTGCTGCGTTTCCTCGTCGTCGGCGGTGTCGTGCGCGGGGAGATCCTGCCCGGCAGAGTGGCGCAGGTCGAGCGTCTGATTCGTGCTTTCCGTCTCAACATCGAGTCCACTGAGCGGGTAAATCCTAGCGGGATCGCGGCGCTGGAAACCCAGGTTCGGGCCGTGCTCTCGCGTCTCCACGCCCTGCTGCTCGGCGGGCTGGACGAACTGGTGGACCTGGAGCGGCTGGTGGTAGTGCCGCATGGCCTGCTGCACTACCTGCCGTTCGCCGCGCTGCACGACGGCGAACGGTTCCTCGTCGAGCGGTTCACCCTCAGCAGCGCGCCGTCCGCGGGTCTCTACAGCATTTGTCGCGCACGCACAGCGCGACGCACGGGCACGCTGGTGCTGGCGCACTCGGCTGGCGGCCGGTTGCCGCACGCACTCTCCGAGGCCGCGGCGGTCGGCAAGGTGCTGGGCGCACCGGTCTGGTGTGAGGCCGAAGCCACGCGCGGACGCCTCGCACGCGACGGGCAGCGGGCGGCGGTGATCCATATTGCCGCACACGGCCAGTTTCGGGCCGACGCCCCGCTGTTCTCAGGCATAGAGCTGGGCGACGGCTCGTTGACCACGGCGGATGTCTTTGACCTGAAGCTGCGTGCGGCGCTCGTCACCTTGTCGGCGTGCGACACGGGCCGCTCGGTGCTCGGCGGCGGCGACGAGCTGTCGGGACTGGTGCGCGCCTTTCTGTATGCGGGCGCGGCGGATCTGCTGGTCAGTCTCTGGCGGGTCGATGATGCGGGAACCGCCGAGCTGATGGCCCGTTTCTACCGTGAGCTGGCCGGCGGCACGGGGCTCGCCACCGCGCTGCGCCGCGCACAACTTGAACTGCTTTCTCCGCGGATGCGCGAAAACGGGCGATCCCATCCGTTCTTCTGGGCGGGATTCCAACTGATCGGTGACGATCGCAGCCTCACCAGGCGGCGTAAGCGCATGCAGGAGGAGTAGCGGTGCAGCAGGTGTACGCTAATCTGCCGATTTACGGCTCATGGCCGGCGTTCTTCCGTCCGGACGAGCTACTGTTTCACTATGAGCCGAAACCCGGCTCCAACGCTGAGCGGGCCGGTGGGATCGACCAGTTCGATCGTGAAGCCTTGCTGAAGTCGTTGCGCGCCGCCGGCATTGCCGCATCGGGCCTGGGCGAGCCGATCCCCATCTACGGTTCGGGCGGCACCGGCATCTTGCAACCCGTCTATTTGCTTGACTGGGTTGCGCCCGCGCGGCGGCGGCTGCCGGATCGACAGGCCGAGTTAGACGACCTGGGTCGGCGCACCAGAGAGGTCTGGGATCTTGCCCGCACGCTCAACGGGCCGGAAGGCCGGATGTCGCGCTTTGATGCCGCCGAGCACACCTTGTCCGCCGTCTCACCCAATTGGATCGCCATGCCCCATTACTGAGGCGGCTGCCCGGGCGGTCGCCCGGTTGTGCTGCCGCCCGGCGGCGGTACACGGCACCACTTCCGACCGCATCCCGGTATCCCCAGCATCGACCCGGTGCTGCCGCTTGTGCGCGAGTTTGTGCCGCAGGCGAGGCTGGAGGAGAGCGGCGGCAAGGGTGTGCTCGTCGCGATCCTGGACACCTGGCCCTACTATGACGGCGATGCAGCCGCCCTGCCTGGCGGCGCTGCCGCAGCGCATGTGCGCATCCAGAACTTCGTAGCGGCGAACGCCGCCACCGTTGATCCAGATGTCGGGCGCCTGCTCACCATTCCTCCCCAGCGCATCTACAGCCGCATCGATCCGCGCGCGGCGCACGGCGTGCGCTGTTACTACCTGAACGACAATGCCGTGGCGGAGAAGCCGTACGACATGGCGAGCCACGGGCTGTTCGTGACCGGCATCATCCAGGACATGGCGCCCGACGCGCAGATCTCGGTATACCGCGTGCTGGACGACAACGGCGTCGGCGACCTTGCCGTAATCGCAAAGGCCATGCAGGACGCGCTCGCCGAGGCACGCTGCAACGGGAAGAAGCTCGTCCTCAACATGAGCCTGGGCGTGGCACCGCCGATCTGGCTGATGGAGGCGCTGCTTGCCGACGACGACTGTTTCTTCGGCAAACCCAGCGAACTGCGCCGCGCGATTCTGCGCTCCGCCTTCAAGACGGTGAGCCGTTCGTTGCAAGAGAGCATGGACGACTGGGAGGCGCTCGGTCTGATCAGTCAGGCGTCACGTCAGTTTACCGGGATGCTGCAGATCGTCGATGCGGTGCTATCGATCAAACGCTCGCCCGATGCGCTGCTGATCGCCGCCGCCGGCAATGACTCGTTCGGCGATAGCCGGCGTATGGGACCGCGACTGCCGGCGGCGCTAGAGGGCGCGCTCGCCGTCTCATCGCATCTGCCTACCGCCCGGCCGTGGCCGCTGTCCCGCTACTCGAACGACGACGACTTCTTCACCGACAACGACGGCGTCGGTGCGTTTGGCGGTGACACCGTGCCTGATCCCGTCGACGACGGCAGCGACAGCGCCGACCCCGGCCGCACCGCACCGCTTTCGGTGATCGCGCCGTATATCCGCGAGCCGCTGCCGGAGCCGCCGGGCCAGCCCGCGCACAACAGCCGCGGGCTGGCCTACTGGTCGGGAACCTCCTTTGCCACGCCGGTGGCCGCGGGGTTTGCGGCCAGTATGTGGTCCGCCGATCTGTCGCAGGCATCAGGCTCGGTATACCGGCGCGTCGTCTTCGACGGCAAGGGACAAGACCGGGAAGCTCTCCCCTTTACGCAGCGGTTCTCCCCGTAGGCTTCGCTACGCCGGCACGGCGGCGATCATCGCTGGTCACTCGCCCTCCTCGCGGCCTGCGGAACCCTACGCTCGAATCACCAGAGCGCCGGCTGCCGCTGAGGCGCGAGGGAGGGGTGGCGATGGGCATCCGTAGGGAGGCGCAGTATCTCGACGTGCTGCGCGGCGGGCGTGTGGTCTGGCCGGAAGGCGAGCGTGCCACGAATGTCACCGGCCATCCGCGCAAGTTCACTATCACCTGGGATCTGACCGGCACGCAGTTCGGCTCGCGCCAGGCGCTGTACGAGCGCCTCTTCGACGACGATCTGGTGCGCCTGCGCCGGGCCCGCTTCCAGAGCTACGACTACGGCACGGCCGTGGGCATGGTCGAGCGCCTGTTGCAGCGGGTGGATGCTGGGGCGGCATGCCGCTGGTAGCAGGCTGTGGGCGATGCGCCCGTTCGCTATTGGATGAACCAGCCGTATAGTAGTGGTCGGTCACGCATCCCTGGTACTGACCCTGGAACCAGCCAGCCGTGGCCTGATCGACACTGTACTGCCACGGACCGTCTCCGCCCATGTCGTACTGCGCAGGCGAGCCCGCACATTGATCATGCCCGTAGGCTTGCGACTGCATCGCGTAGTTGTATTGACTCGCGCTAATCAGCGAGTAGACCTACCAGGTGAGGCCGGATCCGAAGCCGATACATCCCTGTCCGGTGATGGTTCCGCCATCGGGCGTGGACGAGCTGTACGACTGTCCGCAGGTCACACCGGTCTGGCCGCGAGTTTGCGGAGGCGATTGCGATGCGAATGCCAGCATGAACATCGCAATCGCGGTGGCCGCAAGCACTATCGTGAGTCTACGCATGGCATATCTCGGCTCCAGTGGGGGAAAGCGCGAAGGCCGAAGGAGGCACAGTTCCAGGCACGAAAAGCTGAACTGCGCCGTAAGCTTGGCGAGTTTGACTGAGGACGCCGCCTGCCGCGTCTGCAACGGTGGCCGCGGTCAATACTACACGGGTATCAGCCTGTATCTCGACGATCTGCGTCTCCTTCTGGCCAGCAGCTAATGGGATATCCCTCTCGTAGCGCTGAGCCGTGGCCATGGACGGGTAGACATGAGTGGGCAGGACGCCTGACGGGGCTGCCGGTGCGGGCAGTATCGACGGCGCGCTGGCCTGGGTGAAACGGAAGCCTTGCTGGGAAAGTGCGGCAGGCTCCGAGAACGGAGGGAGCAGTCCTGAAGATTTGGCGGCATTCAGGCCGCCTGGTCCCCTCTGGCAAAGATTTGTGCCGATCGGCGATGGCGTCGGGAATACGGCGGTATATGCCGGGCTGAACACACGGGTAGTTTGGGCGGTATCCTGAAGCACTTCCTGTACGAACGCGCCGTTCAGGTCCGTGTAGATTGCGTGGAATTGTACGACCGCGCCGTTCGCATCGGTCTGAGCCCAATCATCGCTCGCGACAAGCTTGCCGTTGAATGGATCGCGTGCGCCGACCTGAGAGGAATATGATGTTGCCGTCCAGTGCACAGTCGCATTCCGAAGGGCAGCCGCAACGACAGGCGGCGGATTGAATGAGGCACTAGCACCTTCTCGCGGAGTGCTGGCCGATGGCGCCGGTTGCTCGGCACCGAGCTGGCGCTGCGCCCGCAGTGCATAGAGCAGCGCGCCTACGATGATGAGTGCTGTAAGTACGAGGACCAGAACCGCTGAGGTGAGCCCTTTGATCAGTTGTCGATCGCGCATGCGAACCTTCCAGAGCGATGGCGTGCACCACTCCCTGCGTTTGCACAAAAGTCCGACAGAGAGATGATATCGAAGTCGATTTAAGCGTGAAAGGTATATCTATATCAAGATTGGAACTACTCAGCGTTCATGATCGGCCACGCCAACTGAGGCGCATGCAGGGGTCGCGGCGCTGGCGTAGACAGCTCGCGTGATGGCAAGCCGTGGTGCCGCAGGCGATGGACCTGGCCGACCTCAATGCCCAGCTCCTCGCCGGCTGTCGTGCCGGGGAGAGCCATGTCCCCGCGGGGCATGCCCAGGCGATCGGCGTCGGGATGGCGATCGCGCGTGAGCAGCTGCTGCCGGTGGCGGCGGAGGGCTTCGACCTCAGCGAGGTCTGCTTCCCGACGGTCGATACCCTCGGGCGGGTGAAGGTGCGCACCACTGCCTCTTCCGTGCCGGTGGCCGCCGGGACCGTTGTGCAGGTGAAACTCTCGGCCACCACGGTCGCCGTGTGGCACGAGGGCCGCTGTGTGGCCACGCATGAGCGCTGCTACGGCCGGCATCAGGAGATCCTGAACCTGGAGCACTACCTGGACGTGCTGGCGCACAAGCCGGGGGCGTTTGCGGGGAGCAAGCCGCTGGCGCAGTGGCGGGTGCTGGGGCACTGGCCACCGAGCTACGACCGCTTCTGGCAGGCGCTGATGGACCGGCAAGGGAAGCAGGCGGGGACGAAGGCGATGGTGGAGCTCTTGCAACTCGGGCGCAGCCACGGGCAGGCGGCGCGGCGGCGGGCGATCGAGACAGCGCTCGATCTGGGGGTCAGTGATGCCGCCGCGGTGCAACAGCTCCTGGCGAAACCCCAGCTGGAGCACGCACCGCCACCGGCCCTTGACGTGGGCACGCTCGGGGCGTACGCGCGGCCGCTGCCACGCCTGGACGGCTACGACACCCTGCTGGCGGTGGCGCGATGACGGTCACGAATGAGGTGCAGCTCCAGAGCGTGCAGCAGCAGTGCCGGCTGCTGCGGCTGCCGATCATCGCCGATCGGTGCGGCCCGCTCGCGCAGGCAGCATTGCGTGACGGCTAGCCGTATCTGGGCTATCTGGAGGCGCTCTTGGCGGCAGAGCTGGAGGAACGGGAACAGCGCACGATCGCCCATCGCCTCCAGGAGGCCCGCTTCCCGCGGCTGAAGACGCTGGAGCAGTTTGATTTCAGCCAGGCGCCGGCGGTGTCCGCTACGCAGCTCTGGGAGCTGGCCGGCGGGGGCTACATCGAGCGGGCGGAGCCGGTGGTCTTCCTGGGCGACTCGGGCACCGGCAAGACGCCCCTGCTCACCGGGCTCTGCGTGGCCGCCTGCCGGCAGAAACGACGGGTGCGCTTCGCCACGGCCGCGGCGCTGGTGAATGAACTGGTCGAGGCCAAGCAGCAACTCCAACTGCGGCGGGTGCTGGCCCGCTGGGCGCGCTACGACCTGATCGCCATTGACGAAGTCGGGTATGTGCCACTGGCCGAGGTCGGGGCGGAGTTTCTCTTCCAGGTGATCGCCGATCGGGCGGAGAAAGCCGTGGTCTTGCTGACCACCAACCTGCCCTTCTCGGAGTGGACGCCGGTGATCCCCAACGCGCGGTTGTGCAAGGCGTTACTCGACCGCATCACCGACCGCGCCCACATCATCGAGACCGGCAGCGAGTCGTTCCGCTTCCGGCGGACGCTGGCCAAACGCCAGCGCACGGAGGAGCGTGTGGCCTGAGACCGCCGCGGGCGCAGCGTCCGCTACCCAGCCGGATACCCACAGGGGGTGGGCCAATTTCGAGGATCGAAGTGGTCCAGATCGCGTGATCGATCACACCGGTCCGCGCAGTGCGAGGCCTGCGGCCATGCCCTGGCGGCGCAGGGTGGCGTGGTGGTGGGCCGCCGCCGGGGTGGAGCTGCCGCCGGTGCACCCCGTGGTTCCGGAAGCGCCGCGCGTCCGGGTGCGCTGCCGCCACTGTGGCCACCACACCACCGGCACCGCGCCGCCCGGCATAGGTGCGCACGGCCGCTTCGGGCCCCGGCTCTTGGCCACGCTCAAACCTGTTGCACGAGCAGCACCATGGCGGCTACGACCGGCTGGCTGGGCTGCTGGGCGAGTTGTAGCGGCTGACGATCAGTGAAGGCGCCCTCGTGGCCGCGGTGCCGCGGGTCGCGGCAGTACTGGAGCCGGAGGCGCTGGCCATCGCCCAGCAGGTGCGCCAGGGCGGGGTCGTGGGCGCGGACGAGACCGGGGCGCGGGTGGACGGGACGCAGCCGTGGGAATGGGTGCTCCAGACCGACGACGCGGCCTACCACACGATCCAGCGGCGGCGGAACACCGATGTCGTGCTGACGTTTCTGGCCGGGGTGCGGCCGGGCGTGTGGGTGAGCGCCCTGTGGAAGCCGCAACTCGCCGCCCCGGCGCTGCGCTACCAGATCGGTCTGGCGCATCAGCTCCGCGACCTGCCGTACGCCGTCGATGGCCAACGGGGCTACGCCCAGGCGTGGGCGCGGGTGCTGCGGGCGCTGCTGCGCGCGGTGATCCCCCTGCGGCATCAGCAGGCCGCGGGCCGCGTCCCCGTTGGCGGGGCGGCGGTGGCGGAGCTGGAGGCGACGCTCGACATCATGCTCGCCACTGTCCTCCCGCCGGGCTGGAGGGCGGACCGGCAACGGCGCTTCTGCCAGCATTGGACAGCACTGTTGCGGTTGTTGCACGACCCCACCGTGCCGCCGACGAACAATGCCAGCGAGCGGAGTCTGCGACCCAGCGTGCTGCATCGCAAGGTGACCGGCGGCGTCCGTAGCGACGCGGGTGCGGCGGCCTATGCCATCCTCCGCACGGTGGCCGACACGGCGCACAAGCGCGGGCAGGCCGTCTTCGCCACCATCCTGGCGGCCCTCACCCGGCCCGCCGAAGTCAGTTTGCAGCCGGCTTGATCGCATGCTGAGTAGTTACTCAAGATTATACAACGTCACAATGGTGCACTACTCTGCCCTCAGCTTGGACTGGGATCTGACCGATACGTGGCGCGCCGGGCCCGCTTCAAGGCATACGACTACGGCAGGGCCGTGGGCATGGTCGAGCGCCTGTTGCAGCGCGTCGACGCGCAGACGGCCGGCAGCCGCTAGCGAACACGGCGGAGGGCCGGCCGCCGGCATCCGCCGGCTCGGTTGCTGCCTGTGCTGGCGCTGACCAAGCGCCCGCTCAGGCGCGCCGAAAATGCGCCGTCTCCCAGTAGTCCCAGCCGTCGAGGCTGGGGCCATCCCGTCCGTGGGCGCCCAGGATCGTACTGATCTGCGTGCGGTGGTCGTTGCCGTGGTGCAGCGTCTGCAGCATGAGCAGCGTCTCGGCGTGGGGCGTCTCCGGCCAGCCATCGGGCTGCGCCGGCATCGTGACGGAAAGCGCTGCCCCGCGGTCCAGTAGCGCCTCCCAGCGCTGCGCTTGCTCCTCGACGATCGCCCGCAGCTCGGCGAGCGGCGGCTCCATCCCCTCACGCAGCGGTGTGCGCGGCGGCTCGCCCGGCAGGCGGCTCAGATAGCGCTGTTCCGCCGCCACCAGGTGCACCAGGGTGGGCAGGATCGGCCCGTAGGCGCCCGTCGCCGGCTCGCGCAGCGCCGCGGCGGGCAGGCTCGCGCAGTATTCGACCAGCCGCAGAGTTGCCCATGCGTGGTGACGGAACAGCTCGCGCAGCGTGTCCATCGCGTCCTCGGCGCCGCGGCGACGGCGCGCCCGCGCGTATGCTACCAGCCGCGCGGCCACCTTGCGACGCTCTGGCAATCGTCCGACAGGTAGGCATGCGGGCTTGACACCGGCCACTGAATCGATGATCATCTAAATAGATGACCATCTACGCAATGAAACTGGATGCCATGAACGGCAGGAGAGGGCGCCATGTATGAGTCAGAGCTTCGCGCCTGGCTGGAGCAACGCTTCCGCGAGCAAGTGCTGTACCCCGCCGCCGAGCGGCGGCAACGCATGTTGGAGGACTGGCAACGCGCAGAGCAGCATGCTTCTCTATGGCGGGGTCCGCGTCGCCGCCTCGGTGCCGGGCTTGTCGCCTGCGGCGCGGCGCTGGCCGCGCTGGGACGGCGCCTGCAAGACCTCGGGCGCGAGCCAATCGCGCCCGCGCAGTAACGCGGCCGGCACTTGCCCCGCGGCACGGCCGGCTCCGCGTTCATTCCTGCAGACGGTTCAGTTCAAACGACGATCGACGGAGCCGGCCATGGGCGAGGAACAACTGCAAACAATGGTGCGCTTCTTCAAGGCGCTGGCGGACGAGAGCCGGCTGCGCCTGCTCGGCCTGCTCGCCGGGCGGGAGGCGAGCGTGGAGGAGCTGGCGACACTGCTCGGTCTCACGGCGCCGACCGTCTCGCACCACCTGGCGCGCCTGCGGGAGCTGGGCCTGGTGCGTATGCGCAGCGAAGGCACCACGCATCTCTACACCATGGACGCCGACGCGCTGCGCAGGCTGAGCAAGGAGACGTTGGAACCCGGCTCCGTTGCCGCGCTGGCCGACGACGTGGAAGGCGAGGCGTGGGAGCGCAAAGTGCTGCGCGACTTCTTCGACGGCGAGCGGCTGAAGGAGATCCCGGCGAGTCGCAAGAAGCGGTTGGTAGTGCTGAGGTGGCTCGCCTCGCAATTTCGGCCGGATGTGCGCTACCCGGAGAACGAAGTCAACGCGATCCTGCGCCGTCATCACGCGGACGCGGCCACGCTGCGCCGGGAGCTGGTGAGCGACGCCTACGGCCTGATGCAGCGCGAGCGCGGCGTCTACTGGCTGACACCACCCCGCGAGAGCGCCGTGCCGGACACGAGGTTTCTGCCATGAGCGCCACGGCCGGCCGCCTGCTTGTCGGAGCGCACGAGCCCGCGGGGAGACAGCGGGCGCTGGCCTCGGCATTGCTCCTCGCCGTGGCCGCGGCGCTGGAGCTGCTGCGGGCCGGGGGAACGGCCGAGCCGGCGGCGGCCGCGGCGGCGGAATCGGCCGGCTTCGCCGGGCTCAGCCGGCGGGAGCTGGAGGTGTTGGGGCTGCTGGCCGCGGGCGCTCGAAACCGCGACATCGCCGAACGCCTGGTCATCGGCTTGCGCACAGCCGAGACGCACGTGCGCAGCATCTTGAACAAGACCGGCTCAGCCAACCGCACCGCCGCGGCGGCCTTCGCCCTGCGCCACGGCCTCATCGCCCCCGATGGTCCGCGCATGGACGCGCTCGCCACCGACGCCGGGGCGCGGAGCCGCGGCGAGGCATGCACCGTGCGCTGCAGCTGCGCTCAGGCCAGGGCGGCGCCGATCGGCGCGAAGTCCAGCTCGTCGTGCAGCAGTTGCGACATGCGCTCCAGCTTCGTCTCGCTGACGAAGCGCGAGCGGCCGTAGACGTCCTCCAGCGCCCGCAGCGTCGTCTGCGTGTCGCCTGGCGCGACCATGAGCGCGATCTCCTCATTGGAGGCGCGGTCAAGCGTGTAGGGGCTGGGGTTGAGTCCGCCGGTGAGGATCAGGCAGTCGGTATCCGTCTGCATCGCCGCGAGCTGCGAGTCGGTCTTGTCGCTGCGCGCGATCACCGCCTTGCGGGCGCGTCGCGTGTAGTACGGCTGGCCGGGGTCGGCAGAGACCGGGCCGATCATCAGCTCTTCGATCACGTTGTCTTCGGCCGCTTCGCCCAGCAGCAGGTGAGCGTGCAGGAGGTCCGCGATCTCGCCGATCGTGGGCGCGTAGAGCAGGCGGTCTTCCGGCAGCACGGCCAGGGCGGGCAGTGCCGCCTCGTCCAGCGCCGTGCGGGCGGGCGCGACGCCGCTCTTCGGCAGCGCCGTCAGCACCACGCCAAGGAAGCGCGCGCCCAGCGCGAGGGCAAGGTTCTGCAGCCGCAGCGTCTCGTCCTCCGCAGGGGCGCCGCGATGCACGGCGATCACGGATGCCGTGAGCGCGTTCGCCAGCCCGGCGATCTCGGCGCCGTCCGGCGTCTCGACGATGGCGCTGCCGTCCTCGGCCAGGCGGGCGATCTCGGGGCCGGCGGAGTCGGCGGGCAGTGGTGCGCCGCCGCGGCCGCGGGCGTCCGGCAGCGTGGCGAAGAAGCGGGCGTCGGCGGCGGCGCGGTCGTCGCCTGCGGCGCCCAGGCGCAGCGCGAGCACGCGCCGGCCCTCGTATGCCAGGCGCTGGGTGAGCGCGGCGGCGATGCCGGTCTTGCCGGCGTGCGGTTCCAGCGAGGCGATGAGCAGGGTGCGCATCCGATCTCGACTCCGGCGGATCTGGCGCCGCGGCGCGCCGCCCACGGCTCCGCCGGCAGTATAACAACCGTTGCGCTTAGGGGCTGCCCGTGTCATATGTCAGGCCCGGTGCGACCGGGACCGCGAACGCGGAGGTCCCACACCGCCGCGGGGCGGTTGCCAAGCACATACCGTCGTCCCGCGGGGGCTATGCTGGATTTGCTCCGCCGGCCCGCGCGCCGAAGCGCACCGTCTCCCTGGTCCCGATGCCGTGCTTGTGCAGGAATCTGTCGTGCCGATTCGCCACGCCGTAGCTCCGGCCGTGCTTGCCATCATGCTCGCGCCCTTCGTCGCCTGCGGCGGCAAACCACGGACGGACCCGCGGCCGGGCACGCCGGCGACCGCGGCGGGGGCGGCCGCCCGCGCGCCCGCGCACCCGCTTGCTCCGTCCGCTTCGGCCGCCGCGGCCGGCGCCGCGGCAGCGGCGGGCAAGGCAGCGACGCCGGGTCGGCGGGCTACCGCCGACCCGCCCGCAACTCGCGTCACAGCGGCGTCCGGCGGCGGACCGGACCCCTGTGCGCTGGTGACGCAGGCCGAGGCCGAGGCGGTGCTTGGCGGGGCCTCGACCGGCCCCAGCATGCTGCATACGGCGCTGCTGAGCCAGTGCCGGTACGCGCCGGCGGCGCCGGGCGGAGCTGCCGGCGACGCCGTAACGGTGCAGGTGTTTCCCGGCGACGGCGCCCGCACCTGGCCGCTGCGGCGCGATACGTTCAAGCAGACGGATCCGACGGCGCAGAGCGTCACCGCTGTGGGCGACGAGGCGCTGTGGGTGGGCGATCAGCGGGCGCTGTTCGTGCTGCGCCACGGCGTGGTGTTCGCCGTGCGCGTGCCCACCTCCGGCTCTGCCGCGGCGGCCCTTGACAGCGCGAAGTCGTTGGCGCAGGAGGCGATAATCCGCGTGCCGTGATCGGTGATGCGTCGCGTCCACGCGGCAGCACCCCTCTCCAGTCCCTGGAGAGGGGCAGGGGTGAGGCCACGCTGCTACGCTGGCGGGTGAGATGAACGAGGACCGGACCGAGCCCGTGCAGGTGCGCACGATCGTGGCCGAGCCGCATGGCCGGCCGGCCGGATACCCCGTGGCCGAGGCGGTCCTGCGCTATCAGCGGCGCAGCGACGGCTGGCGCGGCGTGCTCACGGAGATCAGTCCGGCCGCGGCGCTGCTTGAAACGGCCTACGTCGTGGCCTTCCGCGACGGCCGCGAGGCGCGCGTTCGCGTCACCGCGCTCAGTCCGATCGACCGCCGCCGCGCCTACTACGTGGGCGAGGGCGACTGGCCGGGGTAGGTGTAGAGGCGTCAGGTCTGAGGGATTCGAGGCCAGGGGATACCGGGCCGAAATCGATTGCCTCAGCTTGCCAACCCCTAACCCCTCCTCCCTATTCCCTATGCAGGTCGGCGGGGTCCATGACGCGGAAGCCGACCTTCATCGTCACCTGGTAGTGCTGCACCTTGCCCTCGGCGATCTGGCCGCGAACCGAGACGACTTCGAACCAGTCCAGGCCTTTCAGCGTCTGCGCGGCGCGGGCGATCGCGTTCTGGATCGCCGCGTCTACGCCGTGTTCCGAGGTGCCGACCAGCTCCACGAGCTTGTATGTGCGGTCCGGCATGGTGTCCTTCCCGGTGGTGTACAGCGGGGTGCAGTCCGATGCGGCATAGCATACGCCGATCTAGCCGGGTGTCAGTCGGCGGCGAGGCGTAGCTCCGCGATCGCGCCGTCGGTGTAGAGGATGCGCAGCGCCGTGAGCACGCTGGCCGGCACGCGCGCAGCCTGTTCCGCCGGCAGCGCTTGAGCGAGGGTCTGCAGCAGATCGGCCACGCTGCAGCGGCCGTCGATCAGCGAGACGGCCCGCGCCAGCAGCCCGCTCAGCGGCGTGCCTTCCGGCCGCGCCGGCGTGCTGAGCACGAGGCCCCAGACGAACTCGCCCTCGCCCAGCACGGGCTTCTTTTCCAGCCGTGCGCCTTCCGCCAGGACAGGCACGAGCCGCGGCAGGAGCTTGGCGTCGGCGAGCACGGTCGTGGCCCGCGTGTTGCGTTCCGTGCGTGCGTCTTCCAGCGCGCGCACGCCTTCCGCGAAGCCTGCCGGCGCTTCGCCGCGCTCCAGCACGACGCGCTCGTAGCCCTGCGGCGGTTGGCCGGCCACGGCCTGCACGAACGCCTGGCGCGGAGAGAGCGAGTCATCGGCGCCAAGGATGCGCCGCGCCTCCCAGAAGTAGGACTCGACGCTGCGGTTGCTGGCGTAGAACAGCTTCGCCAGCTCGCGGAAGTGGCCGTACTGGCGGTAGTACAACTCCTTGTAGACCTGGCCCGTCGGGCCGCGCAGCGTTGGGTCGCGCAGCGCTGAGGTGACATAGGCCGCGGCCAGCACACCCGAGGAGAGCGCCAGGTGCACGCCGGAGGAGAAGAGCGGATCGACGAAGCAGGCCGCGTCACCGGCGAGCACGTAGCCGTCACCGGCGACTTCGTCCGAAACGTAGGACCAGTCGCGCACGACGATCGGGCCGGCGGCCAGCGCGGCGTTGCTCACCCGGGCCGCGGTGTGCCTCGCCAGCGCGAGCTGGCCGGCGAAGAAGCCGGCCCGACCCTTGCGGCGGATGCCCTGCTGGCCGCGCTCGCTGTCCACCACGCAGCCGACGCTGGTCCAGCCGGTGTGCAGTGGAATCGTCCAGCACCAGCCGTGCTCGTAGGACTCGATGAAGATGTTGCCGCGCTCCGCTTCGGGCAGGGGCGCGACGCCGCTGTAGTAGCCGTAGATCGCCAGGTTGCGGAAGTAGGGGTCGGGCCGTCGCAGCCGCAGCGCGCGGCCCAGCAGGCCCGCCTGGCCGCTGGCATCGACGACGAAGCGGGCGCGGCAGTCCTGCTCGTTGCCCGCTCCGTCCACGACGCGCAGGCCGGTGACCGCATCTCCGTCGAACAGCGCTTCGGTGACGCGGCAGCCCTCGCGCACGTCGACGCCGGCGGCACGGCCGTTATCGAGCAGGATCTGGTCGAACTGCGGCCGCCAGACCTGGTAGGCGTGCGGGTAGCGGCGGTTGGTTTCGCTGAAGTGCCAGCTCCACGGCTCGTCGCCGCTGCCCCAGACCATCACCGCGCCCCACTTCTTGACGAAGCCGGCGCGCTCGATCGCGGGCATCGCGCCCAGCTCTTCGAGCAGGGGCAGCGAGGCGGGCAGCAGCGATTCGCCCACGTGTTCGCGCGGGAAGCGCTCGCGCTCGAACAGCCGTACGCGCCAGCCGGCGCGGGCGAGCATCGTCGCGGCCGTGCTGCCCGCCGGCCCGCCGCCGATCACGAGGACGTCGGGTTCACCGCTGCGCGTGGCGGTCCTCAGTCGCCGGCGGCGCCGGTCGCCGCGGCGAGCGGCTGGTTGGTGAGCGGGTCGACCTCAAAGGCGCCCTTGAGGTCCAGCGCCTTCGCGATGTCCCGCACGGCGGGAATCACTTCTTCCCCCATCAGCCGCAGGCTGCGCATCGCGTCGTCGTGCGTCATCGCCCCGTCCCCGTCCCAGAAGAAGATGTTGCCCGGCCGCAAGTACTCCAGCACATGCTTCACCTTGGGAATCACCGTG
>Ga0209166_10001442_pt1 | contig 19827 bp, 11 predicted proteins | sample Coa_R1_3_FD_187151 | JGI IMG/M metagenome (GOLD analysis project Ga0209166, IMG submission 187151) | Surface soil microbial communities from Centralia Pennsylvania, which are recovering from an underground coalmine fire - Coalmine... | ecosystem: Environmental > Terrestrial > Soil >... | reverse complement strand
GAAGTATTACGTGGAGACGCAGCCTGTGAATCCGACCGGGAAGAAACGCGACTATCTCGCCCATCCGGATCCGAAGCACTACTCGCTTTGGAATCCTCTGCCCGGTTTCAAGGCGATCCGGGAAAACCCCGCGGACATGGCGCACCTGGTTTCGCTGAACGAATATTTCCATGACCTCGACAAGGGATCGCTGCCCGAGGTGGCTTGGATCGTGCCTATGGGCCGCGACAGCGAGCATCCGCCCGCGCCGCCCTGGGTGGGCATGTGGTACGTCACGCGTCTGTTGAATGCGCTCATGCAGAGCCCGTACTGGAAAGACAGCGTCGTCTTTCTCACCTGGGACGACTACGGCGGCTTCTATGACCATATCGCGCCGCCGCTCGTGGACGCCTATGGCTACGGCCCGCGCGTGCCGACCCTGGTGATTTCACCCTTCGCCAAGCCCGGCTACATTGCGCACCATACCTACGACTTCACCTCCATGCTCAAGTTCATCGAGATGCGTTTTGGATTGGGACATTTGACTGGGCGCGACGACCGCGCCGACGGCATGCTCGAATCTCTCGATTTCTCTCAGCCGCCCGACCCGCCGCTGGTGATCCCCATTCCCGCCAATCTGCCGGAAGCACCCACCTGGGGCGGCGCCGGCGGATGCGTCTATCCGCCTTCCGTCCACATTCCGGAATCTGTCCCTGATATTGGAACTTATCTGCGCCGCTATCCGCCGCCTATGGGACAGCTCCCGCCGCGGCCCACCGCGGCTGCGCCCGAGAAGCCCGAGCCCACGGCGAAGCCGGGAAAAAACAAGTAGCGCCACTCGTCTTTGAGATCCGCGGCTCTTTTCTGGACGATGATGAACGGTGGGAGGCGCTCAAATTCCCGTTTTCGGGTCCCCAGGCATATTGATCCGGCCAATGGTCAATCCACTGCGGCGTTGTTGTTCTGTCGCACTGACGCTACTTCACATGCAATGATGGTGGGAACTTCGGGTTAGATTGGGGGCTCTTTGTTTCTCCGCAACACCTTTTAAACTTCTTCCCGCTGCCGCAAGGGCAGAGATCGTTTCGGCCCGGCGCTTGCTTCGCCGTGTCCGTAGTGTCCTGTAGCCGCACCCATTCCATGACGTTCGCTGGCGGCCTCTGGTGGCGAAGTTCGTCCGCCATGAACCTCATATACGGGTCGATGTGCTTGAAAAACTTTTTGTAGCCGGCGCAAAGATAGTTGAGGCCGGCTTCGCCATCCGGCGTCCGGATAAAACGGTGTTTGGGACATTCACCGTTGCAGGCAAAACGCACTTCGCACTCGCGGCAATAGCGGGGAAGCGTGTCGCGCTTGTCCGTCCCAAACTTCTGCTGCCCGGTGGAAAAAGCCAGCGATTCCAGCGGGCGCTCCATGATATTTCCCAGCTTGTGCTCGGGATAAACGAAATGGTCGCAGGAATAGAGGTCACCGTTGTGCTCCAGGGCCAGGGCGGAGCCGCAAGTCGGGCGGAAAACGCAAAGGCTCTGGTCCACACCCAGCCAGCTTTCGAGCGCTACGTCGAAAAGCTGCACAAAGTACCGGCCCACGTCCTGTCGTACCCACTCGTCGAAAATGGCGCACAAAAACTTGCCGTATTGCGCAGGCTCCACCGACCAGGGTGAAACCCGCGTCGCTGGCTCCTCGCCCGGGCCGATCAGAACAAGCCCGTCGCGGTTGGGCTTCGCCGCAACTCTCTCCACAATCGGAATGAATTGAATGAACCCGCTTCCGACCTCTTTCAGAAATCGGTAAACCTTCAACGGGTGCCGCGAATTTATTCGATGGAGGACCGTGAGGGTGTTGAACTCGACGCCGCGCTTGCGCAGAAACTCGAGGCCGCGCATGACGCGGTCGAAGGTTGGCTGGCCGCCCTTGTCCACGCGGTAGCAATCGTGGAGCTCGCGCGGCCCGTCAATTGAAAGCCCCACCAGAAACTTGTTTTCGGCGAGGAACGCTCCCCACTCGTCGTCCAGGAGCACGCCATTCGTCTGGAAGGCGTTTTCGATTCGCCGGCCTCCGGCATATTTCTTCTGCAGCCCGACGACTTTACGAAAGTAGTCAACACCGAGAAGCGTCGGCTCGCCGCCTTGCCAGGCGAAGCTGACCGCCGGCGCGCCTTGCGCCTCGATGTACTGCCGGATGTAGGATTCCAGTACGTCATCCGGCATGGCCCAGTCCGTCACGTCGCGCCGGGCCGGATAAAGGTTCTCTTTTTCAAGATAAAAACAGTACTTGCAGTCGAGGTTGCAAATGGGGCCGACCGGCTTGGTCATGATATGGAACCCTGTCGGCATTGTTTCCTGTGATGGCACGACGTCCATGATTTACCTCGCGCCTGCCGGGAACTTTATTTAAGGATAGAAACGCGCCCGGTCAATTTCCGGCTCGGCCTGCCCGGCCCGACCGGAATTGTGTGAACAACAATGTGGGCTGACCTAAGCCCGTGGGCGTGCGCAGTAACGGTAATGGTTCCGGGGTGATCCGCCGCCCTTACCAGGACCATGCACAGACCTCTAAAGGCTTTACGTTGGCTGGCAACATTTGCCTCATGACTGGCGGGATTGCCGTTGGCCACGCCGGCCAGTGTCCCAGGGCCGGAAACCGAAAACTGTATCAGATTGTCGGCATCAGGCACAACACGCCCATCGGCATCCACCACTTCCACCCGAATTGGCGCCATGTCTTCGCTATTGGCTGTCAGGTGCGGAAATTCGTCAGTGAGTTGCAAGGCCGCGGCTGGCCCAGCGGTATTCATGGTGAATTGTGCGGCCACGCGTCCGCCGTCATATCCACGGGCCGTTAACGCGCCTGGCGCATAGGGAACCTGCCAATCCAAAAATTTACCTCGTGGCATGTCTTGGACGCCCAGGCTCTCACCGTTAAGCAAGAGTTCCACGCGATCGCAATTTGAGTAAGAGCGAATATGGATGTTCTTGCCGATCATGGTTTTCGGGAAGTTCCAGTTAGGGAAGATATACACCGACGGCTTCCGTTCCCACCAAGCTTTCCAGTAGTAATAAACCGGCTTGGGAAATCCGGAAAGGTCCATCGCTCCGGTCTGGCTGGTTGCGGCCGGCCAACTGTAAGGATTGGGCTCGCCGCGGTAATCGAAGCCGGTCCAAATGAATTCACCCGCCACGAAGGGATTTTGCATCACTGGGAACCATGAGATCCACGGTTCGCCTCCGTTGGGGGTCCCTTCAGGAGGCGGCGCGCAGCCGAATTCGGAGCAGAGCCCACTATCCTTGTCTGAGGTAATGGTCCCGCGCGAGCTTTTCGAGTTGAGGTCCTCGCTGCCGAAGATCATAAGATGGGGGAATTCACAGTGCAGACTGGCAAACTCCGAGTTGTGGTAGTTCATCCCGAAAAGGTCTTCGACGGAAAGAATTCCGTCCTGAGTATATCCACCGTTCATGGCGCTGGTTACGAGACGTGTGGAGTCAATCTTGTTTACGGCAGTTTTCATTGCGGCAAACATTTTGGCGCCATAAGGTGTTCTCTGGAGGCCTTCCTCATTGCACATCGACCAGAAAATGATCGAGGGATGGTTGCGATGCTGAATGATCATGGCCTCGAGATCGGAGACGTCGGAATACGGCGTGTCCTTGTCCGCTTTGGGGAGATAGGTGTCTCCCAAGTGCCGATTCTCGTCCATCACAAGCATTCCCATTCGGTCGCACGCTTGATAAAGAGCATCGCCTGCCGGATTGTGCGCGCACCTGTAGGCGTTTGCGCCCATGGCCTTGAGCTTGGCAATTCGCCAGGACCAGAGATTATCAGGCGCGCCAATGCCCACACCCGGAAAATCCTGATGGTTGCACACCCCTTGAATTTCGACATGTTTCCCATTGAGGAAGAAGCCCTGCTGCGGATCAAAGCGGATGGAGCGGATACCGAAGGTGGTCGACTTGCCGTCAACAGCCGAGTTCCCGACGCGAAGGGTGGTTTCCAGCCGGTAGAGATTGCGGTGTTCGAGTGACCAAAGGAGCGCGTCCGGCACGTTGACCGGCTGGCTGAATGTTGCTTGTTCCCCGGCGGCCAACTTCTCGCCGCTGGAAATCGAGGCGATTACCTTTCCTGCCGGATCGATAACCTGAGATTCCACGGTGAAACTGCGATTGGCCTGATGGTCATTGCGAACGGTGGTTTGAATTGTCAGGTCGGCTGGCGCACGGTCGCCGGCGGGCGAATCGTAACTGATCGGTCCGGGAACTTCGGCGATAACAAATGTGCCCCACGGAGCAATCTGCAGCTTATCTGCGATCATTAGCCGCACATGCCGGTAGATTCCTCCGCCTTCGTAAAACCATCCTTCGAACCAGCGCGGGTCAACGAACACGGAAATGCTGTTGGCTCCGCCATAGTGCACGGCAGAAGTGATATTCAGGCGAAACCCGGTATAACCACTCGCGTGTTGTTCAACGAACCGCCCGTTGACAAAAACAACGGCATCACGATACACCCCGCCAAAGTTTATCCAGATACTTTTTCCCTTGGCTGACACAGGAATGAAGAGACTGCGCTTATACCAAGCGGGATAGACCGGCAAATAGCCATGTCCGCCGTAGGCACTGCGCCCATGCCGCGGAGGCGTCTTCATTTGGGCAAGTCGATCGGCTGAGGCGAGAGCGCTTCCTGAGGTGTGAGGGCGGCATTCGCGGCCCCCGGGTAAACACTCCCCGCCACCGGCGAGGAGGGCGGGATTTGGATCGGGGGAAAAGTCCCCTTTCACTACGTAATCATCGGGCAACTGAACCGGCGTCCAGCCTTTGCCCGGCGCTGGACAATGCAACATTTTGATCTGGTCAAGCGTAACTGCGGCCTCCGGTGGCCACAACTGAAAGTCCGGCATCGGATAGAACATCCAATCTTTGTCGAGCGAAAGAACGGATCGTGGCGACCCGGACGGTGGCCGCATCGCCTGCGGTCGCCGTGTGCCCGACTGGGCAGCAACTGACGATGTACACATCAGCCCGAACAGCAGCAACGCCAAACCACATTTCGCACTTTGAGTCATAAGTTCTCTTGCCTCCTTCCTCGGTCCGCGCGGCTGCCTGTCTCCCTGACGCGCCTGCTAATGGATAAGAAATTGTTCGGTTCTGACAGGCTGGCATTGCCGAATGAGCAAGAGCAACCCAGCCAGAGCTCCCAAAGGCATGAAGGCGGCCACCGAGAAAACTGGAAACCACGAAAAGTGATCGATAACAATGCCGGTAAAAAGTGTCATCACCATGTTCACAACGCCCTCGCCCATGCCTGTGATCCCGGTGACGCGGGCGAGTGTTGGTTCCGGGAAGACGTCCGTGATGACGGCGATAACGTGGTTGGCCATAACGTTGGCGCCCAAGATACCCATGCCGATCAGCAGCGTGGCGTGGAAAGTGGATGGGCTCCAGGGAGCGAGGAAGGTGCAGATGGCCGCGAGCAATGCTCCGATCGTGAATGTTGTCTTGCGAGCCCGGTCCACCGTCCATTTTCGGCGAATCAGAAATCCTGAAAGTGAACCCCCTCCGATCTGGCCGAACCCGCCCATCAAATACGAAAGACTGGCGAAGCCCGCCATAGTCTTCAGATTCAGCCCCCGATCCTGAACCAGGAAAAGCGGAAGCCAGTACCAATAGAACTGCGTCAGCGGCCCGGAAAGTGATCGCATGACGATAACGCCCCAAGTCTCCCTTAAACGAAGAAGATTGCGCACGGTGATATTTGGGGATGAATGCGGGTTGTCCCCCGCTCGACGCGGCAGAGGCTCCCGCCGCGCGGAGTACAGCCACGGAATAATCCAAACCAAGCCCGCCACGCTGGGCAAAAAAAAGGCGTAACGCCAACCGAACCGGGCCGCAATATACACCACCAGCGGCGGGGCAATCGCGGACCCGATAAGGCTCCCGCTGTCAAAAATCCCCAGCGCCAGGGCGCGTTGCTCGGCCGGGAAAATTTTTCCCACTGTCTTAACGCCCGCCGAGTAATTGCCACACTCAAACAGCCCCATCAGAAAACGCAGTCCACTGAAGGAGGAAACCGTTTGCGCCAACGCCTGCGCCATGTTGCTGAACGACCATCCGGCAAAAATAGCAGAAAGACCAAACCTTGATCCGACCCAGTCGATGAAGGCGCCGGCAGGGATTTGCCCCAGGGTCATCCCCAGCATGAAGGCAAAGACAATGTAGGAATATTGGGTATTTGACAGGTGCAACTGAGAAAGCAGTGTGGGAGCAACCGTTGCCAGAACCAGCCGGTCAATAAAGTTGATGGTCAGGCAAAGCGCGAGCAGAACCGCAATCCACCATGCCCAGGGAGTGGCGGAAGACCCAACCGACTTGATATTGTTTTCTTCCTGCACGTTAATCCGATTCTCCGGCATGGATTGTAGGGCCGGAGCCAACGCCGGTCCGACCCAGGAGACAGATTACCACGCCGTGTGATATGTTATATATTATTTTGCTCCCGTCAAGGATTTTCAGTGTAGAATATCGCCGCAAGGTTAGGGAGTTCTTCGCGGGGCAAAGCAATAAGTGCGGGTATTCCTAGGAGGCATTCATGACACGAAGGCAATTCGCGTCCACACTCACGGGGGCTGGCATCCTTGTTTCTAAACTCGGGGCGGCATCCGGGGAAGCCAGTGAGGGAGTGGAGCAGCAGAACGGGGAAGGCGCGCCGGGATCCGCGAGCGCTGCGGTCGCGGGTTACAAAAATCCCAAGCTCCCCATCGAAAAACGCACGGCAGATTTATTGAGCCGGATGACGCTGGAAGAAAAAGTGGAGCAGTTGAGGGGCGGGAGAACCTCGAGCTACGGCATTCTCGACCCCACGGGAAAATTCACGGAAAAGGATATCCGCGGAAATTTCAGGCAGATTTACGACATGCACTCGCGTCGGAGTCCTCATGACCAGGCGGTGTATCGGAATGCGCTGCAACGATACGCGGTGGAAAAGACGCGCCTCGGCATCCCGCAAATCTTCCAGGACGAGGCGCTCCATGGCTACACGGCGGAGGGCGCGACCAGCTTTCCGCAGGCGATTGCCTTGGGGAGCACTTGGGATCCCGACCTGATTCAGAGGGTGTTCACAACCACCGGCGACGAAGCGGCTTCGGCGGGCATCAATCAGGTTTTTGCGCCGGTCATCAACATGGCGCGCGACCCGCGCTGGGGCCGCACCGAAGAAACCTATGGCGAAGATCCTTATTTATGCGCCCGCATCGGCGCGGCCGCCATCAAAGGGCTGCAAGGCGAAAATTCAATGATTGACAGGCACCATGTGCTGGCCACCGCAAAACATTTTGCCGCACTGGGCGAGTCGTATGGTGGCCGTAATACCGCCCCGGCGAATTGGTCCGAACGCGACCTGCGCGAAGCCTTCTTTGTTCCATTTCGGACGGCGGTCCAGGAAGTCGAAGTGGGAAGCGTGATGGCCGCTTATAACGAGATCAACGGCGGCATCCCCTGTCATATTAATCATTGGCTGCTGGAGGACATTCTGCGCGGGGAATGGGGATTCCGGGGCTACGTCACCTCAGACGGCGCGGGGCTCGAGATGTTGGTCGACAAGCACCACGTCGCCGCCGACTTCGCCGGGGCGGCGCCCATGGCACTGGCGGCGGGCCTCGATTACGACCGCTCGGCAGGTTCCGTTTATTCGACTTTGGCGAACCAGGTGCGCGCGGGCAAGGTTCCGGAAAGCCAAATCGATCGAGCGGTGTCGAGAATTCTGGCGACGAAGTTCCGGTTGGGGCTGTTCGAAAATCCCTACGTGGATCCCGACTACGCGCAGCGAATCACCAACTGCGAAGAACATCGGAAGCTGGCGCTTGAAGCCGCGCAGAAATCCATTGTGCTGCTGAAAAACGAAGGCAACCTTTTGCCCCTCGATTTGAAGAAGCTCAAGACCATTGCAGTGATTGGCCCGGACGCGGGCGACATGCACCTGGGTGGCTATAGCCGTCCACCCGCTGGCGGCGATGTTAGCCTTCTGCAAGGAATCCGCGATCGCGCCGGGGCGTCGGCCCGGGTGGTTTACGCCCAGGGCTGCGAGATCACCCTCGGCACCCGGGGTAACGTAACGCTTGCAAATCCCACGGCCCAACTTGAAAGCATCCGCGCCGCAACCGAAGTCGCGCGCAAGGCGGATGTGGCCATTCTGGTTGTGGGAGGCAATGAAGCTACTTGTCATGAGGCGAGCGCTCGAAATCCGGGCGACAGTGATTCGCTCGACATGGCGGGCATGCAAGATCAACTGATCCAGTCGGTGGTTGAAACCGGAACTCCAACCGTGGTGTTTCTGATTAACGGCCGTCCGCTCTCCATCAACTACGCGGCCGAACACGTGCCGGCCATCGTGGAAGGTTGGTACCTCGGGCAGGAGGGGGGCACAGCAGCCGCCCAAGTGCTTTTCGGTGACGTCAACCCGGGCGGAAAGTTGCCGATCACCTTTCCACGCTCCGTGGGCGACTTGCCGGCTTACTACTACCACAAGCCTTCGGCCGAAGTGCCTTATCTGTTCAAGAAGCGTGGCCCGCTTTTCCCCTTTGGCCACGGCCTGAGCTATACCACCTTCAAGTTTTCCAACCTTAAACTATCGACTGCTCGGATTGCTCCCGAAGGCGAGACCATCGTCAGCGTGGATGTGACCAATACAGGCTCGCGCGAAGGCGACGAGGTCGCGCAACTCTACATCCGTGACCGGGTCAGTAGCGTGACCCGGCCGGTCAAGGAACTGAAAGGTTTCCGACGCATCCACCTGAAGCCGGGCGGGACCGAGACGGTTCGTTTCAAGTTGAGCCCCGCGGAACTCGGTTTTTACAACGTGGACATGCATTGGGTTGTCGAGCCCGGCGCGTTCGACATCATGGTCGGATCGAGTTCCGTTGAGACGATCAGCACGTTACTGGAGGTCGCTTAGAAATTATTCGGATTCACCGGGCAGAAGCGTTCCATAAACGGTCGCGTTAAACCCGCGAGTTACACCCGTCAAGAAACCGCCTCCGGAACGCACCCAAGGTTCCAATGACAGCCCGTTATTTTGAAACCAGGCCCAGGGCCCGACCGCCATTCCTCAGTGATTGTTCCGCCGCGAGCGAGATCTGGATTGCATCGCGACCGACCTCTCCGCTCGAAAAGGGCTGTTCGCCCGTAGCCATCGAATGAAGAAAGGTCTTATGCACGCGATAGGTTGACATTTCCATGTCGCACGCCATTGAGTCCCAGTGCGGATGCTTTTTCTGGAGATCCGTCCAAACGTCCTTTTCGGCAGGCTCAAAGTAGGGAACAGGGATTCGCCCGGCTTTCCCATGGTATGGGGTGATGACCACGCCTCCATCCTCAGTCCCCCACTCGGGAATCATTTCGCCCTGCGATCCATAGAAACGCATGACCAATCCATCTTGAACGCCGGGCGTAAATAAACTGAAACCGAAAATGCAGCGAGCCTTGTTCAGGAACTCGATAAGGAGTTCGGCGTTGTCAATGGTCTCCCGGTCGACGTAGACATTATTGCCGCCTTGAGCGTCAATACGAGAAGGCTCAGCGCCGACCAGCCAGTGGATGACGTCGAGCTCGTGGATTCCATCTTCCAGCAGCGAGCCCCCCGTCGTAAAATTGAGAAATCGCCAATTGGTTAGCTTACCTGTGTGGGAATCGGTATACTTCCAGCTCTTGGGATTCCAATCGCCACGGAACAGCGCGGAATACACTATCTCTACTTTTCCGATAGCCCCCTGCCGGATCAGGTCCGCCATGCGGTGGAAGACAGGCGAGTATCGCCACTCGAAGCCTACTTGCAATATGCGCTGGGTCCGGGCGGCTGTCTCGATCATGCGAGCCGCATCCGCTAGATCCGTGGCCACCGGCTTTTCAGTCAATACATGCTTCCCGGCCTTCATCGCATCTATCGCCACTTGCGCATGCAAGAAATTCGGGACCACCACCACAACGGCGTCCAGTTCCGGATGGGCAGTTAACATGCGACGATAATCGCTGTACCCGGCAGGTTTCCCTCCACAGATTTTTAAGCCCTCCTGTAGGTTTTCGGGAGTAATGTCGCATAGGGCGACGATTTCCGCCTCGGGAATATAGTCGAGGAGAATAGGCAGATGGCTTCCGCGAGCACGGGCGCCGGTCCCCACCACACCGTACCGCCATTTGCGTGGCTTCCCTGATTGCGTCGCCGTCCCCCGTGCGAGCTCCGGCGCCACGATCATTAAGCCCGCTGCGGTAGCAGCCTTGTCCATAAATTCCCTTCGCCCCAATTTATTCCCGGAATCCTCGCTCATTATTTTCCCCCCTATAAATGCTCCATCCATTCTCAGCGGCGGTGACGGAGGCCTGAGGCTTGATCCTCTTTTTCGGAGAATCTCTTGTCACTCCTCATGGCCGGCGGGGCTATCTGGGCCGCTTTCGCCGGCAAAGGGCCAATCGACATTCAGCCACAATTCCTGCTCGCGGACTTTTGGCGGAACCTTATCCACGCGCAGATTTTCGAACCAATGCACTCCGGTTTTGCCCGCCACCAGAATGTCTTTATCACCGTCTTCATCGATGTCGGTTACAATGATTTGAGTTCCGATTTCAGCCGTGCCGTTGTAACTGATTGGGAAACGCGTGAAGGTGGCGGTTTTGCGATCGATTTTGTAATAGTAAATGCAAAGCGGCTCGTAAAGTCCCGGGTCGGGATCGCCGCGATATCGCTTGCCGGTAATCAGTTCCAATTCTCCATCATCATCAATGTCGGCCAGCTTCAGCGCGTGGGCTTCGGAAAATGAATCGTCAATCACATGCCGTTCCCAGGTGCGGCGTCCCTGGCTGAATTTCTGCTCCAGCCAGTACAGTCCGAACGAGTGGCCATGTCCGTAAATGATGTCCATCTTGCCGTCTGCGTTCACGTCGTATCCCAGGATGGGAAATCCGGCCTCACCCAGCTCCCACTCAGGATGCCACTTCCACTGGTCGCGGTCAGCGTCAACGTTTTCAAGCCAGCCGTGGACGGAAAGCAAATCCGGCTTGCCGTCGCCGTTGATGTCCGCAACGCCAACGCCATGGCCGTCAGCTGTTTTGCCGCCCACCTCGTGCACGACGGGTTTGGAGCCCGCGAAGTTGATCCAGATCAGGTTGGAAGGCCGATAGTGGGCTACGGCGATGTCCGCAACGCCGTCACCGTTGATATCGGCGTGGATCATGCCTTCTGTTGCCGTCGAATGGCAGATGAGGTGTGGCTCCCAGAAGGTATCGGGTTTCTTTGGGTTTTCGAACCACCACACGCCGTCGGTCTGCCACGCGGCGGTCACCACGTCGAGGGTCCCATCATGGTTAACGTCCACCGGAAACTGAGCGCACTCCGCCACAAACTCGGTCTTGGTCTCGCCCGCAATGTGGAACGGCCAGACGCTCACATAACGCCACTGATGCCTTTTCCACACGGTGCCGAGCGGCCCGGGATTTTCATACCAATAGGCTCCGCTCACTATGTCCAGCTTTCCGTCACCGTTCATATCCATTACGGAGATTGCCTCGGCGTGATCCGTTCCAATTCGGTGGGAGAGGAAAACGTCGGGACGCCGAGACATAGGCGTAGCTGGAGCTCCGCCTAGCGCGGCTGCCGCCGGGGCAGAGCGCTGAGCGCGTGCAGCCGTCAGCGCAGGTGCCGCGGCTGCGGTCAATCCGAGGCTCAGAAATTTGCGACGATGCATAAGACCCCCTCGGGTGGAATATTCACTTTGACTTTAGCAATCCAGTTGAAAGATTCTTGACCTCAACTCAAGGCCCCGGCAGGTCATGTTTTTCGCGCCCTTGCGACGATCAGAGCATCACCTGAAGTGGTTTGGAAACAGGCAATCAAACACCTGTGATTTGTCTGAGATATGCCCGATCCTGCCGAAGCGTCTCTTCAGGATTCGGCAGGGGATGAGGATAATTGCGTTCATCTTCAATTTCAAGCCACCCTGACCAGTCGCTTTTCAGCAGCGGCGCGACCACTCCCTTCAGATTCACTTGCCCCTCTCCGAGCTTCGTATAGACGAGCTTGCCGGAAGCGTCTAACTTCACGTCCTTAAGATGATAAATCCGAATCCTTCTGAAATGCTCCGCTGAAAAATCAGCCGGCTTGACCAACCCCACGGCATGGCCCACGTCGAAGCACAGCCGGACTAATTCCGGGTCCGTGTCCCGCAGGAGTAAACTCATCGGCGTGGGGTCGCCCTCGAATTCATGCCGGTGGTTATGGTAGCAGAGTTCCACGCCCTCAGCTTTAACGGCCTTGCCCAGCCGGTTCAGGGCGTCAGTCCAAACGCCCATGAGATTGAGGTCTAAATGACCTCCAATCTGCGGGAAGCTTCCGGTACCGATAAGCTGGTAGCTTCCGCCCATTTCCGCAATGGAACCCGCAATCTTGCGCAGCGACTCGATCTCTCCGGGTATTTTGTCCTTGTCCAGCAGCCTCCCCGAACAATACAGCCCTGACAACTGCACGTGGTGGGCTGCAAAGTCTTTGCGGCAGGCGGCGGCCTGGTTGAAACGGGCGCTCAAAGCTTTATAGTTGGTTTCAAACCCCTCGTATTTCAGGCCGGCCAGTGTGTCGGCAATCCGCAGCAGGTCATCGTAGCTCTTGATGGGCATACCCCAAGCATTGGTTTGCGCGCCAATGTGCAGGCGCTGAGCGCGGCTCGATGGAGCCGCCCTCAGCTTCCCTGTGGCAGCGAGAAGCGCCAGGGCGCCCGAACTCCTTTCCAGAAACTCACGCCGATTGAACCTGAACAAGTGTTGCCCCCTACAAAGAAAATAAATCCATGATCGTCAGAATCTCTTAAAGACTCTCGTCATCCCAGCTCACTGGGTTTCCCGTCCGCAATGAACGCTCGGAAGCCAGCGAGATGTGAGCCGCGTCCTTTCCGACCTTTCCGTTCAAGAGAGGAGGCTCTCCGGTGGTCATGGATCGAATAAACGCCAGGTGCTCACGATAAGTCTCAATATCGAAATGCCCATCCATGGCCTGGTTTTTCCGCAACGATTCCTCTTCGGGCCGAAGGTCCGGTACGGGAACTTTTTCCGATCTGCCGCTGTAATAACGGATGACGATCAAATTCTGGTGGCCATCCCGTTCCGGGTGCATTTCGGCTTTCGAGCCGAAGAAGCGCATGGTCGGCCCCTCCGGAGTCCCCGGTGTAAAGATGGTGAACCCAAAATTGCATTTGACCTCGTTGGAGAATTGAATCAGCACTCCCGCGTGGTCCACCGTTTCTCGATCGCGGAAAACATTGTTGCCGCCCACAGCCTCGATGCGTAGCGGCTCGGCGTCAACCAGCCAATGAATGATATCGAGCTCGTGGATACCATCCTCGAGCAGGGCACTCCCGCATGTCAGCGTCAGAAACCGCCAATTGGCTCTCTCGCCGGTCTTGGGATTAGTATATTTCCAGCTCCGTGGGTTCCAGTCCCCCCGGAAAAGCGAAGCGAAGACATACTCCACGCTTCCGATCTCGTCCTGGTGGATCAAGTCGTGCATCCGTTGGAATAAATTCGCATAACGCCTCTGGAAACCCACTTGGAGAATCTTTTCGTGCTCCTCCGCCGCTCGCGTCATGCGGTCCGCATCGGCCAGATGCGTGGCCATGGGCTTCTCGGTCAGAACATGCTTGCCGGCTTCGAGAGCCGCGATGGTGACTTCCGCGTGTTTGTAGTTGGGAACCACTACGACAACCGCGTCAAGCTCAGGGTGCTGCGACAACATTTTGTGATAGTCATAGTATCCCACGGTGGCGGGCCCGCAGATTTGGAGCCCCTCTTTCAGGTTTTCTGGCGTGATGTCACATAAGGCGACGATTTCGACTTGGGGGACATGGTCGTGCAGGATTTTCAAGTGAGCCCCGCGGGACCGGTAACCCGAACCCACAATACCATAACGAAGCTTGCGTGAACTTGATGCGATGGAATGCGACGGAACAGCAAGACTTGCGGCGCCTGCAGCCGCGCCCAAAAGGAAATCGCGCCGGGCAATTTTTGACGAATCTGACATGTCTACCCCCCGAGGTTTCCAGACCGATACTCGTATATTGGATTCCACCCTGGTCTAAAAGCAATAACGCACGCTTGGCTTTTTGAACCCATATTAGCCCCGCCGCAGCCGGCATGAGCGTTCAGAACACCAGCTTCAGGGCGAACTGGAGAACGCGAGGGGCGCCCGCGCCCAGGATTTTCCCAAAATTGGAATTTGTGACCGTTGAATTGGGTCCGCCGAAGTTAGCGTGATTGAGAAAATTGAAAGCCTCGAACCGGAATTCGGCCCCCAAGTGCTCGGTGATCGATGTGGACTTAAGGAGACCGAAGTTCACGTTCCAGGCGCCTGGGCCGCGCATGCTGTTGCGACCGACGTTGCCGAACGCGCCCTTGGCATTAGGGACGAAGGCCGCGGTATTGAAATACTCTTGCAATTGGGTCACGCCTGCGGGCCTGGCGATATTGGCGCTGATCTGGTCCGCCGAGTCCGAGTTGGGCGTGCCGGATCCGGAATTGTCACGCCCCGTGGAGACCGTGAACGGTGAACCGTCATGGGCCGTGATAATTGATGTCGTCTCCCATCCGTTGAGGAACTTATCCGCAGGTCCGTGAAAAGCATTTACATGGGGCAAGTTATAGATCAGCGAGACATTGGCATGGTGAGTGAAGTCCCAACTACAGGGACCATAGCCGTTGTTGATATCGAATTTGTTGTTGAAGGCATCACCGCCGCCGGCATCGGCGCCGATGGTGGCGCCCGAGTCGTTGTCCATGCATTTCGAATAAACGTAATTGGCAATAATGTTCAGGCCATGCGTTGTGCGCTTTGTGACGTTGAGCTGGAGAGCGTTGTAATTCGCGAATTCCCACGGAGTTGCCAGCGATATCGGAGCGAAATTGGGATAGATCCTGACTTTCGTGGAGGGAATAATGGGATTGATCTGCCGGGTTGCCATCACCCGGCGCTGATTGTTTCCAACATAGGAAACCGAGACCCCCAGATCGGCCCGGATTTGCCGTTCTGCTGTAAGGTTCCATTCCTCCGTGTAGCCGGTTCGGGCATGAGGATCGAGCAAGGAAGTGTCCACGGGAAGAAGGAATTTATAGGTCTTGATGGCGCTGTTGGCTGGCGGAGTGAAGGGGAATGGATCGCCGCCGGGGTAACCCGCGTAGGGGTCGTCTATGCTCGCCGGCGGAGGAACATTAATGGTGACCGACTGCGACCGGAAGGCGCTGGCGGAATTCGACGTTCGAATCATGTTCAGTGGGATGGTGTTATAGAAAATCCCAAACGCGCTGCGAATTACTGTCTTGCCGTTTCCCTGAATATCCCACGCAAGCCCCGCGCGAGGGGCAAAATTTTTCCAATCCGCGGGCCAGATTGAATTGCGAAGTCCGGGATCGCCTGAGAACACAATTCCAGGGGGTGCCAGGGGTGCTACAGTTGACTGAACGCCCGCCTCAAAGCCGGCGGCGGGACCAAGAAGATCGTAAGCCGGCAGCCACGGCTCCCACCGGAGTCCCAAATTAAGGGTGAGCCGGGGCCTGATCTTCCAGTCGTCCTCAACCCAGGTCGCCCAGTTTGTCTGGCGGAAATTCTGAGGGGTGCGGGCGCTTTGGAAGAAAGTGTTCGGCAGCCCCAGAAGGAAATCGGCGAAAGAGTCGCCGCAGGTTTTGCAGCCGGGCCCCTGAGTGCGGGAGCCATTGAAAGTAAACTGCCCGGAGGCGAATGATTTGTCCGCCGAAAACATCCGGTCTCGCTCGACATCCATCCCGAATTGAACCAAGTGCTTTCCGTGCGCCCAGGTAAACTGGCCGCGATATTCCCAAACTCCGGGGTCGCCAATAAGGCCCCCGCCGCTGAAGAGGTTGACGTAATTGTTGATGTTCACACGCATTTCAGGCGCGGCGCCAGCAATGGCCTCGGGAATCTTCGCCCCCGCCGATTGAAGCGTGATTGGCTCCTGGGGAATCTGAGTTCGCGCCGTGCGTGTGTAGCCGAACGAGGCAACGAACAAAAGCGCTGGGCCAAAGGCGTGAGTGTCAGTAAGCAGAAGGTTCTGGTCGAGGAAGTTGTTCTGCGCGTTAATGCCCGGAAAGGGGCTTGTCAGGCGGACATAGTCAAATTCGTCGCGGTAATAGCGGGCGGTAAAGTGATCCTTAGAGCCGAAAACCCGGTCGAGCCGCACGTCCAATTGGTCGTCAGTTTGCGGTTGTGCGGGCGTCAGTTCCGCGCGGTTCGGCGCCAAGCCGGGAGTGGGGAGGGGGATCAATGGCATCAGCTTGAGCGCAACGGGGTCGAAGCTGGCCGTCGGGATCATATCGCCGGTAAATGCTTTGCCCGTCGTCGGATCATAGATGGTCCTTCCCGACGATGAGAAGTTGCCGCTTCGCTGCGCCAGCGTCGGCACGGTTACAAAAGATGGGCTCGCAGCGCCCACCACTCGCGTGGCTTGGTAGGAACCGAAGATAAATGTCTTGTCCTTCTGAATCGGCCCCCCGAAAGTGCCGCCAAACTGGTTGCGCTTGAATGGTGAGGTGCTCGTAGCGAAGAAATTTCTGGAATCGAGAGCGTCGTTGCGCAAAAACTCGAATGCCTCGCCGTGGAACCGATTGGTCCCGGAACGAGTGGAAAGAAGCATCGTCGCGCCAGGGCCGCTGTAGGCGGCGCCGAAGTTTGAGGACTTCATGGTGAACTCTTGCAACGCGTCGGGGTTGGGCAGCACCGCCGCATTGCTGAACTCGGCGTCCTTGTAACTGACGCCGTCCATCACATAATTGTTGTCAACCGAGCGCAATCCATTGCTGGTCACCCCTTGGTTCTCCTGCTGGTCGCCTTCCGTCCCAGTGGAAGTAAGCTGCGTTCCGGGAGTCAACGTAACAAGCTCCAGCGGATTGCGTCCATTGAGGGGGAGCTCGCGCATATCGCGGCTGGCGATGGTGGTCTGCACCACCGACGAAGTCGGTTGCACGACGGGCGCGGCGCTTGTGACATCGACTTCCTGCCGGGCGGTGCCCACGGCCAGCACGAGTTTAAGGTCCACGCTGTGGCCGGTGAGAAGGGTAATGCCCTTCCGAACCAGCTCGGAGAAACCGGCGTGCGTCACCGTCAGCTCGTAGGAGCCAATGGAAAGATCTGGATAGCGGAAGAGCCCTTCCGCATTGGTCGTCGTCGTATAGTTCAGTCCGGTCTCCGTGTTGCGACAGACCACTTGCGCCCCCGGAACCGTAGCGCCCGATGGGTCCACCACAGTTCCTGTAAGCAGGGCCGTTGATTGTGCGGAAAGGAAAGATGGCGCCAGCCATGCGGCCAAGACAAGAACCAGAAGATACTTCGCCATGCGCATGAGCAACCCTCCAGAGGTAACTCGGATGTTGAGCTTTTCCATATTCAATTTCCTCCAGACCTAAACCCGACGCAATGAAGGGAAGGCTACTAAGGCTGAATATCGATGTCAAGTAAAAAATTGGTATCTTATATATTAGATTCGAGCAAGCTTTCGCGCGCTTATCCGCAAAGTTTTCGCCGGGCCAGTCAGCTTCATGGCGGGCACCTGGGACAGCCGGCTTTCAGCTTTGAACCCTTACCATGCGACGCGGTATTCAATAGAGGAGCAATCGATCAATCCGCCCGCTGAGGTCACGAAAGTAGGACTCCGGACCGGGGGCCAGTTCGGTGGTGACAATCCCCGGGTAAGCGACATCGATCAGGGCCTGGCGCACCGCCTTGCAATCAAAGGTCGAGTTGCGCCATCGTTACTTCGTGTCAGAAGAGCGAAGGGGAGAGGGGCCGGGCCGTGGCCTCATCCGTGTGAACTACACAATCCGCATGGCCTTGCAGCAGCGTGGAAGGATAATCGGACCGGGGTTCATCCAACACGGAAATGCGGAAGACGGCTCGGTGACGCTCCCCACCGGCAAGAAACAGGCGGATGCGCCGCGACGCAAGGATATCGCGCATACCCAGGGTCACGGCCATCGGCGGGATCAGGTCGGGACTCCCTCCGGTGGAGTAGATACTTTGCATCACAATCGAGTCATCGCCCAGCATCACCACACGGGCGCGTGAGTCGCGCAACTGCTGGACTGAGATTTGATGCCACCGCGAAATGAGCGGCTCGTTGAAGGCCACGTGCCCGTGATAACCGATTCCGCCGAAACATGTATCGACGCCACCGACTCGCCTGATCTCCTCGCTGATCCTGTCCGGGTCGAAAGGACTGGGAAAGTGAACGTGGTCAGGCCCGGGTCTCAATTCCGGGTCAAGTTTTTCGAAGACCTGGCGCCGCATGAAACCCTCGAAGCTCAGTGGGTGGTCGATGGGCAAAGGCCGGCCCTCCCAGTCAAGGAATTCATCCATTTGAAAGGTGTGCACCTCTTGCCAGCTAATGCGGTCTCGATTACATATTTCGACAAGCTTAAAATATTGGGCGACAGGACCCACTGGCAGGACCCAGCGCGTTGGCTGCCTCCGCTTGTTATTCGCGCAAATCTCATCAGCCATTGAACGGGCAAAGTAATCCAGCATCGTCGGAATATCCGGGAAAAGGCGGACGCCCAGTTTTGCGCGCTTCATCAGACTCTCAACGGGAAGTGCGAGTATTTGCTCCAGGCTCATTTCCTTGACCTCATGATCAGAACCGCGGCCATCTCACTGATTAAGATGAAGCAGCCTTGCTGCCGTTGCGCCATAGATTTGATCTAGCGTTTTCTTATCCAGGCCGAGCGGCTCGAAAATCTGGTCGTGAACTTGTTTCCCCGCCTCAAGTTCCTCCACCTTTAGGATGTCGGTCCCGAAGACGATTTTCTCCCAGGCGCCGGGCCAGAAAAAATGGTAGCGGTAGAAATCCGGCCCTTTGTTCGCCCGCCAGCCTCCCCAGCAGGCTCCCGTAAGGTCCACGTAATAATTGGGATGGATACGGGCCATCATCGAGGCTTCCTCATACCATGGAGCTCCCAGATGCGCGCCAACGATGTTGATCCCAGGGAAACTGCGGGCGACGGCATCGAGCCGTGCAGGCGTCATTTTGGTTGAGTTCACGCGCAACTTCCCGTCGGCGCCCGTCCGCATCACGATGCCAGTGTGAAACAGAACGGGAAGGTTGTACTTTTCCATCCGATCGTAGAGGGGAAAGTAACTTAAGTCATCGTAAGGGGCCAAAGGGTTGATGATTTTGATTCCACGGAAGCCCTGGCTGACATATTTGTCGATTACCTCCGGAGCATCGACGCCCAGCCGCACGTGCGCCAGGCCGATGATACGCTCGGGGTAATGCTCGAAGGCCGCCCGGACCTCGTCGTTCGAAACATGGCCGAATTCTTCTCCCGCCGAACACAAACAGATACGGTCTATGCCGATCTTGGGCAACGTGTCAATGAGGCGGGGCAGGAAGTTATCCTGGCGCGCATAATGGGCATGAAAGTCAATGACCACCCCTTATCCTCCTCGATCTGGCTTGCGCGGTGCGAGGCGGCCGGGCTCGCTGCTGAAGCCTTCCCGAACCGCGTCGATTAAAATCAGCCAGTCAGCAACGTGTATTCCCTTTTGTCGATTCTGATTATGCCCGCGAATAAAAAGTTTAACTTTGATCATTTCTTCAACAGTGTAAAGTAATTCTTGACTTGAGCTAATATCTGATATACGTTTGGGCATGTCAAGACCTTTTTCAATTGATTGCGCGCGGTAAAATGATACGGGACATTACATTTTGCGGAGGAACAATGAGGCACTTCCTGATTCACGACGAAAAAGATAACGTTGGCGTCGCGGTGGTGGACATCGAGCCGGGGCAGGAACTGGCCGGCTTCGCCATGGACAGCG
>Ga0209166_10001441_pt1 | contig 19833 bp, 11 predicted proteins | sample Coa_R1_3_FD_187151 | JGI IMG/M metagenome (GOLD analysis project Ga0209166, IMG submission 187151) | Surface soil microbial communities from Centralia Pennsylvania, which are recovering from an underground coalmine fire - Coalmine... | ecosystem: Environmental > Terrestrial > Soil >... | reverse complement strand
TGCCGACCGGCACGATCACGTTTCTGTTCACCGATGTTGAAGGCTCGTCGCGGCCGTGGGAGGAACATCCCGCGGCCATGCGCCAGGCCATGGCACGCCACGATGCGCTGCTCGCCACGATCGTTGAGCAGCACGACGGGGTGGTCGTGCGCCCGCGGGGCGAGGGCGACAGCCTCTTCTGCGTTTTCGTGCGGGCCAGCGATGCGGTCGCTGCCGCCCTGGACGGGCAGCGGGCGCTGGCGGCCGAAGACTGGGGCATCGTCGGCGCAATCCGTGTGCGCATGGCGCTGCTGACCGGTGAAGCCGACCTGCGCGCGGGCGATTACTACGGCTCAGCCGTCAACCGCTGCGCCCGCATCCGCTCCGCCGGCTACGGCGGCCAAACGCTGCTGGCGCAGACGACGGTCGAACTGGTGCGCAGCAGCCTGCCGCCGGGCGCCAGCCTGCGATCGCTGGGTGTGCACCGCCTGCGCGGCGCGGGCCAGCCGGAGACGATTCACCAGCTCGAAGCGCCCGACTTAGCGGCCACATTCCCGCCCCTGAAGACCGAGGTGGATCGTCCAAACAACTTGCCGCTCTCACTCACAAGCTTCATCGGCCGCGAGCGAGAACTTGATGCGGTGCTTGGCCTGGTACTGCAGCACCGTCTGGTCACGCTGACCGGTCCCGGAGGGACGGGCAAGACCAGGCTGGCCATCCGCGCGGCAGAGGATTTGCTGGATGCCTTTCCGGGCGGGGTGTTCTTCGTAGACCTGGCGCCGCTGCGCGATCCCGAACACGTGCCCGCCGCCCTCGCCCGCGTTCTCGGCCTGCGCGAGTCGCCGGAACAACCGCTCATAGACACACTGCGCTTCTTCCTGCGCGAGCGCACGGTGTTGCTTGTACTGGACAACTTCGAGCACCTGATGCCGGCGGCGCCGTTCGTCGCCGGGCTGCTCTCCGCCTGCCCGGGCCTGCGCGTTCTGGCGACCAGCCGCGAGCCGCTGCGCCTGAGCGGCGAGCGGCAGTATCCCGTGCCGCCGTTGCCCCTGCCGGAGGGCGAGGCAGCCGATGAGACGGCGATAGCCGAGAGCGCGGCGGTGGTGCTCTTTGTGGAGCGTGCGCGGGAGGTGCGCCCGGACTTCGCGCTGAGCACGGAGAACGCCGCCGCCGTCTCCGCGATTTGCGCCCGGCTGGATGGCCTGCCGCTCGCAATCGAACTCGCGGCGGTGCGGGTCAAGGCGCTGCCGCCGGCTGCGCTCCTGGCGCGGTTGGACCAGCGGCTGCCGCTGCTCACCGGCGGGCCGCGGGACGCTCCCGCCCGGCAACAGACCTTGCGCGACACGATCGCCTGGAGCTACGCACTGCTGCCGCCGGCGGAGCAGACGCTCTTCCGTCGGCTCGGCATATTCGTCGGCGGCTGCACCCTGGACGCGGCGGAAGCGGTCTGCGACTCAGCCGGCGACCTGGGTATTGCAACGATCGATGGCCTCGCCTCGTTGGTGGAGAAGAGCCTCGTGCGGCCATCGATGGGCATCCACGCCGAGCCACGTTTCACCATGCTGGAGACGGTGCGCGAGTTCGCACTGGGGCATCTGGAAGCCGGCGGCGAAGCAGAGACGCTGCAACAGGGGCTGGCGGAGTATTTCATCGCTCTCGCCGAGCGCGCGGACCTTGGGCGTCGGCAGGGCGACTCCGACGGTTGGGCGCAGATTCTGGAGACGGAGCAAAGCAACGTGCGGACCGCGCTGGCCTGGGCGCTGCGGTGCGACGATGCCGTCGCCGGGTCGCGCTTGCTCGACGCGCTTTGCTGGTTCTGGGGCGAGCGGGCGCAATTCAACGAGGCGAATCAGTGGGCCGCAGCGGTACTGACGCTGCCGAGCGCGGCCAGAGGGTCTCCCGCACGAGCGCGGGCGCTGCACCATGTTGCGAGCACGGCGCGTGTACTGGGCGACTTTGCGCGGTGCGATGCGTATCTCGAGGAGAGCATCGCGATCTCTCGTGCGGGCGGTGACCTGAAGCAGCTCGCCCGCAGCCTACTGGAGCAGGGGCTGCGCTGGCGCTCGGACGATCTTACCGAAAACCGCCGGCTCATTGAGGAAAGCCTGAGCCTCTTTCGCCGCCTGGGCGACCTCAGCGGCGTCGCCGAGGCCCTGGAGCGTTTGGGGACGGTGGCAATTCGGGAGGGCGATGCCGAAGCAGCGCGCACTCTGTTCACCGAGGCTTTGAATCTCAGCCGCCAGATCGGAGACTCGTTGCATGCATCGCAGGTGCTTCTCGGCCTGGCCCAGCTAACCGCCGAGCAAGGCGACACGGCTTCCGCGCTCGCGTACTTCGAGCAGCATCTGCGACTGTCCCGTGAGCTGAAAGCTGCGGGATCGATCCTTGACACGCTCCCCAATGTAATCTTTCTCCGCTCGCTCCGCGGCGAGACGGCGGGGCTTGGCGGTCTGCTCGCCGAGAACCTTCAGCTACTGCGTGAACGGAGCGCCTACGTCGTCCTGCCAGGGACGTTGGAGATGGCCGGCGCCGTTGCCATGCGCTGGCGTCGCTGGGACCAGGCGGCGCGACTGTTCGGCGCGGCTGAGGGCTTGCGCGAGGCGCGCGGGGTCGGCCGGGCCACCGCGTATCGCGATCTCTACCGCGCGGGCGTTGAGCTGCTACGGCGCAGATTGGGCGATCAGTGCTTCGACGCTGCCTGGACGGCCGGCCGAGCGCTGTCGCGCGACGAGGCGATCGACGAAGCACTGGCGCTGGCCGCGGATCTGCGGGAAGCCGAAACCCCGCGCACCCCGCTGCAGGAACCAACTCAGGATGCGCCTGCGCCTTCCACGTTGCCGGCCGGTCTTTCGCTGCGGGAGACCGAGGTACTGCGCCTCCTCGCCGCGGGCAGGAGCAACCGCGACATCGCTGAAGCGCTGGTGCTGAGCATCCGCACGGTCGAGGCACACGTCGCCCGCGTCTACCAGAAGATCGGCGCCGCCAATCGCGCCGAGGCAACTGCCTACGTCGTGCGCCACAGATTGGCATAGAGCGTGGTCGCGCTGCGGTTGGGCGCAGCGTCAGTTGCCCGCAAACCAGGCTGATCCCTGCGCTTGTGAGACACTTCACCGCTGGGCCGGGCTTCGCTATGCTGAACATGGGACACAGTGTCCGCTGTGTTTCGCGGGGCGTGGCACAGAACGAGGTGACGGGTGTACGGCATCGGCATCGCCAAGGGCATCGGCCAGTCGCTGAAGCACGCCTTCCGCCAGCCGGTAACCGTCCAGTTCCCCGAAGAGACGCGCTGGTTCTCGCCGCGCTCGCGCACGAACCTGCTCTGGTTCGAAGAGCGCTGCACCGGCTGCTCCACCTGCGCCCAGGCCTGCCCAGACGGTTGCATCCTCGTGCAGACCTCGCCCAACCCCGACGGCTCGCTCAACAAGGACCGCTACGAGATCGACTTCCGCCTCTGCATGTACTGCGGCCTCTGCGCCGAGGCCTGCCCCTACGAGGCGATCCAGGTCGGCGGCACCTTCAAGGACTCGGTCTACGTCTTCGACGACATGTACAAGGACAAGCACGCGCTCACGCGGCTCGCGCGTGAGTATCTCGAAGGGCACAACTGGACGTATCCCAACGGCGCCAAGGCGCCCTTCGGCAACGACCTTGCCGAAGCCGTGCAGAAGCTCGATTAGGTGACAGCGAACGGGTGACAGGTGACAGTAGGGATCGCAGAAGAACCCTCCTGTAACCGGTAACCAGTCACCTGTAACCTACCGCGAGGAACGAGAGCGTGGCGACGATCACGATCGACGGCCGTTCGGTGCAGGCAGCCGACGGCGCGACTTTGCTTGAGGTCTGCAAAGCCGAAGGCGTCTACATCTCCAGCCTCTGCTACATCGACGGCCTGGCTCCCTACGCCGGCTGCCGCATGTGCCTGGTCGAAATCGAGGGCGCCCGCGGCCTGCAGCTCTCCTGCACGACCAAGATCACCGACGGCATGGTCGTGCGCACGACCACCGAAGACGTGGCCGACAGCCGCAAGGCCGTGCTCTCGATCATCCTCGCCAACCATTCCGACCGCTGCCTCACCTGCCACCGCCGCGAGCACTGCCACCCCGGCGACATCTGCCTGCGCGACGACGTCGTCACGCACCGCTGCCTCACCTGCCCCAAGAACTACCGCTGCGAGCTGCAGACGACCTGCGAAGTCGTCGGCATGTCCAACTACCAGCCGTGGGAGGACGAGGCGCGCTCCTTCTACGCGACCGAGCAGCCGCCGGCGGACCAGGGCAATCCCTTCCTCGAATTCGACCCGAAGATGTGCATTATCTGCACGCGCTGCGTGCGCGCCTGCGATGAAATACGCCACACCAGCGCGATCACGCTCGCCGGCAAAGGCTTCAGCACGCGCATCGCCTTCGGCGCCGGCGGGCCGATCCACGATTCGAGCTGCGACTTCTGCGGCGCCTGCATCGACGTTTGCCCCACGGCCACGCTGCTGGAGCACCCGCATAAGTGGGTCTCCAAGCCGCAGCAGTGGACCAACACCGTCTGCCCCTACTGCAGCGTCGGCTGCACGATCAAGCTCGGCACCAAGGACGGCAGCGGCGTGATCGTGCGGCCCAGCACGATCAACCCGGTCAGCAACGACCAGATCTGCGTGCGCGGCCGCTTCCACTACGACGCGCTGCGCAAGCGCGACTACCTCTCGCGGCCGCTGGTGCGCCGCGGCGACGCGCTGGCGCCCGTCGCCTGGGAAGAGGCGCTGGACGACACGGCCGTGCGGCTGCGCGCGATCATCGAGCGGCATGGCTCGGACGCCATCGGCTTTCTCGGCAATCCCATGCTCTCCAACGAAGAGGCGTACCTGCTGCAGAAGCTGGCGCGCATCGGCGCCGGCACGAACAACGTCGATTTCAGCGCGGGTCCGCAGGCGCAGGCGTTGGCCGGCGCCATCCGCGGCGCCTTCGGCAGTGAGGTTCTGCCTGCCGACCTCACGCAGCTCGCGCAGGCTGGCTGCATCGTCGTCGTCGGCGACGACCTGGAGTCGAGCCAACCCGTCGCCTCGCTGCGCGTGAAGGACGCGGTCACGCGGACGTTTGCCAGCATGGTGTATGTGAACTCGCGCTGGGGCGAGCTGGTGGACTTCGCCCACGCCTGGGTGCGGCCGCAGGCCGGCCAGGAGATTGCGGCGCTGAACGCGATGGTCCGCGGCCTGCTTGGCGAGGACGCGGTGAAGCAGCGGCTCAGCGGCGTGGCCGGCGTCGACGCGGCCGCCGGCGGAGAGGCGACCGAGATCGAGGGGCTGGACGAGGCGATCGCCTTTTTGAAGGAGGCGGCGAAGGGCGAGAACGAGCGCATTGCCGTCGTCTTCGCGCCCACGCCCTTCGGCGCCTGGCAGAACGTGCAGCTCTGCCGCGCCGCCGCCAACCTGGCGATCGTGCTGGCCGGGCCGGACCAGGCGCCCGCGTCCTTCTACTACCTGCCGGCGGACGTGAACACGAACGGCGTGCGCGACATGGGCCTCGGCCCCGACCTGCTGCCGGGCCTGCACCCGCTGTCTGATACGACCTTCCGCGGAACGCTGGCCGAGGCCTGGGGCGCGGAGCTGCCGGCAAACGCCGGCATGGACGCGGCCGCCATGCTGCGCGCCGCGAAGGCTGGAACCCTCAAGGCGCTGGTGATCGCCGGCGACAACCCGCTGCTCTCCGCGCCGGACAAGCAGCAGGTGCGGCAGGCGCTGTCCTCGCTGGAGCTGCTCGTCGTGATCGACAGTGTGCTGACCGACACAGCCCAGCTCGCCCACATCGTCCTGCCCGACGTGGACGTCTACGGCAAGGACGGCACGTACACGCCCGCGGATCGCCGCGTGCTGCGACGCATGGCCGCCACCGGCCCGGCCGGCGAAGCCACGCCGGCGCTCGACATCCTCATCGGCCTGGCGCGGCGGCTGGCGCCGGCGCGAGCCGCTTCGCCCCACCTGTCCGCCGAACAAGTGATGGACGAGATCGCCGGCATCGTCCCGGCCTACGCCGGCTCGCGCTACCCGCTGCTCGTGCTCGGCGATCGGCCGCAGACGCTCAACGGCGCGGCGCCGTCGTCCGGCGGCGCGTCGTTGCAGGTCGCAACGGCGCCCACCGCCAACGGCCGTGACGGCTCGCTCGCGCTGCTCAGCGGCCGCACACTCTACACCAGCCTGGAAGCGGCGAGTCTGCACAAGCCCGACGCGGACAAGTTGCACCGCGAGCAGTACGCCGAGTTGAGCCTTGCCGACGCCGAGCGGCTTGGCGTCGCCGATGGCGATCCGCTCGTGCTCGACGGCGCCACGGGCACCCTGCGCCTGCGCGCCCAGGTCCGCGACTCGATCCAGTCGGGCAGCGTCTTCGTGCCCTGGCCGTTCGACGGCGGCGCCCTGACGGCGCTCCTGCCGGCGGAGCCGGCGGAGGGTGAAACGCCGCACGTGCGCGTGACGAAGGGCGAAGGGTAGCGCGGCGGCCCCGTCGCCCGCTCCGGCCGGCGCTATAAGCGGGCGTCTCGGTCCGGCTGTGGCTTGTCCGGCATCGCTGGCCTACCATGAGCCAAACGGCTCGCACCGCGTGGTTTCACGCCGGAATCTCCCGCCGCAAAGGAGGGCGCCGATGGCTGCCTGGCCGCTCGCCGATCGCATGGCCCGTCTGGGCACGGAAACGGCCTTCGAGGTGCTGGCCCGCGCCCGGGCGCTCGAAGCCGAAGGGCGCAGCGTCGTCCACCTGGAGATCGGTGAGCCGGACTTTGACACGCCGGAGAACGTGCGCGACGCGGCAAAGCGCGCCCTCGACGACGGCTTCACCCACTACGGACCATCCGCCGGGCTGCCCGAACTGCGCGACGCGATCGCGGAGTATATGGGGCCGGCGCGCGGCCTGAGCTTCTCGCCCGAGGAGGTGGTGGTAACGCCCGGCGGCAAGCCGATCATGTTCTTCGTGATGCTCGCCACGCTGAACGAGGGCGACGAGGCGATCTACCCGAATCCCGGCTTCCCGATCTACGAAAGCGTGATCGAGTTCCTGGGCGCGCAGCCCGTGCCGGTGCGCCTGCGCGAGGACACGGGCTTTCGGCTCGACCTGGACGACTTCGCCGCGAAGCTCTCGCCCCGCACGCGTCTAGTCATCCTCAACTCGCCGCACAACCCCACCGGCTCGATGCTAACCCGCGCGGACCTGGAAACGATCGCGGACCTCGTGCGCGGGCGCGACCTGCTGGTGCTCTCGGACGAGATCTACAGCCGCATGGTCTACGACGGCGAGTTTTGCAGTATCACCTCGCTGCGCGGTATGCGCGAGCAGACCTGCATCCTCGACGGCTTCTCCAAGACGTACGCCATGACCGGCTGGCGCCTTGGCTACGGCGTGATGCCGGTCGACCTGGCGGCGCAGATCGCCCGCCTGATGACCAACAGCAACTCCTGCACCGCCTCGTTCGTTCAACGTGCGGGGATCGAGGCGCTGCGCGGACCGCAGGAGTCGGTAGTGACGATGGTGGCCGAATTCCGCCGCCGTCGTGATGCGATCGTCGACGGCCTGAACGGGATTCCGGGAGTCAGCTGCCGGCGGCCAGCCGGGGCGTTCTACGTCTTCCCGAACATATCGGGCACCGGCCAGAGCTCGGCCGCGTTTGCCGACCGGCTGCTCAACGAGCACGGCGTGGCCGCGCTGGCCGGCACCTCGTTCGGCGCCTTCGGCGAGGGGTATCTGCGGCTCTCGTACGCGAACTCGCTCTCCCAGATCCGCCTGGCGCTGGAACGCATCGGCGATGCGGCGCGGGCGCTGGCAACGAGGTAGGGATGGAGTTCCGGCCGGACGGCGGGCGGGCCGCCGATTGCGCCCTCGCGCTCGCCGTGCTGCTGGCCGCATGCAGCAGCGGCAACAACAAGCCGGCGCGGCAAAGCGTCACGGCGACCAGCGCCGTCACCGCCAGCGCAGCCGCAGCGCGGACCGCATCGCCGGCACAGACGCCAGCGAACGCGGCGCTCACACCGTTGCCGAGCGGCGGTTCCGCGGCCGCGGCGCCCGCAGGCTCGCCGCTGGCCAGCGCCACGCCGCCGCCGGCGCTGCAACCCGTGAGTGACCGACTGCAGCCGCTCTTTCTCAAGACCGGCGATCTGCCCGCCGCGCTGCAAACCTGGAACTACGCCGCGCCGGTCGGCCTTGCGAACAGCACCTACGTGCAGGGCAAGCCCAACGCGGCGCAGCTCAGCCAGCAACTCGATCGCGAGGGCCGGCTCGGCACGTTTTTGGCCGCGTGGGGCAACGGCAGTGGTCAGCAGGCCACGTTGCAGACGCACGCCGAGTCGCAGTTGCAGGACGTGCTCGCGCTCTACAAGAGCCCCGACGCGGCCGCGACGGGCTGCCCGTTTGTCGCGCAGGAGATACAGCCCGTGGTGCAAAGCCCGAACGGCGATGTGACGACGACGACGCCGCTGGACCTGCCCGCCGCCGGCCACGAGTTCAAGGCGTATCACATCGACTACCGCTACACCGCGGCCGTGGGCGCTGCGGGCAGCGGCGCCACGGCGCGGCTGCAGCAGGTCTTCCTGCTCGCCTGCTGGCGGCGGGGCGACGTGGTGGCCACCGTCCAACTCGGCGCGCTCAACCAAGAACCGTCACAGGACGAGTTCAAGCAGATTGTGGCCGCACAGGACAAACGGCTGACCGATGCCGGGCTACAATAGGCGGCGCGTGCGGCTCGAAGCGGCCGCACGGTGAAGGAGGCGCGACCATGATCTACGAGCTGCGCACCTACACGCTCAAGCCCGGCAGCGTGGGCAAGTTCGAGGAGCTGTGGGCGCCGATGGTTGAGGCGCGCAGCAAGCTCTCGCCGCTGGCCGCACTCTGGCACACCGAGATCGGCCCGCTCAACCAGGTCTTGCACCTCTGGCCCTACGAAAGCCTGGAGGAGCGCACGCGCGTCCGCGCCCAGGCCGTCGAGCAGAGGATCTGGCCGCCGCCGACGGAGGATCTGATCGTGCGCATGGAGTCGGAGATTCTGCACCCGGCTCCCTTCATGCGTCCCTTGAAGCCGGCCAAGCTCGGCAACGTCTACGAGCTGCGCATCTACACCTACCGGCCGGGCACCATGCCCGAGGTCATCCGCCGCTGGGCCGACGCCGTGCCGCACCGGGAGAAATACTCGCCGCTGGCCGGCGCCTGGTACAGCGACATCGGCACCGTCAACCGCTGGTATCACCTCTGGCCGTACGCCAGCGTGGCCGACCGCGAACGCGTCCGCGCCGAGGCGGGGAAAGACCCGCACTGGCCGGCGCCCACCGGCGAGTTTATCGTCAGTATGGAGAACAAGCTGCTCATTCCGGCGAGCTGCTCGCCCTTGCACTGACCCCGGCATCGAAGAATTCGGCGGGCCGGGCAGTTGCTGCCCGACCCGCCGTTCACGTTACCCCCGACCCGAAGCGCTGCCGCTTGGCCCCGCCTCACTCGTAGCGCAGCGCCTCCGCGATCGGCAGCGAGGCCGCCTGGCGCGACGGAATGTAGGTCATCAGCAGCGAGAGCAGGTAGCCCACGCCGGCGAAGATGATGATCTGCGCCCACGGCAGCGAGAACGAGGCGCCGCTGGTGTCTCCGAACGTCGTGCTGGTGAACAGGTTGTACGAGAGGATCGAAGCGGTAATCACGCCGGCGGCGATGCCGAACAGCGCGATGAAGCTCGTTTCCAGCGCGAAGCTCAGCGCCACCTGGCCGCGGCGGTAGCCCACGGCCCGCAGCATGCCGATCTGCTGCCGCCGCTCCACCACCGTGCGGGCCGCGATCACGGCCACCGCGGCGATGCCCACGAACAGCCCCAGGCCCATGAAGCCCTCGAACAGGTAGCTGATCCCCTTCTGGATCGCCAGGGCGTCGGCGATGTCGCTGCGGATCGAGGTCGCCTGCACGCCGTACTGTGAGAGCGCGGCGCGGATCGACTTCGCGTAGACCTTATCGTCGGTGCCCGGCGTCAAGCGAATCGAATACAAGTCGAAAGCCGGCTGACCAAGGGACTGCGTGTACGTAGAACCCGAGACCATCAGCGTGGCGAAGACGTTCTGCACAGTCTGATCGATCACGCCGATGACGTGCAGCGTCGTCTCCTTCCCCGCGGCGTCGCGAATCACAACGTCGATCGGCTTGTCGAACGTCTTGTCGCTGTTCTTCACGCCCTTCAGCACAAAGTTGGGACCGTCGCTGCCGCCCCCCTGCTGGCCGCTCAAAGCGCCCGCGTCGATCACGGCATCGGTCGGCTGCGTCTCCAGGGTCTTCCAGATCTGCTCCTTCGGGATGTCCTTGACGTGCGCCTGGATCTTCATCTGGTTCGCGTCGAGGAACGCCGGATCGCCCGCCCGCACGAAGTAGCGCTGCCACTTAGTCGAGTTGGCCATGCGGATGTCGGTCGTGCCGCGGTAGCCCGTGGTCGCGCCCATCGCCGCGATCTTCGAGGTGTCCACGCCGTTCTTTGCCATGGCGGACTTGAAGTCGCCGAGGTTGTTGTTCAGGTTGGTATCGACGTTCACGTCCCAGCCGCCGCGGGCGCTGTCGCCGGCGAACAGCTTCGCCGTGTTCGAGTTGACCGAGCTCATCACGGTGATGCTGAAGATGATCAGCGAGAACATGCCCAGCGTGAGGCCGGTGCGCAGCTTGCTCGCCATTGGGTACGCGATCGCGGTTGCCAGCGCCGGCCGCACGCTGCCAAGTCCGCCTCCCACGCGGTTGACCAGGCGGGCGAGCAGCTCGCCATTGAAGATCAGCACCAGCGTCGAGGCCAGCACGATCATCACGCCCGAGAGGAAGAACATCTCGAAGTTGCCGCTGTCGTTACCGTAGAAGCTGCCGAACAGGTTCTTCAGCACGTCGAACGGCAAGAGCCAGTAGACCAGCATCAGCACGCCGAACGCGGTGAAGGCGACGCGGTTGGAGACGCCGCGCACCCGCGCGATCAGCGCCAGGCCAAGCGCCGTGATCGAGACGCCGGCGGCGAAGAGGAAGAGGCTGCCGGCGGCGTGACTGCCGAGCAGGCTGAGCAGCCCCACAAGCAGGCAGACCACGCTCCAGACCGAGGTCCAGCTCATGCCGAAGCCGCGCAGGATGCCGAGCACCGCCCAGACCGGCGCCACGCCCGGGAGCAGGGAAACCAGCGCCCGCCAGGCCACCCCCCAGCCGCGGCGGCCGACCAGCCACGGCGCGACGATCAGCAGCACCAGCCCAGCGGCCGCGATGCCGAGACCCAGCCCGGCGGCGCTGCCCGCCGCTGTGAGGCCGCTGACGACGGCGATGCCGCCCACCAGACGCAGCACGCTGCTGAGAATGGCCGCACCCTTCACACGTCGCGGCTCGCGGCCCTTGACCGTGTCTTCGGGCATGTCGCGAATCGCCGCAACGATGTTCATGCGCGTGGTTCGATAGGACGAGAAGACGACGGTGATGAAGGTCAGCGCCACGCCGAGGCAGTAGGCCACCACGACGCTGCGCGGGCTGACGTGGCCGGCGAAGGGCAAGGTATTGTTGCCGGTGAAGATCAGATTGGCCGCGATCCAGATGATCAAGAAGGCCACGCCGACGCCAAGCGCCGCGCCGACGATGCCGGCCAGCAGGTTGTAGACCATCCCCTCGGCCAGAAACGATTGCACCAGGCCCAGGCGCGAGATACCCACGGCGCGGGCCATGCCCATCTCCGCGCGCCGTTCGGCGGCCAGCATCACGAAGATCAGGAAGATCAGCATCATGCCCGCGGCGATCGAGAAAAGTCCGATCACCACAAAGAGCGTGGTGAACACATTGCCCAGCGTCTCGGCCGTGTTCACGAAGTCGTGCTTCGCGTTCACCGCCTTGACCGTCACGCCCTTGCTGTCGAGCGACTCGATCACGGGCGCCGAATTCACGGCGTCCTTCAGCGTCGGAAACAGCTTCTCCCCGCGCGTGAGTCCGGCGTGCGAATCCTTGCTGGTGGAGAGATAGAGCTGGTTGACGCCGTCCGGCTTGCCGACGATCTGGCGTGCGGCCTCGAGCGGCAGCACGATGCCGCCGTTGCCGTTACTGTTGCCGACATCCTGCCAGCCGGTCATGATCTGGTCGTTGACGATCGCCTTCACCGTGAAGCTGTGCTGCTGGTTGTTGAACAGGCTAACGATCGTGTCGCCCGGCCGCGCGTCGATCTTGTCGGCCGCCGTGGCGTTGATGAACACCTCGTTGGGGCCCAGATCGCTCAGTTCAACGTGCCCGCCGCCCTTCGCCGCGAGGCCGCCTAGCTTTTGCACGACCGCCGGGTCGAGGCCGACGAGGTGGTACTGCGGCTCGGTGAGGCGTGTGCGCGGGTTGCCGACCGGCGCCGGCTCGTTGATCATCGGCACCCAGGTCAGCAGCTCCTTCGGCGTGCCGAACTCATCCTCGATCGCGCTTACCGAGGCGCCGGAGATGTACGGTGCCCCTGCCGTCGCGGCGGCGCCGCCGACCGGCCGTGTCTGCACTCGCAGATCGAGCGCGCCGAGGTTGTCGTAGACCGACTTGGTGATGCTGTAGTCGAGCGAATCGCCCACGGCGAAGGCGGCAGCGATGATCATCGTGCTCACCATCAGGCCGAAGACGATGATGATCGACTGGGCGCGCCGGCGCGGGATGTTACGCAGCCCCAGCTTGAACAGCACGGGATTGCGGACGGCGGCCAGCACGAAGGCGAGCAACGCCGCGCCCACGATCACCAGTAGCCCGATCATGATCCCGTTCATGGGGATGCCGAAGAGTGATTTCATGGTGGTGCTCCACGCGCAAAGGACGAAGCCAGGGAAGCGAGGCAGAGCCACACGAACGCGATGGGGGCGCGCATCCGCACGCCCGCGGGCGCGGGGCGACAGCGCCGCTCAGCCGCACGGCGGCGGCTGCAACGAGGTCGCTAGCGCAGACGTTCCTCGCCGACGATCAGGCCGTCGATCATGCTCACGATGCGATGGCAGCGTTGTCCCACGCCGGCGTCGTGCGTGACGATCACGAATGTCTGCTGCTGCTCGGCGTTCAGCCGCTCCATCAGGGCCATGATGTCTTCGGCCATCTGGCTGTCGAGATTGCCCGTGGGCTCGTCGGCCCAGACGATCGCCGGGTCGTTCACCAGGGCCCGAGCGATGGTGACGCGCTGCCGCTGGCCGCCGGAGAGCTGCGCCGGGCGGTGGTGGCCGCGATCTTCCAGCCCAACCTGTTCCAGCGCCGCGTTGGCCTTCTGCCGCGCCAGCTTCGGATTGACGCCCGAGACCACGAGCGGCAGCTCAACGTTCTCGACCGCGGTCAGCACGGGCAGCAGGTTGTATGACTGAAAAACGAAACCCATGCGCCGGGCGCGATAGGTCGTTTTCTGGTTGTCGTCGAGGTGCGCCAGGTCGGTGCCCTCGATCAGCACACGTCCGGCGTCGATGAAATCGAGCCCGCTGAGGCAGTTGAGCAGGGTCGTCTTGCCGCAGCCCGACGGACCCATGATCGCCACCATTTCGCCCTTGGCGACCCGCAAGGTGACGCCGCGCAACGCCGGTGTCACCACCGAGCCGCTGTGATAGGTCTTCTCGATGCCTTCGGCGTCCACCATGTGCGGAAGTGCGGGCTCCGCAGGCCGCGCTTCTGCTATCACCGCGGCCTTCACCTCAGCCATATGTGAATTCCCTTCCCTACAGGTCATGCCGGATCTTGACCGGCTGCTCCACAGGTATGATGCGTGCGGACATCATCCGCGGCACGGTCCCACAGTGTACATCGCGGTGCAGTCGATGGGCGCGCGACACCCCGTACATCGGTACGGGGGTACGGGGGTACGGGGGTACGGGGCAGCGCACCCGAACAGTCTTCATAGTGGCATATTCAGGGTAGCGGATGATGTGCCGCTCGGGCCAGTCCGTCGCCGCCGGCCTAGCGGCCCAGCTCGCCGCCGTCCGCGCCGGATACCGGAGCGGGCATGCGTGCCGGCGCCACGGGCGCCAGGGCGGGAAGGGTTTGGAACGTCGTCGCTTCTGCCGGCTTCGGCGTACCGTCGGCCCAGCCGGGATAGAGTGCGTTGAGGTTGGCGACGTCCTGGGCCTGCGGCGCGTCGTAGCCGTTCCAGCCCTGCCGCATGATCTGCGGCGTATGGTCGGTCTTCAGCGGGTGCGCCAGGCCAAGCACATGGCCGAACTCGTGGGTCGCCGTCTTCAGCCGCACCTCAACCGTCTCGGCGTCCAGCTCAGAACGGTTCAGAAATACTTTCGCGTGCGCGTAACTGCAGGCAAGGCAGTCGTTGCCAGCCCCGTCATACAGCTCCGTCACGCCCCAATAGTCGCCGTCGGGGCCGTCGTCGAAGCCGGTGCAGACGAACAGTTGCACCGTGGCCGTGTCCGTGCTGTCCGTGCGAACGAACGCCGCGGGCGAGTCCGTCGCGTTCCATTGCGCGGCCGCGTCATCGATGATCGTCTGATACGACGGATCGGCGCAGGCCGTGTCGTTGTACGTGATCACGAGCGCTGCACCACGGCTTACCGCCCAGCCGCCCCCGAAGCCCGCAGCCCGGACGTGCGGCACGGCCACCGCCAGGACGGCCGCGGACAGCAGCGCCACGCCGATGGCGGTTCGCCATCCGCGCACAGCGCCGCGTCGATTCCACACGCCGGTCATGTTCATGCTGCACACCGTCCTTTGCTTCGTCTCGTGTTGTCATTATTGTAACGATCGTGCGACGACCGCGGATGCAGCAGCGGTCACGCTCGCTCTGTGAAGCACGAGACAGGGCCAAAGCGCCCAACTTTCAGACGCCGGGCAAGCGAAACGGCGCCGAACCACTTCAGTGCGGCGGCGCGACGACCTGCAGCGCCTCGGGCTCTTCGGCGCTGGAGTTCAACTCCACCACCACGTGCTCGACCTCGGGAATACGCGCGACGAGCCGCGCCTTGAGCGCGTCCACCAGCGCCCCGGCCTGCGAGACGGTGAGGTTCGGGTCTACCTCGGCGTGCAGTTCAACCAGTGTTTCCGAGCCGATCATGCGCCCGGCGATGCCCGTGAGCTGCACGCCCGCGACCCGCGCGCTCTCGGCGATCACGGCCGCGCGCACGGACGGTGTCAGGCTGGTGTCCATCAGCTCGGTCGCGGCGCCGAGAAACACCTGGAAGGCGGTGTACAGAATAAAGCCGCTCACGATCAGCCCCGCCAGCGGGTCGAGCAGCGACCAGCCAGCGCGGGCGGCCGCGATGCCGGCGATGACGACCGCTCCGGAGAGCACGTCCGCCAGATGATCGCGTGCGTCGGCATTGACCGCCTTACTGCGCGTCGCCCGCGCGACACGGCCGGCGTAGATGGCCAGCACGAGCTTGGCGGCGGTGGCGAACAGCGCCACCCAGAGCGTCAAGAGGTCCGGCGCACCCTGCCGCCCGCGCGCCAGGCTCCCAATCGACTCCCAGCCCACCAGCAGGCCGGCGGCGCCGATCACCATCGCGGCGAAGTTGGCCGAGAGCGCCTCGGCGCGCCCGTGACCGTACGGGTGCGCGGCATCGGGCGGCTTGCGCGAGACCAGCAGGCTAGCCAGCGCGAGCAGGGAGTTCACCAGATCCGCGGCGGAGTGCACGGCGTCGGCGACGAGCCCGCTGCTGTGGCCGAGCGCGCCGGCCGTCCCCTTCAGGACGATCAGCAGCGCGTTTGCGGCCACCCCGAACAGCACGGCACGAATGCCGCGCGCCCGGCGTTCATTCGATCCGTGTGCATGCACGTTGCTGTGCTCTCAGCCGGCGGTCACCTGGGCAATGGTTCAGGCGCGGTCGGGGGAGGCGCCGCCCCGCCGGGCACGCGGCGGCCGGCTAGCGGCCTCCCGCCGTTCGGCGGCCACATGCTCGGCGCGATCGTGCGCCGGGGCAGCGCCCTCCGCGGAGCCACGCCGGCCGGATCGGACGGCACGAACACCGGCGTTCTCACCACGCTGGCGCAGCGACGCCGTCACCGGCGGCGCGGCCGGCGTCGCTGCGCCTCCGTCCCGGCCGGCGTGCGTCTGACCGCGTTCGCTAGCCGCCGGGGCTGATGCTGGCTGCCCGGTCCGGCGAGACGGCAGGCCCGGTCGCGCGGGCTGCCGTGGGCGCGACTCGTCGCCGCGCCGGTCCTCGGCCCGCGCGCCTGGCGGATTGCGACCGCGTCCCGGCCCGAGCGGATCGCGCCCGTTGCGAGCCGCGGACGGCGTGACACCCTCTCGCGGCGGGCGGCCGGGCGCCAGCGAGCGACGTCGCGGGAACGCGGGTTGGCTCGTGCGCTGCTGTTGATCGCGTTCGTCGCCGAGGCCGCCGTCACGCTCGTAACTCTCGCGCTGGCCCGCGGAGGCGCCGCCCATCGATCCGGGCCGCAAATAGCTGCGGCCGGGCCGCGCGACGGACCCACCCCCCGCGCCGCGCCCACCGTTCGCCGAGGTGCCGGCCCGTCCGGGGGATCCTCCCGATCGGAGCGGTGCAGACGCGGGACCTCGCCCGCCCGCGCCTGATGCCGAGGGCGAGCGGCCCGCGGCGCCGGGGGTCCAGTCATGCAGCCCCGGCCGGTAGCTGCGCGCCCCGCGGCGGTCCCCCTCCTCGCCGGGGCGGCGGCCCCGGTCGCGCGATGGCGATCCGCGCTGCTGATCGTTGCGACGGCGGCCTTTACTGCCGAATGGTGGCGCCACGATGCTCTCCTCAATATTGCGCCGTGCGGAGCCGGGATGGCGGACTTGAGCGCGTAGACCTGACACGGCGAGCGCCGCGAAGACGACCGCGCCTCCGCGCGCGCCGGTCACACGGCGTTTCCTCTCGGCCTGCGCGGCGGCGCAGGCTCCGAAATGCGAACCGGTGGCGCAATCACGCGCACCCGCTGGTCCGGATGCGGCCACGGCCGGCACTGCGCTGCGCGCGATACGCGATCGGCCGACATTGGCTCGGGTTCATGAATCGGCGCTGCTCTTCGAACGTTGCATCCAAGACCGCTCGAGCCGCTCACCGTGCGCATCTTCCCGGTGGAGCAGCGGCGGCTCTGTAAACAGCCCCTGTGCGGTGATGCCGCGAGGCGCAAGCCAGATCAAGGATGCGGTGCAGGCGCCCTCGCACCAGCCGGCGCGGGGCGCCACGACTCGCCGGCACGGCGTGTTCCCAGTATACCGCAACTTTTCGTCCGCAACGCGTTTGCCGACGTAATCACCGGCAGAATGTGTGTGCTCGCGACGCGATATGGGGCCAGCGACCGGTTTGACCGCCCTTCGAACCGCCTCCTAGAATGAGCCTTGCGGAGTGATCCCGACGAGCTTTCGCGCAGTGAGGTTGGACCAGCTTGCACGAGCGTACGACGCTGCCCAACGGTCTGCGCATCGTCAGTGAGACGATGCCCCACACGCGCTCCGTCAGCATCAGCATCTACGTTGGCGCGGGCAGCCGCTACGAAACGCGGCCGCAGGCCGGCATGTCGCACTTCGTCGAGCACATGCTCTTCAAGGGCTCAGCCGCGCGACCCACCGCGCAACTCATTTCCGAAGCCGTCGACGGCGTTGGCGGCCTGCTCAACGGCGGCACCGACCGCGAGTTGACCGTATATTATGTCAAAGTCGCGCGTCCGCACCTCGAACTGGCGGCGGACATCCTGATCGACATGCTCCGCCGGCCGCTGTTCGAACCGGAGGAACTGGAGAAGGAGCGCTCCGTCATTATCGAGGAGCTGCGCAGCGTGGCGGACTCGCCGGCGCAGCAAGCCGAAGTCCTGCTCGATGAACTCGTCTTTCCCGATCAACCGCTTGGCTGGGATGTGGCCGGCTTCGAGTCGACGGTGCAGACGATCAGCCGCGCGGAGATGTTGGGCTATCTGAAGCGGCAATATGCTCCGAACAACGTGGTAGTCAGCGTGGCGGGCAGCGTGGGCCACAGCGAGGTCGTCGATCTCTTGCAGCCGCTGCTCGGTGACTGGCTGCCGGACCAGCCCGCCACCTGGTTTCCGGCCGCCGATGGGCAGGACGCCGCACGCTGCGTGCTCAAGAGCCGGCGCACGGAACAAGCCCATCTCAGCCTGGCGATGCGCGGTTTCAGCAGCGTGCACCCCGACCGCTATGCGCTGGACCTGCTCAGCGTCGTGCTGGGCGAGGGCATGAGCAGCCGGCTGTTCATCGAGCTGCGCGAGCGGCGCAGCCTCTGCTATGACGTGCACACCTATACCAGCAAGTACCTGGACACCGGTACCTTCAACGTTTATGCGGGCGTCGATCCGAAGAAGGCGGTGGACGCAACCGAAGCGATCCTGGCCGAGCTGGCCCGCGCCCGCGACGGCATCCCCGAGGTCGAACTGGCGAAGGCGAAGGAGTTGGTCAAAGGGCGCACGCTGCTGCGCATGGAGGACACTCGCAACGTCTCGGGCTGGATCGGCACACAGGAGATGCTGTTCGGCAAAGTGCGCAGCGCCGATGAGGTCGTGGCCGAAGTCGAGGCGGTGACGCCGGCACAGCTCGACCGTGTCGCCCGCGAAGTGATCCGCGGCGACCGGCTCTCGCTGGCGATCGTTGGACCGTACCGCAGCGAACGCCGCTTCGCCTCGTTGTTGCGGCTGCAATAGCAGCCGGGCGTTGGCGGCGGGCGCGGTCGGGCGGCACCCGCGTGGGCTCGGTTTTTGGCTGGCGCGGAAATGACCGGGCGTTAACACGTCGGGCGGCGCCGTTCGCTACGCTGTTGCCGGAGCGTCGCTGCGTTCGTGAGCGGTTCCGCGCAGTACGTCGCCCCTGCCATCGATCCGATCCTGACCCGCCGGAGCGCCCGTTGTCATTCCCAGTTGAACAGACTCGCGAGCGCGTTCTCCGACGGTTCGGCCGATCGCCCGCGCTGCCGCTTCCGCGGCGGGCATTGCCGGCTTTCGCCGGGCTGGCCCTGCCACGGCTTCCGGGCCGTGCACCGGGCCTGATCACGGCGGCGGCGCTCGCGGCAGCCGTGCTCGCCGGACTGACACTGCACCGGAGCGAACCTCGCCCGGCAACCGGCGTGCGAACGTCCGCGCTGATCGCCTTCGGCGGCCCGCGCGCACGCATCAGTCTGCCCAACGGCGCCTCGCTTGCTCCCGCGGCAGACGCGCCGCCGTTGGTCACCGCGCTGCTCGCGGCCGACCTCTGGCAGGCGGCGAATGCGGTCTACGAGACGCGCTTGCTCGCGGCGCCCGCCGCGACAAGCGCTGCCACGCCTTCGGCCGCCGCCGGCCCCAACGTGGAGCAGTTGCTGCAGGCGCAGATCCGCCTGACGCAGGCGCAGCTCGCCTACCAGGCGATCACACAAGCCGCGAGCGATGCGCAACTCGCCGTGGCCAGAGACGCCGTGGCCGCCGCCCGGGCGCAGGTGCTGGCGGCCCAGCAAGCGGTGCAGGCGGCGAACACCGCCACCGTCACACCGACGCCGCCACCCGCGCCCGTGCCGACGGAGGCCGATCTCCAGGCCGCTCAGCGCGACGTGAACGCGGCGTTGAGCGCCTTCCAGCGGGTGCAGCATGCCTACACCGACGACCAGATCGCGGCCGCACGAACGGATCTGAGCAACGCGCGGCAGGCGCTGGCGGCAGCGCAAGCCATCACGGCCACGCCGGCTGCGAGCGCCACGCCGGCCCCCGCCGCAGCATCTACACCAGCCGCCGCCTCGCCCACGCCGCCCGTGACTGCAAGCGACGCACCGGCGCCGATCTTCTCGTCGGGCAGCGCGGCGCCGGTCATTGCGGCCGGCCCCGATGCGGGCACATCGGGCGCTGGCGTCGTTGCCGATCGCGGCGCAGGTTACGAACAGCCGCCGGCGGCCGGCGCCACGGATAGCGCCGGCGCGATCCTCACGCCGCAGAGTTCCGCGGCAAATGCGTCGGGCAGCGCCATGCCAGCGGCCACGCA
>Ga0209166_10001440_pt1 | contig 19843 bp, 20 predicted proteins | sample Coa_R1_3_FD_187151 | JGI IMG/M metagenome (GOLD analysis project Ga0209166, IMG submission 187151) | Surface soil microbial communities from Centralia Pennsylvania, which are recovering from an underground coalmine fire - Coalmine... | ecosystem: Environmental > Terrestrial > Soil >... | reverse complement strand
GTTTCACGTTGGCGGGCAGCGAATAGACTTTTCCCGGCAAAAGGTTTAAACCCCGCAGTTGCGGCGATTCTGCGCTCGACGCAAAAAGCACCTGCAAACCCAGGCAAATTCCAAGGAATGGAACGCCACGCTGGATAGCGCTGACTAAGGGTTCGCGCATCCCTTGTTCGTCGAGTGCGCGAACCAGCGCGGCATAGTGGCCAACTCCCGGCAAGAGCAGCGCCTTCGCTTTTGCAATTCCGTCTAGTGAATTGGTGCGTTCCGTTTCGGCCCCGAGTCGCTGAAGAGCGCGTTCCACGGAAGGGACGTTCCCCGCTCCGTAGTCGATGATGGTGACCTTCATAACAGCCCTTTCGTGCTGGGCAAAACTTTTCGCAGGCGCTTATCTTTCGCCACGGCAAAGCGCAACGCTCGCGCGAAGGCCTTGAACGCCGCCTCCACTTGGTGATGTGAAGAACGTCCGTACAGAACGCTCAGATGAACGTTGGCCTTCGCGGCCTGCGCGAAGCCTTGAAAAAAATCCTCCATCAGTTCCACCTGAAAATCGCCAACATATTCCGCTGCAATTTTCGCCTTCACCACGCAACACGGCCGGCCGCTCAGGTCAACGGCGGCCGCGGCGAGAGTTTCATCCATGGGCATCAGGAAGTAGCCAGCGCGCAAAATACCGCGCTTCGTACCGAGAGCCTTTTGCACGGCCTCACCAAGGGTAATGCCCACGTCTTCCACCGTGTGATGCTGGTCCACGTCCAAATCGCCACGTGCGTTCAATTCCAAATCAAACGCCCCATGGCGAGCAACCAAATCCAGCATGTGATCGAAGAAACGAATCCCGGTCGTGATACAAGCGTTTCCACGCCCATCCAGATTGAGCTTCAGTCGGATATCTGTTTCCTTCGTCTTTCGATGAATTGTCGCTGTGCGAGCCATGTTCAATTTGTTTCGAGCGTCCGCGTTCGCGCTGCCGGCTTCCACTCTTTTCGAATGAGCTTGAGAAGCTGGCGCATTTCTGCAGAAGTTCCCATGGTGATGCGTACGAAACCGCTGCCCATATCCTTGCTGCGATCGCGAAGCAGGATGCCTTTCTTCTCCAACTTGCGAAAAAGCGCTGATCCAGTCGCTCCAAAATCCGCCAGCAGAAAATTTCCCGCGCTTGGATAAGTCTTGACGCCCAATTGGCACAACTCCTTGGCCACCCACACACGCATGCGCTTCACGCCAGCAACATAAGACCGCATTCTGGCTGGGTCGTTGGTTGCAGCCGCAGCGGCAATCAATGCAGCGAGGTTTACGGGGTACGGAGGCATGGCGCGCCGCACCAGCGCAAGCGAGTCTGCGCACCCGATAACCGCGCCAAGACGCAACGACGCAAGCCCGGCCACTTTTGAAAACGTGCGTGCGACAAACAGTTGCGGAAATTCTCGAATCCAGGGCAGCGCCGTGAAATCGGAGAACTCCGCATAAGCTTCATCCATCACCACGACCGTTTGCGTAGCCGCCTCCAAGATGCATCGCAGCACTTTTTCTCCGATCAGCGTGCCAGTTGGATTGTTCGGATTGGCGATAAATAGAACGCGCGGATTCATACGCAACCCTGCAAGGACTTCGTCAATCGGGAATTCCATATTCGCGCCGTACCGAAGCGCGCAGACCTGCGCTCCCGCAATCTCCGCCCAATAGCGGTACATAGGAAAGGTAGGTTCACAGATCAAGATGCTGGTGTTCGGCTCGACAAAAGTATCGAAGAACACCCGCAGCGCATCATCTCCACCATTGGTGAGCAATAACTCTTTGGGGCTTACGTCGAAGTAACGTGCCAGCCGTTCCGTCGGTTTCTTATACTCGGGATACATCGCCAATTGTGTGACAGTAAGTTTCGCCAAAGCGCGTCGAACCGCCGGCGAGCAGCCTGAAGTGTTTTCGTTGAAGTCGAGCCGCACTTTGCCCGACCGTCCTTCGGCGGGCGCTTCGTAAGTGCGCCGGTCCAGAATGGCTTGGCGTACAGGCAATTGCACCTTCATCGGCGGACTCTCACAGCGTTGCGATGTGCCATCAAGCCCTCTGATTCCGCCAGGGTTTCCACGGCTTCGGCGAGTTGGAGGAATCCTCTGTTGGAGATGGTTTGCACGCTGATGCATTTTACAAAGTCGGCAGCGGAAAGTCCGCCGCGCATCCGGGCCCAGCCTCCCGTCGGCAGAACGTGATTGCTTCCTGTGGCGTAGTCGCCGAGCGGCTGCGCTCCCCATGGGCCAAGAAAAACGGTTCCTGACGAGCGAATCTTCCCAAAAAGCTTTTCTGCGCTTTCTGGAAGGCTGAGATGCTCGGGAGCAAACCGGTTGATGAATTCGCAAGCGCGATCAGCCGAATTTGCAAGAAGAATTGCTCCAGAAGCTTGTGTTGAGCAATGCGCCATGCTGTTAGGCATCTTTGCGAGCTGCCTTTGGACCTCATGTTGAACCTCAGAAGCCAGGTAGCGGGAAGTCGTCACGAAAAAGCTTGCCGCGTCCTTGGCGTGTTCCGCTTGAGCAAGAAGGTCCGCAGCAATCCATCGGGCATTGCCATGCTCTGCGAAAACAATGGCCTCTGTAGGGCCTGCGGGTAGGTCGATTGCACAATCATTGCTGACGATTTGCTTGGCGGCAGTAACGTATTTATTCCCCGGACCGAAGATTTTGTCCACTTGTGGCACGCTCCTGGTGCCGTAGGCAAGCGCCGCAATCGCTTGCGCACCACCGATCCGCGCAATTCGTTCAATGCCCAGGATTCCCGCGGCGGCCAATAGTTCAGGATTTGGCTTTGGGCAGACGGCTACAATACTCGGCACACCGGCAACTTTGGCAGGCACGGCCGTCATAACCAGTGTGGAAACGAGCGAGAATCGCCCTCCGGGGATGTAAGAGCCAATCGTTTCAATGGGTCGTACTGTCTGATGAATCTTTACGCCGGGTGTGGTCTCAATCGTCCAAGACCGCGGCAGTTGCTTCTTTGCCACGCGGCGAACATTCTCTGCGGTTTTTTCAATAGCTTTTTGAAACTTCGCGCTAGTTGCTTTTCTGGCAGCGCGAATGTCCTTTTCTTCAATCCATACTCCAGTTTTGGCCAAATCGGTGCCGTCAAATTTTCTTGTATATGCAAAAAGCGCCGCATCGCCGCGCTTGCGGACGTCTTCCACGATTTCCTCAGCAACCCTGTGAGCTTCCGTATCTTGCTGAGTCCGGCGAGCGAGCAGCCACTTTTCGGTCTGCGGTGTCAGTTTCAGGATTCGCATCACAACACGATTTTGTTCAAGGGATATTCGACAATCCCCTCGGCCTTCGCCGCTTTCAGCTTTGGAAGAATCTGCCGCACCACGGCTTCTTCAATGATCGTATTCACCGCAACCCATTCTGGATCGCTTAGAGCAGAAACTGTCGGCTTTTTGAGCGCCGGCAGCACGCCCAGAACTCCCGCCAGATCGTTTCGGTGCACATTCAGTAGAAGGCCTACTTTACTTGCCGCGGCAATGGCACCTTGCAGCATCAGAATCAGATTCTCCGCTTTCTGGCGTTTCCAGCAGTCGCGCGCAGCAGCATGGTTCATGATGAAGACCGTAGCCGATTCAAGAACCGTATCCACAATGCGCAGCCGATTGGCGCGTAGCGAGGAGCCGGTTTCTGTCACTTCCACGATGGCATCGGCAAGTTGCGGCACTTTTACCTCCGTCGCGCCCCACGAAAACTCCACGCGCGCCTTTACGCCGTGTTTCGCCAGATATCTTTGTGTGATTTGTACAACTTCAGTGGCTATTACTTTGCCCTCTAAATCCCGCGGCTCGCGAATCGTCGAATCTTCCGGCGCGGCCAGCACCCAGCGCACGCGCGCCAGCCGTTGTTTGGCATAAACCAGTTCAGACATTTCCTCAACGTCCGCTGCGGTCTCCACGACCCAATCGTGTCCGGTGATTCCCGCGTCCAGGGTGCCTGATTCCACGTAGCGCGCCATTTCCTGGGCCCGCACCATCAGGCATTCGATCTCGGGATCGTCAATGGTTGGCACGTAGCTGCGCGCACTCAGGGTAATTTTCCAGCCCGCGCGCGCAAAGAGGTCCAGCGTTGCTTCCTGCAGGCTGCCTTTTGGGATTCCCAGCTTCAACAAGCTCATCGGCTTTTCTCCGATCCGTAGACTGTTTCCGGCGAAAAAGTTCGTTCCGCAATAACCTTTGCTCCACCGTCCGGTCCCACCGCCCGAAAGAAGCAGCTCCGATATCCTTCGTGGCAGACGCCTGGCCCAACGGCTTCCACCCGCACCAACAGGGCGTCAGCGTCACAATCCATGCGAATCTCGCGAACGCGCAAGACGTGGCCGCTGGATTCGCCCTTTTTCCATCTCTTGTTGCGAGAGCGGCTGAAGAACACCACTTCGCCGGAACGCTGCGTCTCGCTGAGCGAATCGACATTCATGAAGCCGAGCATCAGGACGTCGCCGGTTTGCTCATCCTGAATGATGGCTGGCACCAGCCCGCCATTTTTTTGAAAGTCAATCTCCATCTCTTTTTCCCCCAAACTTTCTGGTCCTAAAAACAAAAAAACCCGCCAGGCTTTGACTAGCCGGCGGGCCGAAGAGTGCTTTGTTTAGCTGGTTGCTATGCACACCTCAGCGGGCGCGGCTTGTGACCGTGATGATGATGGTGACGATGCGCCCGAGTTGTGTGCATGCGTTCCATTGCGAAATTTAAAAGTAAGGCAAATCCGCGCGCATGTCAATCAAACTTTGCAGCAGAGCGGTTTTCAGTCAGTTGTTGTACGATTCACATTAGGAGACGCGCTTTGCTTTAAGCAAGCAGAACATCCAAGGAAAGGCCAATGGCAGAAAAGGTCAAAAAAGACGAGCAAGCTTGGAAAAAGCAGCTCACACCCAATCAATATTACGTAACGCGCCAGAAAGGGACCGAACCTCCCTTCACGGGAGAGTACGAGGATACGGAAACGCCAGGGACCTACAAGTGTGTCTGCTGCGGCCAACCGCTCTTTCGCTCGCAGACGAAATACCATTCTGGCTCTGGCTGGCCCAGTTTTTACGCTCCTGCAAGCCAAGACGCTGTCGATGAGGAATCAGACGCCAGCCACGGGATGCAGCGCATCGAGGTGAAATGCAGCCGCTGCGATGCGCACCTTGGACACGTTTTTGACGATGGACCGCAACCCACGGGTCTGCGCTACTGCATTAACTCCGCGGCTCTAGACCTCGACGAAGACTAAAAGAGCGCCCCGACTCAAATCGGGGCGCTCATCTCATTCTTTCACTCAAGGAAGTTTAAGAAATCAAGCCGCCGGACAGGAACAGGAATACGCGACCATTTCTGCGACCGGGTCGCGTTCCCAAACCGCGATCAAAAGCACTTTTGCGCCAGACGGATACTTGAACACGTAGTAAGTGTGAGCACGGCCTTCTATTTCATAGAAGCCGGGACGGCGTGGATCGGGCCGCGACGGGCCCCCTGCAGTTAGAAGCTCACGCAGTTCCGCAACCTGCTCCTGCGAATGGTTTCGCAGGTCTTCCAATAGGGGCGGTTGTTTTGTCAGTGGGATCGTCATTAATTTGCTCCGCCACATGCCAGCTTATCTTCTCCTCACCTACTAAGACGAAAGAAACCGGAAAATGTTTCACGGGTCACAACAATTTGTGCGCCCGCACGCGCAGGAGCAAGTAGACAAATTGGCCTGAAACCACTGCCCTACCTCGAAAATGCTGCATTTTCCCGTAAAAAAAACGCTTTTGTGAGTTCTTGCGGCTGTGCCATTTCAATCTGCGGAAAACCCAGCTAGGTTCAGGAGCCACCACACGGAAACTAAATCCGCAGGAATCTCCCAACGCGGAAGGCGCTGCCCCGATTGCGGCGATTTGCGTGCCAATCATATTTCCCGTTTCCCAACCACTGATTTTTTGGTGTAATAGGTGGCGTGTTAGTATCTCTATCGGTACTTGCGCGGCGCGTGGTTCCTTGAGATAGTGCCGTGCAGATCCTTCAGAGAGAGGGACGCGCAAAGTGACAAAAGACGCATCGAATAAAGATAAGGATGCCTTCACCAGGGACCGCCGCCGCAAACATCACCACTGGCTTGTGAGTGTCTACTATGCCGATGGCGAGAAGTTCGGCCGCGTGTACACCGACAAGGACAAAGCCACGCGCTTCGCCGAGCGCCAGCGCCGGTCTCCTGTGGTAAAAACCGCCCGCGTTACGCAGGTCTCCTGATTCCTCTTTGTTTTGGCGGTAGCATTCACAGCGTGGCGCGGCGCGGACTTGTAGCTGTTCCCTCAGGCGTGTTATAAAAAGAAGGTAGCTCAGCGGCCTTAGTATAGTGGTAGTACGGAACCTTGCCAAGGTTCAGGTGTCGGTTCGATTCCGATAGGCCGCTCCATTTTCCTTCCAAGTTTTCCTCAGCCCTAAAAATTCTTCGTGAAAATTTGTATAGACTGCCAGTACAATCAGGCCACTGGCCCGGCAAAGAATGCCCAAAATCATCATCGCCATCGGCAGCAAGCGCGGCCCAAAGCTCAACGCCGTCCAGCAGGCTTTGGAGGTTTTCTCACCTTCTTTTCCTCCAGGTTCCGACTTCGAAATGGTGGGGATGGAGGTAGATAGCGGCGTGAGCGACACACCTTCGTCTCAAGAAGAGCTTATGCGCGGCGCGCGGCAACGTGCCGAAACTCTCGTGCAAATCGCAAAGAAAAACAATCTGCAATGGAATTATTTTGTCGGCCTCGAAGGTGGCCTCGACGTTGTTCACGAAACCTCTTCGCCTACGCCAAAGCGCCGCCACTCCGATTCGCCGCGCCATGCCCGCCGCCGCGTCTTCCTCGAAAGCTGGGCTTACGTTTCTGACGGAACCCATGGCCACTATGGTCGTTCTGGCGGCATCGAGTTGCCGGAACCGCTCGTCCGCGAAGTCCTCGAAAACGGCACAGAGCTCGCCGTGGCCATCGACCGCTTCGCTGGAATGCGAGGCATTCGCGACGGCCGCGGCGCCTGGGGCGTCCTTTCCGGCGATCTGATCAGCCGTCAGGAAGCCTTCCGCGTCGCCGTGATAGCCGCTTTCGCTCCGTTCTATAATGCAAAGATGTACCGCGCTGCGGCCGTAGGCGCATCCAACTCGGTTTCCTAGCAGAGAGGAACCGAAGACAGTGCGGCACTTGGGCCGATAAGTGAAGCAGAAATCGGACGAAGGACTTACAAGTTAGAACTTACAACTTAGAACCTGCTTCAAGGAGCCACCGTGGACATCGTCAAGGGCAATATGGGCTGGATCGAAGTTATCGTCGGCCCCATGTTTTCCGGCAAGAGCGAGGAGTTGATCCGCCGCCTGCGCCGCGCGGAGATTGCGCGCCAGCGCGTCCAGATCTTCAAACCTGCCATTGACGAACGCTACGCCGCCAATGAAATCGTTTCGCACTCCGGCTTGGGAATCTCCTCAGACAATGTCTCTAAGGCCGCTGAGATCATGGAGAAACTGTCTCCGCGCACCGAAGTCGTCGGCATCGATGAGGCCCAATTCCTCGGTGATGAAGTCGTGGACGTCTGCACCAAGCTCGCCAATCTCGGCAAGCGCGTCATCATCGCCGGTCTTGACACCGATTATCGTGGCCGCCCATTCGAACCGATGCCGCGACTCCTGGCCATCGCCGAAGAAATTACCAAGCTCCTCGCCATTTGCGTTCGCTGCGGCAATCCTGCCGTCCACACACAGCGCCTCGTCGAAAGCGAAGAATTGATCGTCGTCGGCGCAATGGGCGCTTATGAGGCTCGCTGCCGCCGCTGCTTCGAGCCCAATCCTGCCCTTGCCGTGGAAAAGAAAGACGGCCCTCAACTCATTGCCCGCAACCGCGCCGCGACCGCAGTCGGCAGCTAAGCGCAATCTGCCGCCCGGTTTCTTCCTGAGAGCGGCGGCCATTGCCTTTCTGCTGACACTCCTGCTTTCCTTCCTTGAGCTTGCCCGCTGCTTCCGTCAAACTACCTCGTCCGAAAAATCCCAATATCAGGACCGGCTCCACTATGATCATCGAATCAAAGGCCCCAACGCGCGTGGATTTCGCCGGCGGCACGCTCGACATCTGGCCGCTTTACCTGTTCCATCCCGGCGCAGTTACCGTCAACGCCGCCATCTCCCTTTACGCTTCGTGCCGCATTGAAACCAACGGCGGCGATAGCATTCGCCTCATGTCCCGCGACATCCAGCGCGAAGAAACCTTCCCCTCGTTTGCCGCGATGATGAAGACCAAGCGTTTCCGCCTTCCTCTCCTTGCGGAAATCACCAAGTTCTTCCGCCCTCAAGGCGGTTTCACGCTAATGACCGATTCCGAAGCCCCCGCTGGCGCCGGCATTGGTGGTTCCAGCGCCATGGCTGTGGCCATTTGCGCCGCGCTGGATCGCTTCACCGGAGCAGGGAAGAGCAAAGAGGATTGGATTCACATCAGCCGCGATGCCGAAGCCATTGTCATCAACGTTCCCACGGGCACGCAGGACCACTACCCGCCAGCTTTTGGCGGCGCCGCCGCGATCGAGCTTCCCCCCGGCGGCGAGCATCGCGTCGAGCTGCGCGTCAATCTTGATGAGCTCGAGCGCCGCGTCGTCGTTTGCTATACCGGCAAGCCCCGCCAGCACGGCATCAACAATTGGGAGGTCTTCAAAGCTCAAATCGGCGGTAAGAAGGCGGTCCAACAAAGCCTCGAGCGCATTTCCGAAGTCGCCCAATGCATGCGCGTGGCTTTCGAAAAGCCCGATTGGAAAGAAGCGGGGCGCTTAATGAAAGAGGAGTGGACGTTCCGGAAACGCAACCTCCCTACGATCTCGACAAAAACCATCGACCGCGTCATCGAAAATGCGCGCCGCAATGGTGCCCTGGCAGGAAAAGTCTGTGGAGCCGGCGGGGGCGGCTGCGTAGTCCTTCTGATTGAACCCGATTCGCGCGATCGCGTTGAAAGAGCCATCGTTGACGCGGGTGGCGAGGTCTTGCGCACCTCCATCGACCGCCAAGGCGTCATCGTCATATCGCGCTAAGATCCGGCAGATAAGCGGCTTCCTTACGTCCTTATTTACTTGCCTCCTTATGTCCTTTGATCCCGTCCCCCCGTACAGGACCTCCCCAAAAGGGTACAGTTAAACAGCTCGCGCCTTCTCCCTACCCTGGCACCTGTTCAGCCGCCTCCCCGCATCATAGAATAGGGTCTGCGGGCCCCTCGGCTGGCGCCCGCTCTTGGTATGTCGAACTGGTTTTCCATTCCTCTGGCTTTCTTGCTCTTAGCGGACGCCGACGTCCCTCGCGTCAATAGCCTCCGTGCGCCTGAAAAGCCTGCGATCAACTTTCCGTCGGACGAAGAAATTCCGATCTTCCCGGTTGCGGGGGCACCTTCGGATAGCTCTCAAACGCAAACAAAACCCGCCAGCACCCCAAACCAGCCGCTTTCCGAAACCTCCAAGCTCACCCTGATTCGCTTTGTTTCCGGCGAATTCGCAAAGGCCATCAAGGCGCTGCCCGCTGGCAAGGAAGGTTTCAATCTTAACGTTGGCAAGCCGCTCAATGCCGAGCTTCTGGATCGCGCCGTAGCCACACACGGCGCCGCCGTCAATACTGGTGACAACGTGCAGATCACCGGCCTCACGTTTCGCGGCCACCAGATTATCGTTGACGTGAATGGCGGCGGCCGCGGCAAACATCACTGGCGTGATCACCTCCAAATCGGCTTGGGTGGTCCCTTTCCCACCGCGCAAGCCACTTCTCAGGAAACCGGCCCGCCGGGGTTGCAGCCCGGCATGGGCAGCACCATTTTTCTGGAGTGGAGCAAATTCGTTCCGGACATGACCCCGGACGAGTTGAAGCAAGTTCTTTCGCCCTTCCTCAATTTTCAGAAGGAGCGCTCTGCCTCCGTCCAGTGGATTGACACTCTGCCGCCGGAGATGAAAAAAGCGATTCAGGAGCGACGCCCCGTTGTTGGCATGGACCGCGAAGAGCTCGTTGCTGCCATCGGCAAGCCCGACCACAAAGTCCGCGAGCGCGATTCCGACGGCAACGAAATCGAGGATTGGATCTACGGCCAGCCGCCGTCCAAAACCATCTTCGTCCGTTTCCAGGGCGACCACGTCACCAAAATCCAGCAATTCCCGCAATGAAAGAAATGGAAGGCACCACCAGCGTCGTGGCTGAGCCAACAACTTTCTGGACTTACTTCTCTCGCTTCACAATTCTCCTACTATGGTTCCTGACGGGGCTCGCATTCATTTTCACTCTTGCGCCTTGGCGACTGTTGCCCGATATCTTCCTACTGGCCTTTGTAATCCTTTGGATTAGAAGGCCTCATCTTCGCAAGGCAAAAATGCTTGCTATGGTGTTTACTGCATTTTTGCTAATGGAAGCGTACCTTCCGTTCGACATCAGCATGTTCTATTGGCCGGGGAAGCCTCGCATAGTCCAATTAGTGATGGGACTTCCCAAGAAGGAGACGGTTCAACGCGCCCAGAGGGGCGAAGTAGCATTAGGCGGTTGCATAGTGATGGGTAATGAGCCTCGATGGATTTTGGTTTGGTAGTATGAACTCCTTCGATTTCAGGGTGTTTCTGGAGCGGGACGAAGAGTATGGTGGATACGCTGCGCACTGTCCTGCTCTTCAGGGCTGTTATTCGCAAGGGAAAACAATCGAAGAAGCGCTCGCCAACATTCGCGAGGTGATTGAACTCTGTCTCGAAGATATGGAAAGTCGCGGCGAAGCTGTCCCAGACGCTGTCGTCTAGTCGCGCGGCTCTACCATTGACGGCCACTGGAGCACTACAATTCTGCCATCATCCTCCCGCTCCAGCGTCGGCGCGTACAAGCCTAGCTGTTCCCGTCGCCACCACATTCCCGTCGCGCGCTTTTCCTCCGGCGTCGTGAACCAGTATTGCCACAGCACCGCCCGTACTTGTCGCGGAGGCCCATTTGGAAAAGGATTGCCAGCAAAAAGCAAAAGCACATCGTTCGACCCGCGTAACAAAGCCTGTTCGGTTCGCGGCACAATGTGTCCTTCCTCATCGCGCCAAGTGCCCAGCGACGCAAACCACAAATTCCATTCAAACCGCGGCTGGTACGGTGCATAGATGCCGGGCGCGCTCGCCGGGTCCTGCGGTTTGAAACGAAACGGATAAACCAGCCACTTCTGCCCATCATCCGACCCTTGAAACTCAATCTCATAACGCCCGCGCGTCATGATGGCGAACAACCCGTACCGGTTCGCGATGCGAAACGGTTCCAGCGCCGAGACGAGCGCCGTCGGCAACCCGACGGGTTTGATCATCCAAATCATCTGGGCCGTCGTTGCGTAGAAAATCCACGCCAGCGTCACCGCAGTTACCGCCAGCTTCAACGCCGCCCACTGTTTGCGTAGCGTGTTTCGCCAAATGCTTTCCGGGCTTGTTTCCACCTCAGGCTTTGTTTCCCGCGACCCTGCGGATTTGTCTTGAACTGTCTCCGAAACCGGCGGTGGCATATGTTGTACCGCAGGGCGCAGCCCCGCGGCTCTTCCCTCGTCACTCACCTTCGCCGTGTCGCGAGCAAAAGTGCCGAGACCGCTCTTCCAGCGTTCAGGAACGAATCGCCTTAGGAGTTCGTCATCCAGGAGCAAAAACCCCAGCACCAGCACCAAATAATTCAGGAACGTGTAGTTCGCCGAAAGAATGATCCCGATTTGCCACGGCGCCAAAATGCAAAAGCAAACGATTCGAAACCTTCGTGGCAAAAACATCATCCACGCCAGCGCCAATTCCAGCGCCAGCGTCCCAAAAGCTGTGGCCCAATGGAACCAGTGCGGCCAATGCTGCATATACCATCCAATCCAAGTTGGTAGTGGTCCGTTCTGGTAATAGTCGTCGAGCGCCGTAAAATTCCTCCACTCCGGGTCCCCTCCCATAATTTTCGCCACGCCTGATTCGAAATAGATGCGAAAGCATTCCCACACGAGCAAAAACCAACTCATACGGGAAGGCGGGCTTGCCTCGCCCCACCTAGGCCGCCATCCGCGCGGCGCAAAAAACAGTGAAATGAATCCCGCTTCCAGCAGCATTCCATCCGATTGGTAAGACGAGAAATCCTGCGCCGCGCCAATGAACGACAGGAAACACACAAAGCAAATCGCCAGCATGCCCCGAGGCCACAAATTCAAAACCAGCAGTACCGACGCGATCATCCCCACCCAGCAAATCCCCGCCAGCATGGGCCGCCCGCTCGAAAACCACAAAAGTGTCGGCGCATACCAATAGCCCGAGCGTCCAAATTGCTCCACCACCGCGCGCAAGTAATCGCCGGCAGGCAAAATCCCTTGCGGCCCAATCAACCCTTTAATTTGGAAAACTAAGGAGAAAAACGCGGAGTAATAGATAAGTCCCATCGCTCGCAAGAACATCCAGCGCGCCAGCAAACCATCCCGCTTGCCCGGTTCCGAAGCAAACAGCCAGCGCACCACCCACGCCGCGGACCAGTCTTTCATCGCCCGCCATTATATCCCTCTGCTCGCGCCCAATTTCTCAACTCGGCGCGTAGCTCTCTCTCTGGTGTCATTCCGAGCCGGGCGAGGAATCATGGCGGGACTTGAACGCGGGCCTGCACGCTGCGAACATCGCGTTCCTCTTCGCCAGTCCCAAGAGAATTGCCTATGGTAGGATTAGCTTTGCGTTAGGGACGCATCCGGTCCGCGGAAAGGGTAGAAGCCCACCCAACTGTATTCCATCTTTGCGAACCTTCTTTCGGCCCGACATGCGGACAACGGGCGTTAAATGAAAGGAGGTCGCATGCCGACCGATTTGCCCGACCAGCCGCGCCCGCTTCCCGAACGCCCCAACCTTCGCCACCTGAAAGATCAAGCCAAGGATCTCTTCAAGTCCGGGAGCACTAAATCTCTAGCGGACGCACAGTTCAGGATCGCTCGTGTCTACGGTTTCCCCAGTTGGCCGAAGCTCAAGGCTCACGTTGATTCCCTCGAGGAAATTGGGCAGCTCAAGCAAGCCATTGACACCAACAATCTCGAGCGCGTCAAAGACCTCATGACTCGCAACCCGGCTCTGCATCATGCCCCGCTTGGTTACGGGAAAAACGGTCCGCTCACTTGGGTCGCCGAATGTCGCGTGCCGTGGGAACCACCAAGTCCTGAAAGACTTGCCATGGCCGAGTGGATGATCGATCACGGTTCCGACGTTCATCAGGGCGGTGATGGTCCACTGATGCGAGCCGCCTTGGTTGGCCATCGCATTCCGATGATGGAGCTTCTCGTGTCCCGCGGAGCGAACGTGAATGCCCTTTGGAACGGCTATTTCCCGATTATTTTTGCTCCGTGCGAAACCGTGGAGCCCGCGTCCATCAAATGGCTTCTCGACCATGGCGCCAATCCCAACTGCCCCACTCCTCGACCCAAGTATCCAGGTACTGCGCTCGACTATGTGATTGGGACCTACGGTCGTTCGCCCCAGCTTGCCGCCTGCATAGATATCCTTCTCGAAGCTGGCGGCACCACTAGGCACAACTTACCTCCGGTCTTGGACTTGCTCCGTGGCCGGCTCGATCGTTTGGCCGAGCAGCTAGACGCCGATCCCGCTCTCCTGCACCGGCAATTTCCAGAACTCGACTTCGGCGTCACCGGCACGCGCCTTCTCACTCTTCGAAGCGCGACGCTTCTGCACGTGGCCGCCGAGTTCGCCAGCATGGAAGGGGCGACTCTTCTTATGGATCGCGGAGCCAATGTCAACGCCCGAGCGGCGCTGAACGATTCAGGCGTCGGCGGACAAACACCGATCTTCCACGCCGTCACGCAGTTTCATGATGGAGGACTTCCGCTCGCACAATTATTGTTGGAGCGCGGCGCGGACCTTGCCGTCCGCGCAACGCTCCCGGGCTACTACGAACGCCCGGGCGAAGTGGTGGAATGTACGCCTCTGGGCTACGCTTTACGATTCCCTGGCCCTCTCCACCACGCTCCCAACCTCAAGACCATCGCCCTGCTCCGTGACCGAGGCGCTCCCGAATGACCATTCTTGTTCTTAGGCAGCTCGCGCTTGACGAAATTTTTTGAAGGATTAGAATACTCGTTAGCGAGCAGGTGAAGAATTTTGACAGCGGTGTGGTCGCCGCCCCCTTTTCTGTAAGATTCTGTTTCTGCTCTCTAGCCCGTGGCGCAATGTGCGTGTGCGGTGTGAAGAGGGCACCGTAGTTCTCGGTGACCTAGCGCTCTATAACCCCTTTAGAATCAGCACTTCCGCGATGTCTTGCAAGTGTTTATTCTAAAGCACTTACAGAAACGCTAACTCCTTTAGTACTCTTCGCCTTCGCGCGGTGTTTGCGCGAAGAATGCGCACTTACTAAAAAGTGGGGGGAGGGGGGCTCCTCCAGCCACAAGAGGTCATTCAAAAGTTGCCGCGCTGCGGTCAACGACTCATCTTCGGAGGAAGACATGCCCATCAAGGTCGGCATCAACGGCTTCGGCCGCATCGGACGTAACATCATGCGCACGGCAATCGACGATAAAGACATTCAGTTCGTCGCCGTAAACGACGTCACGGACGCCAAGACTCTCGCGCATCTGCTCAAATACGACTCCGTGTTGGGCAATCTGCCGCACAAGGTAACCCACACCGACGACAGCATCTCGGTGGAAGGCAAGAGCTTCAAGGTATTCCGCACGAAAGATCCCGCCGAGCTCGATTGGGCTTCGGTTGGCGCGGAAATCGTTGTGGAATCCACCGGCCTCTTCACCAAAGGCCCCGAAGCCAAGAAGCATCTCCGCCCACCAGTGAAGAAAGTTATTATTTCGGCCCCTGCCGATGGCCCCGACGCCACCTTCGTTCTCGGGGTGAACGACAAGAGCTACGACCCCGCGAAGCACCACGTCATTTCCAATGCTTCCTGCACCACCAACTGCCTCGCGCCGGTCGCCAAAGTCATTCAAGACACCTTCGGCATCAACAGCGGCACCATGACGACCATCCATTCTTATACCAACGATCAAAAGTTGCTTGATCTTCCGCACAAGGATTTGCGCCGAGCCCGCGCCGCCGCAATTAACATGATTCCCAGCTCCACGGGCGCTGCCAAAGCCCTGCACCTCGTTATCCCTGAACTCAAAGGCAAGCTGGACGGTTACGCCATGCGCGTCCCCACGCCCAACGTAAGCGTGGTCGACCTCACTGTGTTCGTTGACAAGCCGGCGAGCAAGGATTCCGTCAACGCCGCGCTGAAAGCCGCTGCAAACGGTCCGATGAAGGGTATTCTCGATTACACGGAGGAGGAGCTTGTTTCGGCTGACTTCAAAGGCAACTCCAATTCGTCCATCGTGGACGCCGAATACACCAAGGTGGTCGGCGACCGCTGCGTCAAGGTTTTGGCCTGGTACGACAACGAGTGGGGCTATTCCTGCCGCTGCCGCGACTTAATCAAATTGCTTGCGTCCAAGTTCTAGTTTCTGGAGTTTGTCATCCTGAGGCGATCCGATGAGGATCGCCGAAGGATCTCAGCCTCTGAATCTTGGCGTTATTCTCTAGCACGAGTCACGAATCACGAGTCACGACATCATGTCCAAGCTCACCATCAACGACCTCGATCTCAAAGGCAAACGCGTTTTCATCCGCGTGGACTTCAACGTCCCGCTCAAGGAAGGCGTCGTCACCGACGACACGCGCATCCGCGAGACGCTTCCCACGCTGCGCTTGGCCATCCAGAAAGGCGCCCGCCTGGTTCTCGCTTCGCATCTCGGCCGTCCCAAAGGTGGTCCCGACCCGAAATATTCTTTGCGCCCTGCTGCCAAGAAACTCGAAGAGCTGCTTGGCAAGCCCGTGGCGTTCGCGCTCGATTGCGTTGGCCCCGGTGCGGAAGGGCAAAGCAAAGCGTTGCGCGATGGGGAAGTGCTCGTCCTGGAAAACGTCCGCTTCCATCCCGAAGAAGAAAAGAACGACGAGGCTTTTTCCAAGCAGCTCTCCGCCCTTTGCGACGGTGTTTTTGTTTGCGATGCCTTTGGCTCCGCGCACCGCGCCCACGCTTCCGTCGTAGGCATTACGCGATTCGTCCAGCAAGCAGCCGCAGGTCTGCTCATGGAAAAAGAGCTCGCCTATCTCGGAAAGGCCGTGACGAATCCCGCGCGCCCGTTCGTGGCGATTCTGGGCGGCGCGAAAGTCAGCGACAAAATTGAAGTCGTCGAAAACCTGATGAAGATTGCGGACGCCATGCTCATTGGCGGCGGCATGGCCTACACGTTCCTAAAAGCCGACGGCCACCCCATCGGTAAGTCGCTTGTCGAGGACGACAAACTCGAACTTGCCAAGCGGCTCCGCAACGAAGCGCAACAGAAGAAATTCGCGCTTCTCCTTCCTGTGGACCACGTCGTCGGCGCCGAATTCAAAGCCGATACCGCCACGAAGACCGTTTCCGTGCACGACACTCCGGACGGCTGGATGGGCCTCGACATCGGCCCGAAGACCATCGAAACCTACAAACAAAAAATCGCCGGCGCAAAGACGATTGTGTGGAACGGCCCCATGGGCGTCTTCGAGATGCCTGCATTCGCCAAAGGCACACTCGCAATCGCCAAGGCTGTCGCCGACGCCACAACGCAAGGCGCAACCTCCATCATCGGCGGCGGAGATTCCGTTGCCGCCGTTCATCAATCCGGTGTAGCCGACAAAATTTCTCACATCTCCACCGGGGGCGGCGCTTCGCTCGAATTTCTCGGCGGCCGCAAGCTCCCCGGCGTCGAAGCCCTCACCAACAAATAAATGAACGCAGCTGCTCTCCGCGAATCCTCAGCGTCCTCTGTGTCTCTGCGTTATCCTCTTCTTTCCTCTTGGAGGTGTGCATGCGCCGACGCGTAATCGCTGGCAACTGGAAGATGTATAAGACGGTCGCGGAGACTCGGGCCTTCTTCACCGCCTTCACGCCGCTCGTCGCAAATTCCAAACACTGCGACATTGTCATTGCCCCGCCATTCACTGCGATTGCGACGGCCGCTGAGGCGGCGAAAAAAACCGACATCGCCGTCTCCGGCCAAAATGTTTCCTGGAGCAAGGAAGGCGCGTTCACCGGCGAAGTCTCGGCTACCATGCTGGCTGAAGCCGGTTGCCGCTACGTCATCATCGGCCACTCCGAGCGCCGCCAGCTCTTTCGCGAGAGCGACGACAACGTGGCCAAGAAGACCTTGATGGCTTTAGAGGTTGGCCTGATTCCGATCGTTTGCCTCGGTGAGACTGGCGAAGAGCGTGACGCGGGACTTACCGAAGAAGTCCTTCGCCGCCAATTCAGCGGCGGTCCTGGAGCCCTGGACTCCGAGCAGTTCTCCCGCATCCTCCTTGCGTACGAACCTGTCTGGGCCATCGGAACGGGCAAGACAGCAACGCCGGAAATTGCCGCGGATGCTCATCGCTTGCTTCGCCGTTGCGCCGGAGAAAGATTCTCTGTCCATCTCGCCTCCGCTCTCCGCATTCTCTACGGGGGCAGCGTAAAGCCCGACAACATCAAGGGACTAATGGCGCAGGAAGAATTGGACGGCGCGCTGGTTGGCGGCGCGAGCCTCGACGCGAAGTCCTTCGCCTCCATCGTGAATTTTCTATAGAGCCCGAGAATATGTTTATGCTCGGTTTTCAAGGCAAGGAATTCGTGTCGGGGAATTGCTTCAAAGCCGCAAAAATACAGGCGGAAATAGACTTGCGTCGGACACGGTATTCTAAGAACATTAGAAGAGATATTTGCCACAGGTTAGGAGATAGAAATGCCAAGTTGGATGAAGTGGGCCATCGCGCTTGCGATTGGCGCCGGGATTATTGCCTTGGGGTTTCGCCTCCCTTCAGGGGGCACGTGGATTCTGAGGCCCTTCTTTATTCTGAATTGTCTGGTTTTGATCATCGTGGTGCTGCTACAGAGCGGTAAGGCCGCTGACCTTGCGGGCGCTTTTGGAGGAGCTGGCAGCCAAACGGCGTTCGGTCCGCGGGGGGCGGCCAACGTTTTGTCCAAAGCAACCACTTGGTGCGCGGTGATGTTTATGCTTTGCGCCTTTGCCATGACTCTGCGTACCGACAAGGCCGTGGAACAGGGCGGCTCCGTCCTCCAAAAAGTTTCCAAGCCCGCGCCGAAACCGGCTCCGGTGACCACTCCAGCTGTTCCTCAGTCAAATACGCATGACTCGCTACCGGCTGGCCAGCCAGCTACACAGGCTCCGGCCACGACGCCGCAGTCAAGCAATCCTCCGGCTTCGCAATCTCCGGCGGGACAGCAGAAGCCGGCGAGTTCGCAACCTGCTCCTGCCCCAACCAAAAAACCGTAGCCAGCAGAACGGTTGCGAGGTTCAGGTTCCACAGATAGAATGGTTTATCACCCAAGTGCGGTAGTGGCGGAACTGGCAGACGCACCAGCTTGAGGGGCTGGCGGTAGCAATACCGTGGAGGTTCGAGTCCTCTCTACCGCACCAAAATTTCCAGAAGAACTGACTATGGGCAGAGCGCACGCGATCGCCGTTCTTGGGCTGACCTGTCTGGCGTTCGCGGCTCGTTCCCTGTGCGCCGCGCAGCATTCTACGCCTTCCCCATCTGAAGTCCCGCAAACTGTGCCTGCCGAAAAAATCATCATCGATACTGACATCGGCGACGACATTGACGATGCTTTCGCGGTGGCTCTGGCGTTGCGCAGTCCTGAGCTGAAGATTCTTGGCATTACAACGACTTTTGGCGATACCGAAAAGCGTGCCAGGCTTCTCGACCGCTTGCTGGGAGAAGTGGGACGCTCGGATATACCGGTGGCCGCCGGCGTGCCTACGCCCCCCAAGACCGACTTTACGCAAGCCAAGTATGCGGAGGGCGGGCACTTCGCCAAGGCTTCGCACCCCGATGCGGTCGCATTCTTGTTGGATGAGATTCGAAGGAACCCGGGCGAGATCACGCTCGTGGCCATCGGGCCACTCGTGAATGTGGGCGCGGCCATCGACAGAGATCCGGAAACTTTCTGCAAGCTGAAACGCGTTGTGCTGATGGGCGGCTCGATTTACCGCGGCTACGGCGACGTCGGCTCCGGGCAGCCCCGCGGCCCCGAGCCTGAGTGGAACATAAAGAATGACATCCCTTCGGCGCAGAAACTGTTTGCCGCAGGAGTACCATTGTTTGTGATGCCGCTCGATTCCACGCAGTTGAAAATGGACGTGGCAAAACGCAATCTCCTGTTCCGCCAAGGCACGCCGCTAACGAATGCGCTTACTCTGCTGTATCACGAATGGGGGCAAGAAACGCCTACGTTGTTTGATCCGATGACCCTTGCTTATATCGTGGCCCCAAGCCTGTGCCCGGTTCAGCCCCTGCACATTCGTGTCGACGAAAAAGGATTTACACGCTCGGATCCTGGCCCTGGTAACGCTCCGAATTCACCCAACGCGCAGGTATGTCTGAAGTCGGACCCTGAAGCCTTCTTCCACTTTGTCATACCGCGGCTCGCGGCACCGTAGACGGCACCTCTAAAAAGCCGTTCCATCAGCAGGCGGTGGCAGGTTGGGCGGCGCCACAGGAACTGCAAAAACGCGCTCCGGTTGGGCAGGGCTGGCCGCAAGCCGTGCAAAAAAAGCCTCCGCCGGCTGCCGGCGGCGTGGCCTGCACCGGTGCCGCGACTCGTTGTTGAGAATCCGAGGACAGCGCCCAAACCAGCGCGATGATCCAGCCAATGAACGTCCAGCCCGCAAGAATGTTTAAGATTAGGATGGAAGTGAAATTGGGTTTATTCCGTGCCAGAAACGCCGGCAGAAAATAGAGGAAAAGAGATATCAACCAGAAAATGGGATGGAAATGAAAGAAAGGAATGAACCAAAGAGAAGAGATCAGCATAAGGCA
>Ga0209166_10001439_pt1 | contig 19846 bp, 19 predicted proteins | sample Coa_R1_3_FD_187151 | JGI IMG/M metagenome (GOLD analysis project Ga0209166, IMG submission 187151) | Surface soil microbial communities from Centralia Pennsylvania, which are recovering from an underground coalmine fire - Coalmine... | ecosystem: Environmental > Terrestrial > Soil >... | reverse complement strand
CCCATCCATCTCGACCTGCTGCCCGTAGTAGTTCGTCCGGTCCAGAAACTTCTTCTTCGTCGGATTGAAATTGGAGAGCCCTGCCAGCTTCTGCTCGATCCGCTCCCATTCCTCGAAGGGATACACTTGAGCAACCTTCCCATCCAGGCTGGTGATGTAGAATTGTTGGCCATATTTCTCGTCGATCACCCGCTTGAACTCGGCCGGGACCTTTAAACGGCCCTTTTCGTCGACCCGGGTTGGATGATTGCCGCGAAACATGGCTCAGAGACTGCGTTTCAACATCGATCAAAGAGGTAAAAGCGGCGCAAAGTAAGGTCAAACTCGGGCGATTCGGGCTGTTCGTCGAACTTTTGGGTCGGAATTCCACCGGCTCCTCGATTTCAGCTCCTGACTCCCACGAACCCTACTGCTGCTTCCACTTTCTACCACTTTGTACCACATCTTAACCGTAAGTCTTTTATTGTCAAGAAGAAACTTGAAGGTGCGAGTGCCACTAGTGCACCGTTTTGGGAAAGTACGAAGCCTTGTGGTGAACCAAGTAAGCAACCACCACACATTGTGTTAACCAGCCCGGTTCTTTCGCTCTTCTTTCGCTGCGATTTTTCTTGACCTGCTCACCCCGCGCGGATTTTCTTGTGGAAATCTCTACCGTTCTACTTGGGAACGAACGCCGCCATCCATGTTCTGTGCAGTTTCATCCAAGACAGTCGAACGTTATGTCAGAGATTTTGAGGCCGAGTCATGAATTGGTTCCAGTCTCCAATAATGTTGGTAGCACTCCTCTCTTCGTTTGTGACGGCGCAGCAGCAGAATCCCGCCCCGCCGATCTATCCCGCCCCGGGGAATCCGGCTGAAGTACAATCGCAGCAGAACCTTGCCAGCCAGGACAACTGGCAGATGCCAGTCTTCCGGGTGAACGTCTATGCTCGGAGTGCCAAAGCGGTGAACTACCGCAATCGCGGCGGCTCCACCACCGTGGACTTCAGGGGCACCAGCCTGATGCCAGCCATTACCGGGCACGCCAAAGTCGATGGCAAGGCCGGGAGGCTGGTGATCGATGCCGAACTGAATCACATGGATCGTCCTGCCAGGCTGGGTGGCCAGTATCTGACGTATGTTCTCTGGGCAGTGACCCCCGAAGGTCGAGCGGTGAACCTGGGGGAAGTGTTGCCCGGCGGCAATGGCAAGGACAAGCTGACGGTGACTACGGATCTGCAGGCTTTCGGGCTCATCGTGACGGCAGAACCGTACTTCGCGGTTACGCATCCGAGTGATGCGATTGTGGCGGAGAACGAGATCCTTCCCGACACGAAAGGTTTTGAAGAACCGATCGATGCCAAGTTCGATGTGATCGAAGGCAAGGAATATACGATCGACGTTCCTGCCGAGCAGCTACCGTCGGCACAAGCTGAACCCTCGGTTCCGCTTGACCTGCTGGAAGCGCGGGATGCGGTCGCCATCGCAAAAGCTGCAGGCGCCCAGCAATACGCCGCCAGCAGCCTGGAAAAAGCCGAAGACATGCTGCAGCGCGCCGAGGATTATTTCCAGCGTAAGCAGGGGCGCACGCCCATCGGGACCGCCGCGCGTGGCGCAACCCAAATGGCTGAGGATGCCCGCGTCCTGACCTTGCGCAAGAAAGAAGCAGAACGCGAGGAAGCCGCTCGTAAAGCTGCCGCCGATGCCCAGGCCAAGGCCCAGGCCGACGCCGAGGCTGCCCGTCAGGACGCTCAGAGGGCGCAGGCTCAGGCCGACGAAGATGCCCGCCGCCGCGCTGAGGCTGAACAGGCGCAAGCGCAGGCAGAACAGCAGCGCGCGGCGCTCTTAGCCCAGCAGGAGCAGGCACAGGCACAAGCCGAGGCGGCGCGCGAAGCGGCCGAGGATGCCCAGCGGAAGATGCAGGAGGCCCAGAACCAGCTGGCTGCAGCCCAACAGCAAAGCGAGGAGGCCGAACGCGAGAAAGAACAGGCTGAGAATCAGACGCAGGTAGCGCAACAGCAGGCGCAGCAGGCTATCCAGGAGAAGGAACAGATGCGCGCCCGCCTGCTAGCTCAGCTGAATCAGGTTCTGCAGACGCGGGATAGTGCGCGGGGATTGATTGTAAGCATGCCAGACGTGCTGTTTGACTTTAACAAGTACACGTTGAAACCGCAGGCTCGCGAGCGCCTGGCGAAGATCTCCGGCATCATTCTCGCCTACCCGGATTTGAAACTGCACATTGAAGGCTACACCGACAGCATCGGCAGCGAAGAATACAATCAGGAGCTTTCCGAGAAGCGCGCGGAAGCGGTGCGCGGTTACCTGGTTTCTCAAGGCGTCACTCCCGATGACGTGAGCGCAGCTGGTTTGGGCAAGGCTGATCCGGTGGCGGACAACAGCACGGCCGCGGGACGAAAGCTGAACCGGCGCGTGGAGATGGTCGTCTCCGGAACCGCGATCGGAACCCAGATCTCCACTCCATCGATTGTTCCTGAGGAGGGTGCGGCGAACCGTTAAATCGTTAAACGCTGGCAACGATTCGGCTGCGTCCTGGAACGGAGGATGGCGCCGGAACGTGCCCGTGAATCCTGCAACTCATTTTGCGGGTTCGACGAAAACGGCGGTCCCGTAGGCGAGTACCTCGGTCACGCCTTGCATGATTTCCGTGGCATCGTAGCGCGCGCCGACCACAGCATTTGCCCCTAGCTCCGCCGCATGCTGCAACATGAGGTCAAAAGCTTCCTGGCGGGTCTTTTCGCAGAGGTTGGTCAAAAGTGTAATGTTGCCGCCGACCAAGGTTTGCAGGCCTGCCCCGATGGTGCCAAAGATGGAGCGCGAACGCACCACAATGCCGCGTACGACTCCCAAGGTACGCATTACGCGAAAGCCATCAATTTCAAATTGCGTGGTCACCATATTGTGGGAGACCATCCTGCCCGCGCTATAACCTGTTGCCATGAATGAGGCCTTTCGAGGAGCCGTTTTCTATCCCGCAATTCTGCGGTCCGGACACGGCAACTATAGCGCGAAGGTCGCAGCAAGACGAGTAATTCAATGGTTGCGTCGACTTCGCGTCATTGTAGTGGGAAGTGGGGTAAGGCTGAGGTCTGAGAGCGCCGGCAGCCCTCACTCCAGTTCTGCGGTAATAAAAAACTCTTGCGCGGAATTGTCGTACTCGACCCGCAGGACATTGGGCTTACAACAGACCTGGCAATCTTCCACATAAGTTTGACGACGTCCGGCGGATTCATCGACCATCGTGGAATTCCACTCTCCGCAAGACGCGCACTGGAAACCAGATTCCATGCTGCAGGCAGCATATCGCAGCGGAGAGCTACCGATTGTGTTCTCATGCAACGACGCAGCGGTGACCTTTCGCGCGCTTACGCTGAAATGGGGAATTCTGATTCCCCTATAATGGCCGGGCTGCGACATTGACTGGGGGAGGCTTCATGATCTCGCGACGGCGGTTCTTGGAAGTGGGCGGCATCTCCGCCGGAGCTTTTGCCGCTCATTCTTTAACGCCCCCTACCACCTCCGACGAGACTTCTCTGCCGCCATCCATCGCGCGGCTGAAATCGAGGAAAGCGGACGCTCAGCCGATTACCCGCGAAGAGCGCCAGCAACGGCAGGAAAGCGCCCGCAAACTGATGCTGGACCATGGCCTCGATGCGATCGTCCTGATGGAAGGCACCTCCTTGCGCTATTTCAGCGGCATCCGCTGGTGGGGAGGCGAGCGCATGTTCGCGTTAGTGCTTCCGGCAAAAGGTAAAGCGTTCTATGTGTGCCCCGCGTTCGAGGAAGGCCGCGCACACGAGCAGATTGCGAACGCTCCCGAGGGCGCTGAGGCCGACATCCGTTTGTGGCAGGAAGACGAAAGCCCATACCAGCTTTTTGCTCAAGGATTGAAAGACCGCGGCATGGCAAGCGGGAAAATCGGGATCGAAGAGACCATCCGTTTCGTCTTTGTGGATGGGATTTCGAAGGCGTCCCCTCATGCGACGATGATCAGCGCGACGCCCGTGACTGCCGGGTGCCGGATGATCAAGAGCGCGCACGAACTGGCGCTGATGCGACTGGCCTCTAAAGTCACGCTCGCGGTTTATGAAGCTGTGCACGAGGCACTGCGCGAAGGCATGACCCAACATGATGTGTCCAATTTGATCGAGAGCGCTTATGCGCGCATGGGCTTCCCCGGCGACGCAAGCGTGATGGTAGGGGAATTCACGGCATTTCCGCACGGTTCCAGCACTCCGCAGGTGATCCGCGAAGGCTCCATCATCATGGTGGATGATGGCTGCGTGGTCGAGGGATATCAATCGGATATCACGCGGACTTTCGTGCTGGGCAAGGCGACCGACAAGATGAAGCAAGTTTTTGACATCCTGCACCGCGCCCAGTCGGCAGCGCTGGCGGCGGCCCGTCCGGGGGCAGAATGCGGCGCAGTGGATACCGCGGCGAGAAAAGTGATCACGGATGCCGGCTACGGCCCCGACTACAAGTACTTCACCCATCGTCTGGGGCACGGACTGGGGATGGACGGGCACGAGTGGCCCTATCTGGTTCGCGGGAATCAGACGAAACTGCAACCGAACATTATGAGCAGCAACGAGCCGGGCATTTATATTCGCGGCGAATTTGGGATTCGCCTTGAAGACGACATGCACGTTACCGACAATGGGGCGGAGTTGTTCACGCCGCAAAGCCCGTCGTTAGAGGATCCCTTCGGAAACAAAGCTTGAGCTTTGGGCTGGAGTTTCCTGCTAGCCGGACTTCAATGAGCGGCGCCATTTCGCATGCAGCCAGGCGAGAATCCCCAGCGCGCACACTTCCAACGGACCTGGCCGGCTGATATCAAAAATCCAGAGGCTGGCATAGTCATGCGTGGCCATATACACGCCCCAGATCATTCCGGCGGCGGCTATCAAACTACCGAATCGCTCTTCCCGCCGAATGGAGCGCACCCGCTGCTGGGCCGACTGAGTTAAGCTAGATTTTTGCGCGTGAGGCGCATAAACCCGGGCAGTGGAACCGTTTTGGAGGTAACCCTCGCGGCCCGCATCCCAGTCAATAAAATCGCGTTTGTCAGACTTCGCCACAGCCTACAAGGTGCCACAAAAACAGGTTCGAGCATTGTTACGTTCGTGCTAGTCCGAACGTAGAACGTATTGCACACCTTTGCCTCAGAAGGCATTGTCATCCATTCGTGGAATTTGAATCTTTAGCTCTCCGGCACGGGCGGGCATCCGGGGAACTCGGTGACATACGTATTGCCGATATAACCCAGATATTGAATGCCGATTTCGCTGGTGAAGAAGCCGTCCGCCGTCAGTTTGCGCAGGAAGGCGAAGAATTCGATTCCCTGCCCCAGGCTGGGGTCTTTTTTGCCGTTCTTGCGGTAGGCGATAAGATCAAGCATTTCCTTTTGCTGCTCGGGCGGACAATCCAGATAGGACTTGCCGTAGACATCGAGGCAACGGTTATCCAACCACATCAAACCGCCGCCGAGCGCCAACTGATACTCCGGGTTCTCGCTCGTGATCAGATCGATGAACTCCGGCGCTCCTGCCTCGATAGCGCCTTTCGCATTCGCATCCGAAGGAATCATCACCTGGCAGAGATTCTGCAACGTCTTGTATTGGTGAGGCGGGAAAAATTTCGGCGTGTATGTCTTTTGCTCGGCCTTCTCCGCCCGCACCATGCGGTGCGCGTATTCGGCCGCCTCAAGCGGAAGCACGCGCAAAACCGAGCCTGCGGCGGCAGTCATTGTGAGGGACTTCAGAATGTCTCGTCGAGAGATCGTCATCGTCAGGCCCCCAGATTTCCTTTTTTTGCCTGATCGAGCAAATATTCCGAGGCGCGCCAGGTCAGCGCCATGATGGTCAAGGTCGGATTTTTGTCGGCATTCGTCACCAAGCAGGCGCCGTCGGTGACAAACAAGTTCTTCACATCATGTGCCTGGCAGTACTGGTTCAAGGCTGAGGTCGCGGGATGTTCACCCATGCGGACCGTCCCCACTTCGTGAATGATCACGCCGCCGTCGGCGATGCCATAGGGATGCGCCGCATCCATCAGCGTCGGTGGAATGTACGTTCCGCCAGCCGTTTCAACAATCGAGCGGAAGGTTTCCTGCATGTCCCTGGCCATCTTTATTTCATTGTCATCCCACTTCCAATGAAAGCGAAGCACGGGAATGCCCCACTGGTCCACCGCTGCAGGATCGATTTCACAATAGCAATTCTCGTTGGGGATCATTTCGCCGCGGCCCGCGAAGCCAATGTATGTGCCGTATTTTTTCCTGCACTCCTGCTTGAGGGCAGCGCCGTAGCCTTCGAAGGTCTCGCACAGATCGTCCCAGTCGCCGACGCTCGGCATCCCGCGTCCGCCGCCGAACTCGACGTGATAGCCGCGCAAGAATTCGTTCTTGCGATCGAACTTCCACCAAGGCAAATACATGTGCATGCCGCCAACGCCATCATGATTGTGCGCGGTCATCTTCTCCAGTTGCGGGAAATACCCGCCGCCGTCGCTTCCGACCGTATCCATCAGGTTGCGGCCTACAACTCCCGATGAATTGGCGAGCCCGTCGGGAAAAAGTGTCGACTTGGAATTCAACAGCAGGCGTGCCGACTCGCAAGCGCTGGCAGCCACCACAAAAGCGCGCGCATAAACGCGGCTCTCGCTGCGGGTTGCCTTGTCGATGTAGGAGACGGCGACCACCTTGCCATCCTTGCCGACAATCAGCTCGCGCGCCATCGCGCCCGTGATCATTGTGAAGCGGCCCGTTTTTTCTGCCGGCGGAATCATCACCTGGCTGGAACTGAAATTGGCCGCAGTGACGCAACCGCGCCCGCATTGGCCGCAATAATGGCAGGCGGTGCGGCCATTGTGTTTCTGAGTAAGAATGGCAAGCCGTGAAGGCACACACAGAATGTTGAGCTTGTCGCAGGCCTTTTTGACGATGGTCTCGGTACAGCGAGGCTTCGGTGGCGCCAGGAAAATTCCGTCGGGCGCGCTCGAAATGTTCTCTTTCGTCCCGAAAACTCCAATATACGATTCCACTTTGTCGTAGTACGGCGCGAGATCTTCGTAACTCAGCGGCCAATCGTCTCCCATGCCGTCGTGCGAACGGACTTTGAAATCCACTGGCGCCATGCGCAAGGCGATGCGGCCCCAGTGGTTGGTGCGCCCTCCCACGATACGGGAGCGGAACCAGCGGAATTTCGATCCAGGCGCAGAGATATAGGGCTCGCCATCGATTTCCCACGCTCCGTTCGGGGCCATGAATTCGTCTGGCAGCTCCCTGCCCGCACGGCCCCCAACTCCCGCGCCCCGATGCGGCAACTCGTAAGGCCAAACGTGCTCTTTGTAATCTCTCGCGGGGACTACTGGAGGGCCTGCTTCGAGCAGCGCTACCTGCAGGCCACCTTCGGTCAGGACCTTGGCCGCTGTGCCCCCCGAGGCGCCGGAACCGATTACGCAAACATCGTAGATTTTGGGCGAGCGAGTAATCTGCATGTGCACTCTAAGCAAGTCTGAATAAAAGTGCCGCCGCAGAAGCGGCGGCATGTGTGGCATCAATCTGCTAGAAACGTAGCTTGGTAAGGTATTCGTAGCTGGTCTTGATGCTCTCCAGCGGCTGCTTGGGATTGTCGTGCTCGACGATGTAATGCTTGATGCCGGCTTGCTCGGAATGCGCGAAAATCCGCTTCCAGTCGATGATTCCGCTTCCTACTTCGGTTATATCCTTCAGCGAGCTGCCGAAATCCTGTGAACCGGCCTGCGTCACCTTAGGCACCTTCTTGATGTCCTTCACGTGAACCAGAGGAAAGCGTCCGGGGTACTTCTCGAAATACTTGACTGGGTCGGAGCCCCCGACCGTAATCCAGCACAGATCCAGCTCCATCTTGACCAGCTTGGGATCCGTATCCGCCAGAAGCTGGTCATAAGGCAGCTTGCCATTCACTGGAAGAAATTCGAACCAGTGATTGTGATAGCCGAACTGCATTCCTGCCTTGTTGGTCTGCTCGCCGCATTTGTTAAATTTTTCGGAAGCCTGCTTCCAAATGTCGGGCGACTTGCGCAGTTCCTCCGGAATCCAGGGGCAGACAATGTATTCCAGCCCGATCGTCTTGGAGTCTTCAATGACTTTGGGGAATTTCTCGTCAAGTTCGTCGTACTGCACGTGAGTGGAGGGCGCCTTAAGGCCATTCTTGTCGAGCACGTCTCGCACCTGCTGGGGGGTGCGCCCGAAATATCCCGCGAATTCGACTTCCTTGTAACCGATCTGCGCGACCTTGGCGATGGTGCCTTCGAAATCGTTCTTCATCAGGTCGCGAACCGAATAGAGTTGCACTGCGAGCTTGTCAATTTTGTGCTCGCCGGCAGCCCATCCAAAACGGCTGGTGAATAACGTGGCAGCACCGACAGTAGCTGCGGTTCCGAGAAAAGTGCGGCGGTTCATGGCGTGAAAACTCATGATGGCGTTTCCTCCGAATGGTCCCGTTCTGGACGGAAGTCAAATCCGGAAGCATTATACGCGCCTGCGCGAGCTTTCGCCCTTACCGCGCCTCGAACAAAATCGATTGGGTACAGGGGAGCCCTGGATCGCTCAAATTAACGAGGCTCCGCCACCTGCAGATTGTTGGTCACCGAGAAGCTGCCGGGCACGCTCTTGGCCCGCACACCGGCGAGATCCTTGTCCGCTTCGCTGTCTACGACTCCTTCCAGCGTCACGCGCCCGTTCTTCACGATGATGCGAATTGGCTTCTGCACTCCCAGTTCATACTTCTGCAGCGCGGGGTACTGGTAGATGGCCCGGAACAGCGCGACCCGAAGCTGATCGTCCATGGGAGCCGGCGGAAGAACTTCAATCTGGTTGTTTACCCGGTCCACACCTTCAATGTGTTTTACTGCATTCTCGGCGTCGGACTTAAGCGTAGGCCGCACCACCTCGCCAAGCAAGGTTACGGTACTGCCCTCCACGCGGTATGCGATGTAGTCGAAGACTCCGAAATAAGGGAGCATCAGCAGTTCATGCCGAACTTCTCGCGTAATTCGATCTTCCGATTTAGGGGAAATCTGATCGCGCTGGGAATTCTGAGCAATGCTGGCGGGCATGAGACACAGCAGGCTGGCGAACACGACAAAGAGCTTTTTCATTTCTTTCTCCTGCTCACGGGGGTGAGACCTAAGTGGATGCACTTTATGGAACGGAAGTTGGAAGCTACCGAGGATATTCGCGATATAGGTGGGCCTTATTAATAGAGAATACTTGACTCGTCCGGGCCACGCCGGGGACGCCCCAGCCCGAAAAGCTACGCTCCCGAAAATCTACAGTGGTTTCAAGCTCAAGATAAGACCGTCGCCCGCATGAAGCAACCGAATATCGGCAGTGCTGCCCAGAATCCAATCGGCCCCTGCTTCGCGCAGAGCAGATGCGGGAGCCGTTGTGGTGAATGCGATCACCCGCGCTCCGGCCGCCTTCCCTGCGCGAACACCAGCGGGCACGTCTTCGAACACGATGCACTCCTGAGGAGCAAATCCCAGCACAGAGGCACCTTTCAAGAAAGGCTCAGGATGGGGTTTCCCGTTCACGATATCGTTCGAGGTAATCAGTTTTGCCGGGAGCGGAAGACCCGCGGCCTTGATGCGAACTTCTGCCAGAGCCCGCGTGCACGAGGTCACAATAGTCCAGCGATCCTGTGGCAGGCTGCTCAATAATTCGAGCGCCCCCGGCAAAGGAACGACGCCTTCAAGGTCTGCGATCTCGCGCCGTTCGACTTCCCGGTTCTCCAGTTCGTGATTGGCGTGCGGAAGATATTCCCGAACCGTGGTGAGGCTGGGACGGCCATGAGCGCGAGAAACAACCTCGTCCGGATCCAATCCGCGCTCCTGAGCCCAGCGCCTCCAGACGCGTGCGACCGCCGGAGTGGAATTGATCAGCACCCCATCCAAATCAAACAAAAGAGCAGCACAACGGATTTCATCCATAAGTTTTCGAACATTACAGGATGACGACTTACAGCATAGCGATCGTCTCCCGCGCGATTGTAAACCACGGATAGAATCCCTTCGCACGCACACACTGCCTTCTTCCGCCAAGGTGATGTCGCTCACCTTCCATCGTATCTACCGTCACCCCACATTCGGCGTAACCGTCGTACGATTTGACTGTAAGCTTTCCCAGTGCGCGCAGGGTGGAGGTGGGTATGACCCTCGCAGAATTGAACGTTCAGAAGACACCGCAACAAACTTCTCTCTTCAAAAATATTCTGGTCGCAGTCGATTTCTCACCAGCTAGCCGGCACGCGCTCGCCGAAGCTCTCGCTCTGGCCCCTGGAAGCGATGCCCGTTTGCATGTGGTCCATGTCTTTCACAATGATTGGCGCTATGAGATGGTGCCGAGTCCCCCCGAACTTGATTTGGAGCGGATCGATGCAGAGCATAAGCTCGCGGAATTGATCGCAGGTTTGAAGTCGGAGCGGCAGATCGATTCAATCCTGGTTAAGGATGGCCCAATCGCAACCGCAATCCTGTCGGTTGCCGCCGAGTTAGGAACGGACCTGCTCGTCGTGGGCACGCACGGGCGTGGAGGCTTTTCGAAGCTCGCCCTTGGCTCGGTGTCAGAGGAACTTTTGCGGATCGCTCCTTTCCCGGTCATGACTATTGGCCCGAAAACAGAGGCCGCGAGACCAGAATCACCATCTCCCATTCACACGATCCTGTTCGCAACCGACTTCGGCCCTGGCTCAACGAAAGCCTTGCCACTCGTGATGTCCCTGACGAAGACGCATCGGGCCAAGCTGATTGTGCTCCACATGATTGCGCCCATACCGGCGTCCTCATCCAGCCTGTCCGCGTTCGCTCCGGCCAGCGCAGCCGCCGACGAAATCGAGGTATGGAGCGGATCGACGCGCAAACGCGCGCTCCAGCAACTGAAAGAATACCTGCCTCAGGGCAATGGCTTGGAGCAGGAGCCGGAATATTTCGTGGGGACAGATTTCTTGCCGGAGGGACTGCTGAGCGCGGCCGCCACGTTCAACGTCGATCTGATTGTGATGGGAGCCAACCGGAGTGCGGCGCCACGAATAGCGGCTCACGTTCCGTGGTCTGCAGTGCATGAAGTAATCGTCCGGGCACCTTGTCCGGTGTTAACAGTGGCGGGATAAATTTCAGGCAATAGCCAAGGGCGTCGCGGATAGAAACTTCTCCCGCGACGCCTCTCAATGGCAGCGCCCGAGCAGGCCCTGGTCACCGATCAGGACTGCACAATCTTTTCCAGCGCCGGCCGGTTGCGAATGACCAAGGTCGACCCTTTGAGCTGCAGCAGTTGCCGTTTCTTGAAATCAGAAAAGAGGCGGCTCACCGTTTCCCGGGTCGTGCCAATGATCTCCGCAATCTCTTCATGCGTCAGCGTGAGCTTGACCTGCATCGCGCCGTCGTTGTTCGTGATCTTGCTGGACCACGACAGCAGCAGCTTGGCAAACTTTTCCGACGGCGAGGTCGTCAAGCCCAGGGTGCGGATTTCCTCGTACGCGGTGTAGTAGTTGCGGCTCAACTGTTCGGCAACCCGCAATGCTACTTCGCCATGATCCTTCAGGAACTGCAACAAGGATTCGCGAGGGATGAAATTCGCCTGCCCCGGCTCCATCATTTCAGCCGACACTTCGTACGGACGACTGGAGACGACCGCGTTGAGTCCCAGCACATCGCCAGCCTCGGACAATTTGGTAATGATGGTTTTGCCTTCGCGGGAAGAGGTTGAAAGTTTCGCCTTCCCGGCGCAGAGGATAAATACTCCGCGCGGTTGCTGCCCTTCGATGAAGAGCATGGCTCCCTTGGGATAGACGGCAGTGGATTTGATTTCGTTGAGACGTTGTCCAGCATGTACCGACAAATTACAGAAAAGATGTTCTTCGCGCACTGGGCATGTCAGGCAATTATCAAGAATATTAAGACCATAAGGGGCGCGCATAAAAGCACACCTCACTCTCGACTGAAATTGTAGCATTCACACTTCTGCTTGTGATCACCGTCACCGGAGCACGTGATTGCAGTCCTAGTGCGATCACTGACGTGCGGAGCATTCTGTGCGAGTATGGATTTTTGTGCTCAAAATTGCTTCTCACCTGCACGCGATAAGTATGAAAAAATAAGATTTCATTTGCGGGAGGAATTCGGTGACTGAAGTGTCCGCACCGCTTGTACCGTCGCACGTCGACAAGATCTATCCCGCACTTCCGATGCGCGCGGGTCTTGAACCTCTCTTCCTGCCCCACTCCATCGCGGTCATCGGCGCTACCAATCGCGCCGGAACCGTGGGACGAAGCGTGTTTGCCAATCTTCTCGAGAGCAAGTTCCCTCTGAAGTTGTACGCGGTGAATCCCAGTCAGGACGAAGTCCTCGGGATCAAGACGCACAAGCGAATCGGCGACATTCCGGCAGAAGTCGACCTGGCGCTCGTGGTTACTCCGGCGCAGACGGTTCCCGACATCATCGGTGAATGTGTGGACGCGGGCGTCCGCTCGGCAGTGGTGATCTCGGCAGGATTTCGTGAGCAGGGCCCCGCAGGCGCGCAGCTAGAAAAAGAAATTCAGAAACATCTCTTGCACGGATCGCTGCGTTTAGTTGGCCCAAATTGCATGGGTTTCATGAATCCCACCATCGGGCTGAACGCCACTTTTGCCAGGGCCATGCCCAGCAAAGGCAGCGTCGCATTTCTCAGCCAGAGCGGCGCGTTGCAAACCGCCATCCTTGACTGGAGCCAGCGCGAGCACGTTGGATTCAGCGCCATCGTCTCTACGGGCTCCATGCTCGATGTCGGCTGGGGCGACCTGATTTATCACTTCGGCGACGATCCCCACACCAAAAGCATTCTGCTGTACATGGAGTCGGTGGGCGATGCGCGCTCCTTTCTTTCTGCGGCACGCGAGATCGCGCTCAGCAAACCCATCATCGTTATCAAGGCGGGGCGCTCGGAAGCGGCCTCTCGTGCCGCGGCATCGCACACCGGGGCGCTGACCGGAAGCGACGACGTCCTCGAAGCCGCTTTTCGGCGTTGCGGTGTGCTCCGCGTGCAGAACATCGCGGATCTCTTCTACATGGCCGAGGTACTGAGCAAGCAGCCGCGACCGCGCGGGCCGCGCCTCAGCATCGTCACGAATGCGGGCGGACCCGGCGTGCTGGCTACCGACGCGCTCATGGCGACCGGAGGTCAACTTACGGTGCTGTCGCCCGACACGATTCGCGAATTGGACGGCTTTCTCTCCGCGCACTGGAGCCACAGCAATCCTGTCGATGTGCTGGCCGATGCCGATGCCGAGCGCTTGGCAAAGGCGGTAGAAATCGTGTCAAAAGATCCGGCAAGCGATGGATTGCTTGCCATCATCGCGCCGCAAGGTCTTGCTGACCCGACCCAGACTGCCGCCCAAATGTCGAAACTCGCGCACAGCACCAGCAAGCCTCTGCTCGCCAGTTGGATGGGCGGCGACGGCGTTGCGGAGGGAATTTCGATTCTCAATGAGGCCGGCATTCCAACCTTTTCGTATCCCGACACCGCCGCGCGCGCTTTCACGTACATGTGGCGCTATACGTACAACTTGCGCGGGCTGTATGAGACTCCCGCGTTGGTTGCCGGATCGGAGATCGATGCCAATGCCCGGCGTAATGTCGCGGAGACTGTCCAGCAGGTGCGCAGCAGCGGCCGCACGATGCTCAATGAGTTCGAGGCCAAGCAACTCCTCGCGCAATACGGCATTCCGGTGGTGCAAACCCGCACTGCAGAAAATGAAGAGCAAGCCGTCGTCATCGCAGCTGAGATCGGCTATCCCGTTGTATTGAAGCTGCTGTCGAACACGATTGCGCACAAAACAGATGTGGATGGAGTCCGCCTTGCCTTGGCCAATGCCGACGAGGTGCGTGGCGCGTTCCGTGCAATCCATTCTTCCGTAGCAGAGAAAGCGGGACCGCAGCATTTTGCCGGAGTCACCGTGCAGCCGATGGTCCGGCGCGATGGTTACGAGCTGATTCTCGGCAGCACGATTGATCCGCAGATGGGGCCGGTCATCCTGTTTGGCTCAGGCGGAGTGATGGTCGAAGTGTACCGCGATCACGCGCTTGCCTTGCCTCCGCTGAATACCACGCTCGCCCAGCGATTGATGGAGCAGACTCGCATCTTCTCCGCCCTGCAGGGCGTTCGCGGCCGCAAGCCGGTGGATCTGGTTGCGCTGGAGCAACTGCTGGTTCGCTTCAGTCAACTCGTCATGGAGCAGCCCTGGATCAAAGAAATCGACATCAACCCCTTGCTTGCCACTCCTGAGCATCTGCTCGCTCTCGACGCGCGCGTGGTCGTGCATGATGCCGGCGTCACGCCTGCTGAGTTGCCACGAGCCGCAATCCGCCCGTATCCATCGCAGTACGTGTGGGAATGGAAGCTGAAAGACGGAACTCCGGTAACGATTCGACCGATCCGTCCTGAAGATGAGCCGCTCATGGTGCAGTTCCACCACACACTATCTGAGCGCAGCGTGTATCTCCGCTACTTCTGTTCCTTAAGCCTGAGCACCCGGGTGGAGCATGAACGCCTGGTGCGTATCTGCTTTGCCAGCTACGATCGCGGCTTCGCGTTAGTGGCGGACCGCAAGAATCCGGACACCGGCCAGCATGAAGTGCTGGGCGTGGGCCGCTTCAGCGCCTTGAATCGAACTGAAGCCGAAGCCGCCGTGTTGGTGTCGGATCAGTGGCAGGGGCGCGGGCTGGGTACCGAACTGCTCGCCGGGGTTGCCCGGGTGGCGCGCGAAGAAAAGTTCCAGCGCCTGTGCGGAGAAATCCTGCGGGACAATTTGCCGACCCAAGCCATCTTCAAGAAAGCAGGATTCCGCCTGCGCTCCACCGAAGACCCATCCTCAGTCTCAGCTTCGCTGCAACTCCAGTAGCGCCGGCGTCCCGCCGGCTGTAGCGCGGGCATCTTGCCCGCGCTGCGTCGAGTGAAGCAGACAGTCTTGAGCTTTTTACCTACCGCTCCAATATTGCCTTGGCAAAACGAAACGGCCCGATCGAGTCGGGCCGTCATGTCGCACCATCAATGTTATTTACCGCACCTTTACCCGATCGTCGCCGGCTTCGCGATCTCCAGTTGCGGTTCGAATTTCAGTGTGGTCCCCAGAGCGCGCGAAACCAGGCACAGCTTCTCCGCGCGCTTGAGCAAGTCGAGCGCCCGATCTCTTTCTTCCGCCGACGCGATCTTCAGATTCGGGCGCAGGATAATCTGCGTGAAGCTGTAACCCGACTCGGCTTTGCGCACCGTTCCGCTGGCCTCGACCTGGAGGTCGGTAAAATCGAACTGCGCTCCGCCCGCGATTGCGCGCACGGTTGTCGTATAACATCCCGCGATGGCGGCCAACAGCAGTTCCTCGGGCGTCCAGCGCCCCTCCAAGCCGCCGAATTCGGTCGGCGCTGTGAAGTGAATGGCGTTCGGGGCGGAGTCCGACTTGGCAAGGCCCGTACGTCCGGAAGTCCACCATGCTGCGACTCGATAGGCATGTTCTTCGTTCATGATTGTTCACATCTCCTTGGGAGAACCCTTGCGATGTTCGGTGTGGTTAAGGTCCGGCGTCGGCTTTCCCGCCGGTCTACGCAGCTCCCTCTTTGCCAGAGAGACCGCGCTCGCGCTCAATGCGTTTAATTTCGGTGCGCAACCAGTTGGCCAGAGCCTCTTCCATCTCCGCCTGGCTGCCCGTACGGTAGAGATCATCCACGGTCCGGCCGTCCTTGGTCAGCGGAATGAAACGGCAAGGCACGTTCTCGCTCCGCTGATTTTCAGGCACAAATCGCGCCAGCAGGCAGCTCTCGCACGGCTGCGCGTGCGACGGATCGCAAAAGTTCGGACATACGGGGGAATCTTCAAAGATCGAGGGAGCCCGCCAGGGCGTGCGCGGCGAGCGTCCGTACCCGCCATCTTCCACGAAGCTCAATTCAAACTTGAGTACTTCCAGAATGTCTCGACCATCTTGCGCCATAGGCCACCTCAACGTGGAAGTCAGAATGCCAGACAGGCTTGGGAAACCCCGTGTATTCCGTCACGAGGAATTGTGATTTGGGTCACAACTGAGCGGCCCGCCTGAGCCGGTCCGCACCTGAATTGGCCGGAATTCCAGCATTCCCGGAATTAGGCGTGCGACAGCGATCACACTGGTAGATGATTGAAATCACACGACGTAGGCCCCGCCGCCTAGCCGACCGAGAAAGGGGCTGTCGAATGCGGCGGGTTTTGGGGAGTCCCGGGACGGGTTCTTTCTCAGACCAGCAATCACATGCTCATGTGCTTGGAATCACAAATCGCGGAGTCGTAGAACAAGCTCGAGCCTGGGATGGTCGAGCCATCAGCGCTATGGTTCGTAGGCGCAGCAGGGCTCCGGCGCGAACAGATCGCCGGTCACCGCATAGGCGCGGGCCCGGGAACCACCGCAGACATTCCGCATCAGGCAACGGCCGCATTTCCCTTTCAACTTCGAACTGTCGCGCAGCGAGGTGAATAAAGTGGAATTGCAATACACATCCGACAACGGCTGGTCCGTAACATTTCCTGCGGAGATAGGCAGGTACCGGCTGGGGAATACTTCGCCGTCCGGATTAATAAAGACGAATCCCTTGCCGTCATTGACGCCCTTCGGCGCACACGTAATGACATCCGCCTCGGTCATCCGGCCGCGCGATTCCCGCGCACTCTGTTGCAGCAGATAACGCTGGTAGTGCTGCCCCTCGGTGGTCTTGATCTGGAAATGAACCTGCCTGGAAGCGGCATACAGCTTGGCAAAGACTTCTTCATCCTCGTCGGCGGAGAGCATCTCGCCAACATCATCCCGGCTCTTGGGGACAAAGATAATCACGTTCCAGAGCGCTACATCCAGGCGCGTGAGCAGCTCAATCATGGGCTCGAGGTCGTGCAAGTTGCGACGCGCAAGGATCGTGTTCACTTGCACCGGAAGCTGCACTTCATGGCACGCGCCCACCAGTTCGATCGTGCGCCGGTACAATCCGGACACCTTCCAATAAGCATCGTGCAGGCTCGGCGTCGAACCATGCACCCAGAATCCAACTCGCATCAGCCCCGACGCCTTCAGCTCAGCGATAACCTCTGCCGTCAGCGCCGGCGTGGGCAACAGCGTCAGGGATGTGCGTACCGAACGCGCGGCCGCAAATTCGACAATCGGAAACAAGTCGGGGCGCAACAGCGGATCGCCGCCTGTCAGCGCCAGCAAAGGGACGTGCATGTCTGCGACCTGCTCGACGAGATGAAAAGCTTCCGCGGTTGAAAATTGTTTCTGGTTGCGCGCAGCTCGTGGCGCGGTGCGCGCCGGCGCGGACTTCCATTCACAGGCGCTCGTCACTTCCCAGGTCACCTGCAAAGGACGCAGTTGAAATGCCGATGAAGTGGTCAGCGCGCTGTCTGTTTGCCAGTTCGAGCTATGAGTTTTGGGGGCCTCGGTCAACAAGTCCGTCAGCGCTTGCATGGGTGCCATGCTAGGTTTCCGGTGGAGCAGCCGCTGTGCGGCTTCGCACGGCGGCTGGTGATAAACATCACAATCGGCTCGATTAACCCCTGTGATCGTTATCACAGGGCCTCGTGACTTCTGCCATAGGTTCCCTACGCTCGCCATGCGAACCTACCCTTGCGAGTGAGTTCTCAGGGTGCTGGACGTAAGCACGATGTACTGCAATCCTGCTCGCGGGATTGGAGCCAGGCAGTGGCATGGGCAATCCCTACTCTGTGATATCGTGCGAACAAATTTCTTCCTCAGGAGGAAGCAACACATGAAAACCCTTTCTACTCGAGTGGGATTGGTCGTTCTCTTAGCTTGCGGGCTGATGGCAGTCTGGAGCTCCCCGGCAGCGGCTCAGGACGCAGCTGCCACGTACAAGGCGAAGTGCGCTATGTGTCATGGAGCCGATGGCAAGGGGGGCAAGATGGGCACGAAAGATTTTGCCTCCGCCGAAATCAAAGGCATGAGTGACGCTCAACTGACCGAAGCCATCACCAAAGGCAAGCCTCCGAAGATGCCCGCCTACGGTGAGAAGCTGAAAGATACGGAAATCAAGGACCTGGTCACCTACATTCGTACTCTGGGCAAGTAATTAGCACTGGCGGCCCTAAAAGGCTGCCTGGAGAACTTCAATTCTGAAGCATTGGCGGGTGAGAGCATGTCCACGCGAACAATACGGAATCTTTTTGCGCCTGGAGTCACTCTCACCCTTCTTTTAGCGGCGGGCACACTCCACGCTGCTGGTAAACAACCTCCCAAACCAACCGCAGACGAATGCCTCGCCTGCCATAGCGACGCCTCTCTGACCCACGAAGAGAACGGCAAGCCCGTCAGCTTGCACGTCGATCCCAAAGCTTTCAAAGATTCGATTCACGGCAGCATGTTCACCTGCGTGGACTGCCACAGCGATGTAAAAAGCGCGGCTCACGAAACCACGCCCCAGAAAATTACGTGCGCCACGCGCCACGCCGACGAGCAAGCGGCGTACGAGCGCAGTTTTCACGCCAAAGCCGTCCAGGGCGGCAATAGCCACGCAGCCACCTGCGTCGATTGTCATGGGAGTCCGCACGAACTGCTGCCCGCCAGCGATGCGAAGTCGCGCGTGCATCACAGCAATATTCCCGCGACCTGCGGCGCCTGCCACAGTCAGAAGTTCGTCATGGAAGATGGCGGCCAGAGCGCCCAGATGGTCGCCTCCTACGAACAAAGCGTCCATGGGCACGCAGTTGCCAACGGATCGGAAAAAGCCGCGGTTTGCACCGATTGCCACGGCACGCACGAGATTCTCGACGCTAAAGATTCCAAGTCGCCGATTTTTAAATTCAATGTCCCGCAGACCTGTGGCCGCTGTCACGACCAGATCTCTAAAGAATTCCAGTGGAGCATCCACGGCCAAGCCATCGCCAAAGGAAACTGGCAGGCGCCCGTCTGCACCGACTGCCACGGCATTCACTCGATCAAGTCACACAACGATCCCAATTCGCCAGTGTCCGCGCAGAACGTCGGCCCGGCCACATGCGCGCGCTGCCATGAAGGCGTGCGTCTCTCGCAGGAATTTGGAGTACAAGGCCGCCGCGAGACCACTTACCTGGCCAGCTATCATGGGCTGGCGTCCCGCGGAGGCTCGCAAGTGGTCGCAAATTGCGCGAGTTGCCACGGCACGCACAGCATATTTCCTTCGAGCGATCCGCGTTCCACGATCAACCGCGCCAACCTGGCCCGGACCTGCGGACAGTGTCATCCCGGCGTTACCGAAAAATTCACTTCAGCCAAGGTCCATGTCGACGCCCCACTTTCCGCCGATGTCGGCAGCAAGGCGGTGCGCTGGATCCGCCGCTTTTATCTCAGCATGATCTTTGCCGTGATCGGCGGCATGCTGCTGCACAATTTCATCATCTGGCGCGCCAAGGTCATCGCGCGGCGTAAGATGCAGCATACGTTCGTCAGCCGCATGCCGATCCGTTTCCGGTTGCAGCATGCCGTGCTGCTCACCAGCTTCATCGTCCTGGTGCTCACCGGCTTCGCTTTGAAGTTCCCCGATTCGTGGTATACCTCCATGCTTTCGTTGGGCGAGCACATGCGGGGTCTGCTGCATCGTATTGCCGCCGTCGTCCTGATCGGCGTGAGCATCTACCACATCTTCGACGTCGCGATCACCCGGCAAGGCCGTAAGCTTTTGCGCGACCTGTCCCCACACTGTCGGTAGCAAGTTAAAATGTCCGGTTTTTGTAGCAAGTGAAATGTCCGGTTTCAAAGTTGTGCCCTCGCCGTTCGGATGGGGTTGATTTTGGGGATGGGGTTGCAGGGGAAGGGGGCCGTTCCCC
>Ga0209166_10001437_pt1 | contig 19849 bp, 19 predicted proteins | sample Coa_R1_3_FD_187151 | JGI IMG/M metagenome (GOLD analysis project Ga0209166, IMG submission 187151) | Surface soil microbial communities from Centralia Pennsylvania, which are recovering from an underground coalmine fire - Coalmine... | ecosystem: Environmental > Terrestrial > Soil >... | reverse complement strand
GTGATTTCGAGGGTCCAAATTAAGCGGGGACAACTGGTGGCGTCGAATCTATTGCCATCCGACGCAGCGGGTCCCATTTTTTTCGAAGCCCACGAGATCTCCTGTGATCTGGAACAAGTGAACCTGCTGGGGATTATCAATCCTTCATCGTCCTCGATGGATGCCCAGGGCAACCTGAAGGCGGGTCTTCTGCGCTTCGGTTCCGTCGAAGTGAGAAGTCTTGAATCCAAATTGCGGCTGGAGTCGAGACACGTTTCTTTCGAAGATGTGAAAGCGGACGTCTATGGCGGGCGTGCCGCGGGTGACCTCACTTTTGACTTGTCTGGGAAAAACGCAAGCTTTAGGACCAATGCGCGATTGAGCGGAATCAATGTAGCCCAACTTCTGGCAGCCTTCCCCAATGGCGGTGGAAAGATGACCGGGAAGATGGAAGGAGAAGTAAAATTAGCAGGAGAAATCGAGCATACGCTCCGCCCACTAGCGGGAATGCACGGAGCCGGACACGTGACCGTGCGCAACGGTCAGGTGCCGAGTCTGAAGCTCAACGCGAATTTGATGAAGCTGGCGCATTTCAACGACCTTGGCCCGGCCAAGGATGATCCTTCCTCGTTTAAGCTGATCACCACCGACCTGGAACTGGATCATCAGCGAATTTCGAGTCGCGTTATAGATGTTGACGGTTACGGAGTCGATGTGGATGGCTCGGGCAGTGTCAGCGTGTCAGGTTCTGACGAGTTGAACTATCGAGGGTTGGCCGAGATTACCACCAAGGAGAGCCTCTTCACCAACACCGTCGCGCGGCTGTCGGGAGCCGCATTAAAAGACGGTAAGTTGCAGTTTCCCTTTCGGATCGGCGGAACGATCGATAGCCCGGTATTTTCCAAGGGGAAAGGCGATAAGGACGTAGACGCAGTACAAAAACCTCGGTAGTTGAGCAGCTTCCTCCTTAGGAATTGTGCCAGCTTTAGAGAAGCGCGTTCTCGGAGGAATCCAGTTGTGATCGACCAATCGATTGTCAGCGGGTAAGATTCCGGATTCTCCCAAATCCAACGACATGAACAAGCCAAAAAAAGTAAAAAGCGGACTCTTGCTTCTTGGCGCCCTACTGATCGCCGCGACAGCCCTTTTCATTTTTGGGTGGCTGGCGGAAGAGATGCTCGAGGGGGACACACAGCAGTTCGACACATTCGTGCGAACTGCCGTGCACCATCTCGCTACACCCGGCCTTACGCGGTTGATGCAGGTATTCTCATTCCTTGGGTCAGTCGCGGCGGTGACGGCCATGTGCTTGGTCGCGGTTTGCGTGTCTCTTTACTTTCGTCACACGCGAGCGGCTGCATTACTGGCGATCACCATGCTTGGAGTAGCTGCACTCGACGTCGCACTGAAGCTTGCTTTCCATCGACCTCGCCCTGTTGCCTTTTTCGGTACCACGCCGAGCTCGTATAGTTTCCCGAGCGGCCACGCGCTAGGTTCACTTTGTTTTTATGGAATACTCGCTGCGATTCTCGCCGGACGTGCGCGTGTTCGAGGTGCTAAATTCTGCGTTTGGATCACTGCTGTGCTCTTGGTTGGAATGATCGGATTATCGCGCATTTATCTGGGAGTGCATTACCCCAGCGATGTCATTGCCGGCTATTGCGCGGCAGTTGTATGGGTCGGAGCGGTTGGTTTCCTCGATAAAACTCTGAGGATTGCGGAGAGGGAAAAGCTGGAAGGCCTGCAAGAACATCTAAGTGGACGGGAGCCTTGAGATGAAGATGCGGTATGTCACCGTGATTCTCAACAAGGAATTGTACCCGGCATAGTTCAAAGTGGCGGCTCCCCCTGCCTCAGCTTCGGTCTCGAACTGTTGACGAAACCTCTGATTGAGCGGCACTCAAAGGAGAGCGCTCGGTGAATCAGCAGAGCATGATTTCGCAGCGATGTGCTCCTAAGTCTTCATAATGTTTCGACCGGCTGCAGGATTTCAAATGCGACCGCATGCGCCAGATCTCTTAGCGGCACATGTGAAGTCGCATCGTCCCCCCAACCTCCCGGGAAGGCTAGTGAAGGGTGCGTATTCGAGAATGCGTGATGACGGTTACTTCTTGCAAGTGTCGCTGACCATCTTCAAGTACGTGACAGTCATGTGACCATGCTCAGTGGAGTCCTTGTCCATACCGTGCTCTTTGGCCTCGGCCTTCACATCTTCCTTCATGCCGTGCATTTTGGCATTGGAGACCACGCCGGTAATCGTAACTTTATGACCGACATGATCGCCGAGTTTGAGGGTATCGCTGTGGAGCTCCCAAGTGCCACCTTTCGCCGTAGTAAGCTGGTACTCATTGGCCGAGTCGCCCGTTTGGAGGCAGCCCGAGAGCGTCCGCGTTTTCTTATGGGTAGTTTTGGTCTGCGCCGTAGCCAATCCGGCAGTGCCCGCATACATGAACAACGCAAGAAATGCCATCGCGATCTTCACTTTCATCCTTTACCTCCGAAGGTTCGAATTGAGAAGCGGAAGAACAGACCAGGAAATCGGCTAGTCAACTGCGGTTTCATAAGGATTTGTGGGCCCGACTGTTCACTAGCCGTCTAGCTCCCAGCCAAGGGCATCCTAGCGCCGATGAAGGCGTAGGTCTGTGCAATTGTGAACACCTTGTTCACCGAGTGTAATCAGAGCCTAAGAAGCTGCTTTCGCGCTGGCCATCTCTGGCGCACCGACAAGTTCATCAAAAAGCGAGCGGTAATGAATCATGGCCTGGCGCAGTTCTTCTGTGCTGGCCTGGCCGTGCGTCTGGCGAAGGGCGATGGCGTGGGCCGACCGGTAATTCTCGAGAACCAAAGGATAGCCCACAGAGATATCGGCCGCACGCTGTTCAAAGTCACCTACCGGATAGCCGCGCATGGACATCACATCGCTCAGGAGCTGATCGGCTTCTGTCACCGCACCTCCCGGACCGTCAACGAAGCGCGCCTGCACCCTGCTCCAGGCCTCGACGAAGCGCGCACGATCGCCCGCACCGAGCGGCCGAATGTGGAGACTCTCCACGCGGTCCGTGCGCTTATCGAGGCCCGCTTCGGCCTTCCGCCGGCTGTCGCCTTCTTGGAGAGCGCGATCATATTCAACGCCGCCAAACTTGGTGCGGAGTTTTCCAGTGCGGCGCTTTCGAAGAAAACTCATGGAGGCGAAGGCCACGATGGCAATCACAATCACGCTGCCGATGATGATTAATGTCGTTGTGTTCATGCGTATTTTCCCAACTTTCTTGGCAAACCCAGGGTTCGAGTTTGGAATCCCGCAAATTCACGGACTCAGTCGGGGAGATATTCCGCCATCGAAAGGCTGCTGTCTGTACCTTTCCGGACACTTCGATCCTTTTACGAATCCCGAGGGAGCTTGGGCGCGACCAAAAGTGGAAGCATGGTCCTTCACTCGTTTGTAAAAACGACCTGGCCATGTTCATCTCTGCGCTGGTAAATAGCAGGCAGCGGTAGGAGCGGCAGCGGGCAGATGTTAGTTGCCAGCCCCGTGGCCGCAGCGCGGCATGATCGTCTTCGATCAGCTGCAGTATCTCCAGTATTCGGCGAATTGAAGAACCGCGTCATTTCCTGTTCCTTGAACTCACCGTTCAGATATGCCGCAATGTGGTTTTCCATGTCCGCGGGAAAGGTTGGCACAGGGCCAACCAGCTTTGCTTGATAGGTATTCAGCATGACTTCTCTGAATATTGGAAGTGCGGCTCTGCCGCCCGTTTCCATTCTCCCCAGTGAGCGGTTGTCATCGAATCCGATGCGCACCGCAATAGTAATTCCATCGGGGCCGTAAGTAGACCCTAGAAAAAGGGCATCACGGTAGTTGTTCGTTGTGCCCGTCTTACCCATTACCGGGATTGGGAAGCCGCGCGTGTCGAGGGCGTGCGCAGTACCCGACGGAATGCGCACAACGCCACGCAATCCCTCCTGGATCATGGAGAGTTCCAATCCGTTCGCGTTGATCGGACAGCAGGGCAAGGCGTGAGTGTAAATAACGCCGCCTGCACTATGTTCGATCTTTGCAATCGCGTAAGGTTCCGCACGTATGCCGCTCGCCATCAAGCGATAAGCGTTTGCAAGTTCTAGCAAAGTAACCTCGGATGCGCCGAGGGCGGTAGTTTCATAGCGATGCAAAGCGGTGCGGATGCCAACGTCCTTGGCTGTGTTCAAGACCGAATCAACTCCGATTTGTTGAATGATCCAAATGGCGACCGCGTTTCTCGACTCCGCCAACGCCTGCCGGGCTGGGATGATGCCTTTAAATTTGTTATCGAAATTGGAGATCCACTTCGGAGGACGGTTTGCGGACGTGGGCACTGAGATCGGCTCGTCGGGCACGGGAGTATCGAGGTCCAGGGCGCCTTGACGAAACGCCGCTAGATAAACAATCGGCTTCATGGCTGAACCTGGCTGGCGCATGGACTGGGTTACCCGGTTAAAGTCGCTGTAAACGGTGTTACGGTCCTTATATCTGCGTCGCCCGCCGGCCTCGGCGAGGATGGCGGAGTCACTGTTGCGCAGAACAATCACGGAGCCTTGAATCAGCCCGGTATTCTGAGGATGACGACCTTCATAGAGTTTCAACCCGGTTTCAAGAGCTGCATTGGCGAAGCGCTGAATCCGATCGTCGATCGTTGTATGAATCTGGATGCGGCCCTCAAGCAGTTGATTCATTCCGATATCGGAAGCCAGCGTGGCGTCGAGCCGTTTAAGCTCATCGATAACAGTTTCCACTGCCGCGGGCGCTTCGTTCTGGGCGGTGACATGCGCAGCCAGACGAATCGGAGTTTGTTGGCGGCTCAGAGCTGTCTTTTCGGAAAGAAAATGGTTCTTAACCATGAGGGCCAAGATCTGATTTCGTCTGCGGAGTGGTTTTTGATTGTTTGCCGAAGTGGGGGCATACTCGCCCGGGGACTTGGTGATGCCTGCCAAAAGCGCGGCTTTGTCAGCGTCATCGGCAGTGAATGCCGTCAGAGGTATGCCAAAATAATACTGCGCGGCCGCTGCGAAGCCGTAGCGGCCATTCCCCAAGTAGATGAAGCTAGCGTAACGCGCGAGTAGTTCTTCCTTGGCCCGGCGCTTGCATCCATAGCGCTTTTGCATCTCTCCTTCAATCCACAGCGAGAGACGCATTTCCTCTACTTTCAGCAAGAATCTGTTGGCACCCGGAACACCGATGAAGAAGGCGAGAACGTGCGGGAGAAGGCCCTCATGCTGAAGCGTATTGCTATTTTTCGCGCCCACAAGCTTCTGGAGGAAGAAACCGCGCACAAGCTGTTGAGTAATCGTCGAGCCGCCTTGTGGAAACACCGGTGCACGCTCTGCGCCATTCCCGCTTTTTGAGCCCCCGGGTTGTGAAAGCAAGGCTTGAATGTTTGTCTTGCTGAGCAGTCGAGGGAAAACAGAATAATCTACTCCCGAGTGTGAGAAAAAGTTTTCATCCTCGGCCGAAAGAATCGCCTGCCGGAGGACATCAGGAATGTCCTTATATTGGATGATTTCCCGGCGTTCCCTTCCTAATTCGATGAGGACGTGGCCGTTCGCATCGTACATGTGGCCCATCGTGGGAGGCTCAAAGCGAATGAACGCTTCTAAATCGGGCAAATTTGTTCGATTGTAGCTAATGTAAATAATCCCGCCCAGGACAAGCACAAGTGGGACGGCAGCCAACAGAGACGCAACACGAAGCAAGCGGTTCTTCTTGTAAACCCGCCATAGGCCGGAGAATGATCTTGGAAAGGTCCAAGGGAACCGTAGAAAAAGTAACTGAGTTTTGAGCATGTGAGCTGCTTCCACTCGAGTGCGGAGTGTCCTCACTCTTGATCTCGTACTTCGCGCACCTTTCGGACCTTTCCCTCTGAAGGCACAAGCCTCGCATATAGGGGATTTGGATTCTGTTCGATATGGGTCACATCCACATCAGCGGTTACGCGTGGACTGATACACACGGTCGGAATTTGTCAGATTTCGAGGCGAGTAAATGTGACGTTCGTGTCCGAGTTTGCGGCTGCCACGCGCCATGTCCCGGGCTCCGTTCAAAACGAGACAGACAAAGGGTTTTCACTTAGCAGAAGATTGCAGAGCACGCGACGGTTGGCATCGAGGAGTTAAGGTGCACCGGCGACGCTGGCGAAACCACAACCGCAGGCATCAGCCGATGCGGCGGATGTGGGTGCTTGCGTCGGCACGGATTAACTCTCCCAAACCGCCAAGTCCTCGAGGACACGCCTCGAAGGTGCGCAGCAGGTCGAGATGCGTTGCGAATTGCCGAGAGTCCATAAGTCACGTCAGCAGGCGAGCCTCCTCCCGATCCTCTCCCTGAACCTAATCCTGATCCTGAACATCACAGCGATAGCCTGGGCGCCGGTTGCGAAGGCGCAAGTGTCCAACTTTGAGAAGGCGGAAGGAGAAATATCGGGAACCGTGCTTTTAGAAGCGGACAAGCAGCCGGCGAGCCAGGTGATCATAAGCCTGAAATCGCGTGTCGTAGGAATATTTCGTAGTGTTTTAACGGACTTAGAGGGTCACTTCAGAATCCAGCGCCTTCCGCGCGGCACGTACGATATCGCGGTCGAGGAGGCAGGTTACGAGACGGTTCAGACCAGCGCCCATCTCGATGGTTCTTCCTCGAAACTGGTGATGTATCTGAGGTCCAAATCAGGGGCCATTCGCCAAAGCGATTACACAGTTTCCGTGCGGGAGTTGAAGATCCCGGGAAAAGCGCGGAATGAGTTGCAAAAGGGATTTGAACGCCTGACAAAGAATGATCCTGCCGGGAGTCTTAGCCACTTCACGAAGGCTACACAGGCATTTCCTGGATACTTCGAGGCCTACTATCATATGGGCGTGGCGGAGATGAAGCTGGGTCACAATGAGGAGGCGACGAAAGCTTTTCAAATGGCCATCGATTTGAGTGGAGGGCGGTACGCCTGGGCGGAGTTCGGATTTGGCTACCTCCTGTGCCAGGAAGGAAAACCGGACGAGGCGGAGAAAATCATCCGCAAAGGATTGGAAGTGGAGGACGCCGCACCTGACGGCTACGTAGTCCTGGGAAACGCGCTCATGCAACTCAGCCGGCCGGACGAGGCAGAGCGGAGTGCGCAGGAAGCGCTTCTCCGCAACGCTAACTTCGCCGATGCCTATCTTGTGCTATCGAATGTGGCCGCCAGTAAAGGAGACTATCGTGCAGAACTACAAGACTTGGATGCCTATTTGAAATTGCGGCCGAACGGCCCTGCGAGCGAGCGCGTTCGCCAAACACGTGAGGCGGCTCTGAAAATTCTGGCCAGGTCCCATCCGCAATATTGAATCTCTCGCCGGAAGAATACCCTCTTTCATTTGCTGATGCCCGCTGGGACTCTAGCGGCGAGAATGACAACCATTGCTTAGTCCCTGCTTACAATGCGCTTCGAAAATATGCCGGCCGATCAGATAACCAACCGCACTTCCAACAACCACGTCGGATGGAAAGTGTTCGCGGCCGGTGAATCGCGTCACCGAAACAGCTGCGGCCGTGCCGTAAACCAGCCATTTCACCCACGGCCGAGGGTATTCGTGGGCAATCACGCTTGCCATTGACCAGGTGAACAGGGCGTGCCCGGAAGGGAAGGAGCTGTTGAGAGCATTATTGCGCCAAAAACGTCCGTTGCCACTGCCTTCAATTGGCCGTTCTCTGCCAGTGAGGAGTTGCAGACCCACATACACCGGCACAGCGTTGGCGAGGGCTTCGGCACTCAATGCGCCCGTTTCTTGCGTATGTTCATTGTGCGTCGCCAGTCCAGACAGCCAGAGAGTGCTTGCCACCGCCGAAGTCCCGTAGAGACCCGCGGTTGAGATATTTCGGCTTAGGTCGACATGATTACTGGGCAGCGCTCTGCTGGCATGCCTGTCCGTCGCGATCAATACCCCTGTGCCAGCGAGGAAAATGGCATCCCACTTCAGGTTAGAACGGTGAAACGGAGCCGAATAAATTTCCGCTTGATCCTTCCCGAAGCGCCTGAATGCTTTCTTAAAGGCGCCATCCGAGGATTGGTTCTGCGTGCTTTGTGGATCTGCAAATATTGGCTCGGAGCGTAGTTCGCTGCCCGGCAGAAAACAGACTTCTCTATTGGGGCGTGAACTGGGACCCTCCGCTATCTGTCGGATTGCAAAGTTTCCGGCGTCTTGGCAACAAGCTGGCAAGCAACCGAGAGTGGCCAGCAAAATGGCCACGGCTAGCTGTTCATGGAAACGACGGAGCAAGTGAAAGCTGTTCGTTATCATACAGGCGCGGGAGCGGCTGAACGCCGCAGATCGGAAGGCAGAAGCAACTTACCCGGAGCGATTCGCGTAGCCGCTAGGTTTATTTCCGCTTCGCGTGCGGACTTCGCCATGTGCGGCTTCGCCATTTCTTTCTTGACGCTGGCACGTATCGCTCCATCGAATTCTTTCCTAGCCTTTTTCTTCATCTTGCTTCCGTGTTGACATCGTTGACATCGAAACTGAAGCAATCCAGTTCAATTCAGGATGGTACCAACAATCCGAGTCAGGCGCCGCCATACCTGAGTCGAACGTCTTGCCCGAGAGCCCCGGCCAAGGTGAAAGCTCAGGCTGAGTCCAGAGAAATGGACCGGAAGCGGGCCGCCCAGATAACTTTGTCGCGAGGGACGAAAGCCCTCCACACCGCTATAGCCTAAAGGTCCGAGCTGCGAGTTCTGACTGTGTAGGGTGCTCTGAAAGGCGTCCAGTTGGAGTCTTCCGCCCCAGAGTTGGAAGAGCGGCAGGATCGACTGCGTGAGAGTTAAAGTCTTAACCTTGTCCATAGGCGAAAGATGGTCCAGATTGAGGGCAGGCTCGTAAGGCTCCGAGAACAGGAGATTGAAATGAGCAGGAGATTTTCCGAGGTTCTGGTACCGCAGCAAGGAAGCGTCCGGCAAAGGGATCGTTACCGGCTGGAGCATGGTCATGACCGGCGCAATATGTTCTTGCGCTCGAACGATCTGTGGCCCGGCTGTTTGTCCTGCCACTGGGAGGTGGCTGCCCAGAAACACTCCGAGCAGCAAAATGAACCGTTTGTTCAACACGAGATTTCTCTTTTATCTAATTCTTGCTCCCGCGCTCAAGCGAAGGAACGGACTCCGCCTCCGGGTCCCTTTCACTGCCACTCGAAAATGAGGGACCAGAATCTGCCCGAGAGGAACTAAAAACTAATCTACTAAGACGGGAATTCCCAGGTCTGTTCTAATACGCACACGCCATCGGAGTTCGCCCCTACAGAGCGTTACACCCAACGATGGAAGTACGTATCGCAGATCATGTGTCTTTGCTCGGGTTGAGCCGTGCAAGTTTAATGTCCCACGCGAGGCCGAGCCTTCGTAATGCCGTGATTCCATACCAGTTCAAGTCGAACTCGTACCAGGCAAGGCCGTGACGCGCCGACTGGGGTGCCGCGTGGTGATTGTTATGCCAGCCTTCACCGAAGGTAAGCATAGCCACCCAGAAGCTATTGGTTGACGCATCGCCAGTCAGGAACCGCCGCGATCCCCACATGTGTGTTGCGGAGTTCACGAGCCACGTGGCGTGTAGACCGATGGCCGTTCGGAAAAAGATGCTCCAGAGCAGGCAGGACCATCCACCGATGGCAAAGATCGCGAGACCTACGACAGTCAACGGAACCCAGTGCCACTTGCTGATCCACACTTGAAATTTGTCTTTGCGAAGATCTGGAACAAAGGGCAGGAGCTCGCCTGAGCTGTTGTGCATTGCCTTGCCCGTCATGATCCAGCCCATATGAGCCCACAGCCCCCCGTCGCGCGGAGAGTGTGGATCGCCTTCCTTGTCGGTGTTCTGATGATGAAGGCGGTGCGTCCCTACCCAGGCGATTGGTCCACCTTCGAGAGCAAGCGTGCCACATACTGTCAGGAAGTACTCGACCCATTTCGGAGTCTTATAGCCGCGGTGCGTTAGAAGCCGGTGGTAGCCCATCCCAATGCCGAGACTACCTGACATCCACCACAACACCACTGCAAGTGCAAGGGCTTTCCATGTAAAGAAAAACAACGCAGCAATCGCGCCGACGTGGAATACCGCCATAAAAAGCGTCGTGACCCAATTGATCGGCTGGGCAAACGTTTTGTCGCGTTCGAAGATGTTCATCACTTCCGCAATCCTTAAATACCGCGGCTGCTGGCTGCGTGCGCCTGACGCTATCCGCCAACCGGTGGGACCACGCACTCGTTCTCCGTCTCGAATAGACCACCGCGTGGACAGCGTCATTCGAGGAAAGTAACCAAGATTAAGACGTTGTTACTGTCCGGGACGCCGTCCGGGACGCATTGGGCCTTGTTTTGAATGACCAACGGAAGAAGCGGAAGTCGCATGTTTCGCAGCGAAATGGCCTGACGAGAATCATGGCCAGAAGGCCTCTTTCCATAATCCCTTTGCGTTTTGATCTATGAATTCGTTCACTATGGCACAGCGGGCAAATAATCAATGAGAATCTCCTGATGTGACTCTCCCATTCCCGTACATCCTGCCGCGCGGGAATGCCGGCCGGCTGTCTCCTTTTGCACACCGGGGCCCACCTGCAGCAATCCATGCGCTAATCTGAGGCTTTGCTTTCCTGCTGGCCCCCTACGGTCTCCTTCGACTTGCCTGACAGGGCAACTGTGCAAAATTGAACAGAACCCGAATTCTTATCGACATAAGGTGAGTGAGAAGGGATCCACCTCCTTGCCGCTGGTAGCGGCTGGCGCGTGTCGTCATCATGGACGGCTTCGGTGGTTCTGGGTGGAGGCTTCAATGTCGAGCCTGACGCAGAGCAAGATCCAGTCTGATCCGATAGGTTTCGGCCCTCGGAGCACGGATTCTCACAGATCCCGTGCTCTTCACATCCTTTTCATCCACCGTGATGCAGATACGGTAGACAGCTGTGTGCAAGAGCTCAGGAAAGCACAATTCACGGTCAGCGCTGATATCGCATTGAACTTAGCACAGTGCACGCAACTGCTCCGCTCCGACTCTTATGATGTTGTCGTCGCCGAGTACCCCAGCCCCAGTTGGAAGGGATCACAGGGTTTGCAATTCCTTCGTCAGACAGTGGAGGAGATACCGCTGCTCTTCGTGACCACCTCCAAGGGAAAAGAATCCATCACGGAATTGACCGCTCATGGTGCCTTCGACTACGTCGAGGCAGAGCATATCGCTCAACTTCCAATGGCTGTGCGCCGCACCCTGAACGAAAAGAAACTGCGCAGTGAACTGGAAGAGGCCGGAAAGGCCTTGCGGCATTCGCAATCGCTGTATCGCGCGCTGATGGACAATCCAGCTTATGGAGTATGCCGGTGCGACGCGGAAGGAAAGTTTCTCGATGTCAACCAAGCCCTGGTAACCATGCTCGGCTACGCAACCAAAGAAGAACTCCTGGCGGCCGATCGCCCGTCCGACGGCGTCTTTAATCTCGTTTCAGGCTCACCATTGGCGGGGCGCTCCTCCGAGATCATGCGAATGAATCCTCTGGAAATCGAGTGGAAGCGGAAGAACGGCGCGGCCCTGCGAGTCAAGCTGAGCGGACGCGGTGTGTATAACGACCATGGAGTTTGTGTCGGCCATGAAATCATCGCTGTTGATGTCACGGAACAGCGGACTCTTGAAGAGCAACTGCGTCACCAGGCATCCAGCGATTCACTCACCGGTTTGGCCAATCATCGCCGCCTCTTCGATGCTTTGCAAGCAGAGATCAGCCGATCCCAACGCACCAAGCGGGAGTTCTCTCTGGTATTGCTGGACCTCGATGGATTGAAAGAAATCAACGATCGATATGGTCATCTCGCTGGGGACCGGGCGCTCCATAGGCTGGCCCACATCCTGACAGACTGCAGCCGGTCCGTAGACACGGCAGCGCGGCAAGGTGGGGACGAGTTTGCTCTGGTTCTGCCGGAGACAGGCATAGGCGCCGCGACATTGGTAGCTCGACGAATTTGCGATCTCCTTGCGAAAGACGCCGAAGAACCGGCGCTTTCCGTTAGCGTGGGAGTTGTCAGTTATCCGAAGGATGCCGATACCATTGGGACCCTGCTATACGCTGCGGATAGGGCTTTGTATGGCATGAAAGAAAAGCGGGCAAAAGGTGCCGGGGCCGGTCAGCGTACTTGAAGCCGCTATCAGTTTCGGATCTGGACTCTTGTGGTGGCCGCGAACGAATTCAAACGCTTTAGTGAGGATGTGCAATATCGAACATCTTCAACGGGATTACAGATACATACTCCCTGCGTGCCGAGGTTTCCGCGACGGAAATCTCAAGCCAGGAGGAAGACCACATGCACCGTAGCCATCGATATCTTTTCAGTTCCATTTTGCTTACTGCAGCCATTTCCGCTCCAACGGCAATGATGGCCGCGACCAGGCCGCAGGACAATGGACGCCAGGAAGAACACCGTCGGGACGACAATGACCGTAACCGCTTCTATGACCGTGACCACAGGGACTATCACAATTGGAATGACAACGAAGACCACTCCTATCGCCTGTACCTGGGGGAGAGACACAGAGAGTATCGGCCGTTTGCGGAAATGAGAGAGAAGGAGCAAAGGGCGTATTGGAAGTGGCGTCATCATCATCCGGACCACGATCACGACGGACGTTAGCCCGAAAGATACCCCAAGCCCAAAAGAAGTCCGTATTCATCGGCCGAGGGAGCGCGCCAAGAAAAGAGCGCTCCCACGGCGCGGCGAGGAGACAGCCGAGATCGGCCCGATCCGAACATGACGTGAAGAAAGAGGCAAGGCTCAGATGAATGAATATGATTTTGGCTCTGGCGGCACGCCCCAAAAGCGCAACATACATCGTACTCTTGACGGCAAGACGCAGTATTTGTTGAGGGCAGAAGGACAACTTCTTCAATTGATTTCCTCTCGTGCGTTCCTCCCGAAAGTACTGAATGAAATTTGTAGCGCTCTCGATATCCAGATCGGCAATGTGGTCTCCTTTATTTCCCTTCCAGGGAACGATGCAAGCAAGCTTGCCACGAACGCCATGAACGCAGCACTTTTTGGCTTGCATATTTTCTGCTCGGAAGCTGTGGTTGCCGAGAGTGATGAACTGCTTGGATCTCTGGAGATGTACTGTTGCGTTCAACGACGACCCTCTTGCGAAGAGTTCCGATTGATTGACCGGGCAAAATGCCTCGCTGCAATGGCGATCAAGCGCCACAATGAAGCGCAAGCTCAAGGCAATTGCCGTATGCGTGGGAATCGCCCCATGCGAGGACGTGTGCTCGCGTGGCCGGCTTCCATGGGCAAGTCTTCAAGCGGGCAAGTTCCTGCCTGATCATGAAACAACAAACGTAAGGTTCACCCGCGCCATTGAGGACAGAGTGGCTTTGCGTCACTCGTGCAGCACGACGCTCAAGAGGGAAGTGTTGATCTGAAGACCGCCGTTATACTTGATGAAGCCCAATTTCCTGAACTTGTTCATGAAAAAATTGACCCGCGAACGCGTTGTGCCTACCATCTCCGCCAGCGTTTCTTGCGATATTTTGGGAAGCACTCCATGAGGCTTGTCTTCACTGCCGTAACGGGCAAGCAGTAGGAGCGTGCGGGCCAGCCGCTTCTCGCTCGAGTTGAATAGCTGATCGACCAGATCCTCCTCGATTCGAATGTTCCGCGCCAGCATGAAAGAGATGAACCGGTCGGAAAGGCCGTGCTGTTCGTGAAGCACCTTGAACATTTCGCTCTTCTCAATGACCAGCACGGTGGTGGGCGTAATCGCGGCAGCCGTCCCCATACGGACGGACTGACCTGCCAGACACCCTTCACCAAAGAAGTCGCCGGCTCCGAGAATGGCAACGACCGCCTCTTTGCCGCCTTCACTAACCACGGAGAGCTTGACACCGCCTTCTTGTAAGTACATTACGCTCTTAGCGGCGTCACCTTGAGAATAGATGACCTCCGTTTTTTTGAAGTTTTTGATCTTTCTCTCGACCCCGGCCGAATCGAGAAAAGCTTGCGCATCAAATCCGCCTTTTGCCGCGGAAATACCCTTGGATTTTCTGTTGCTGGGATTCAAAATTGCTTCAATACCTCCTCCTGAGAAAATGTGCGGGAACTCGCCATTGATCGTTCTCGTGCCCCTCGAAGATCTTCTTCCAACGTTCCCTTCTTGGTTCCTTGAGCCTGTTTGGACGCTGTCTCCTGACGGATTTGTTCTTCAACGATCTTTCTAACAATCTCCAGCGGAACTTGCTCGAAATGTGTTTTCGGCTCAAGCATTAGAACTCCTTTCGATTACCTAGAAGCTAGCAGGCCGGAAGTCTTACGGGTCATATCTTTTGGAAGGCAAGTACTGGCGTTTCTCGGGCCGCGCCGCCGCCTTAGCATTGCGGGGGGGGTGCCGGTACGAATCTGCTCCGTGGTTTTACGGCCTGCATATTTCACGTGCAGGACTCGTTACGATGAGATACGATAAGCTCACGTTTGCTTGGCGTGTTATCGCCAAGGAGGACTGTATGGGGCGCACGCAGACCAAAACCATACCAATGCACTTCAAGACCATGGTGCAATCGGATGTGCCGCAAGGCCGAAGTGGAAAGCACAAACTAATTGTCACGACAATCCTCAAGGACCTCGACCGTCTAGGAGGTGATTCTGCAATTAAGGTCCCGTTGGCTGAGTTGGCGGAATCAAAAGAAAAGGTCCGTTCCGCGCTGAACCGCGCAACTCGGAAAGCCGGACGTAAGGTTGCCACGGCTAGCGACGCCGCTTTCTTGTACGTGTGGAACGTAAGTGAGTAGCGGGACCCTCTAGCCTTTCCGGCCAGCTATCCGCCTGGGCAGAACCTTCTTCCGTCCTTTGTGCGCCTGGCTGTAGATCCCTCTCGCGATGGAACGATGCAAATCCGGCTTGCTCAAATGGGCATGCCGGATATTCGTGTGTTTAGGGGAAGTTCCATCGTGAGATCGATCAGAATGAAATGTCGAATTCTCTCAATCCCTTCGCCGGTCTCATGACAGATCATCTCTGCGCAAACAAACTGCGGAAATGTATATAAATGAACAGACACACGTCTTGGCGGCGTCGTAGGATTGCCTTGCGTTAAAAAGGACTGTTGTGTTGGCCAGTCCATCTTCTTCAGCTTGATCTCTGCGGCTTCACACAAGCTCTGAGGATACCGAACAACATATGAATCGCCCGGCCTGTCTGGTTCGATAGTCCAGCCCACCGTCGAATCGAATCACTTCATCTCGTTCTCGGCACCAGGCAGTGGGTGAGAATTTTCTGGGCCTGGCTAGAAGTGTCTCGCAGCAAAGACAGAAAGGTACCAAGATTATGCCTCTTCTTTCGATTCTATTAACTCTGATCGTGATTGGCGTCCTCCTGTGGCTGGTGAATCGTTTCATCCCCATGGCCGGAAGCATCAAGTCGATCTTGAACGCAGTGGTCGTCATTGGCGTGGTGTTGTGGCTCTTGGATGTTTTTGGATTGTTCCACTCCCTCTCGCGAATCCACGTTGGGTGACGAGCAAACAGACCAGATTGAGCACGCCATAAATGGAAGCAAGTACAGGCCTGAACGTACCTTGAAGGGTGAAGCAGTCGAGAAGGAAAGGTCGATCCTTATGAACGGAAAATGGAAACAAGCGATGAGCTTGGCAAGCATGGCGGTTGTGGTTGCACTACTGATGGCTTATTTGCCTCAAGGCGTTGCAGCCGATCAGAACGATCCCCCTGGCCGCGTTGCGCGGCTTAAGTACGTACAGGGCGCAGTTTCCTTTCAACCTGCGGGAGAGCCGGATTGGGTTTCTGCGGTTGTAAACCGGCCCATGACCACGGGCGACAAGCTCTGGGCCGACAACGGCGCTCGCGCCGAATTGCGTATTGGTTCCGGGACGATCCGGTTGGATAGCACCACGGGCTTCTCCTTCCTCAATCTGGATGACCGCACCGTTCAACTTCAACTCACCGAGGGGACTCTCGACATTCGCGTGCAACGGCTCGGTAACGATGAAATCTTTGAGGTGGATACGCCCAATCAAGCGTTCTCGATCTTGCGGCCTGGTCGGTATCGGATTCAAGCGAGTGAGGACGGAAACTCCACGTTTGTGACCGTACGCAGCGGGGAAGGTGAAGCGACCGGCGGCGGCCAGACGTACTCCCTTCATTCCGGCGAAAGAGGAACGTTCACCGGCACGGACTCTATCAATGCCGATGTCGTTAGCGCAGGCGGCGCCGATGAATTTGACAATTGGGGAGAGACTCGCGACCGCCATGATGATGGATCGCGCTCGGCCCGTTACGTCTCGCGCGACGTCGTCGGCTACGAAGACTTGGACGACAACGGTACTTGGCGCGATGACCCAACCTACGGGAACGTTTGGACGCCCCGTGTCTCCAGCGGGTGGGCGCCTTATCGCGATGGTCATTGGGCCTGGATTTCTCCTTGGGGTTGGACCTGGGTTGATGATGAGCCCTGGGGTTACGCGCCGTTTCACTACGGCCGCTGGATATCTTCCCGCGGAGACTGGTGCTGGGTGCCCGGGCCGATCGCGGTCGAGCCTGTGTACGCGCCGGCGCTTGTCGCCTTTATTGGGGGATCGAATTTTGGCCTGTCGATATCCGTTGGGGGCGGTGGTTACGGCGGCGATGTGGGATGGTTCCCGCTGGGCCCAAGGGAAGTATACGTGCCCGGGTATAACACCAGCCGCGGCTATGTGGACCGCGTCAATGTGAGTAACACGAACGTGAGTACCACGACCATCACGAACGTGTACAACAATCAAGTCACCAACATCAACAATACGACCATCAACAACACGAATGTCAACAACAATTCGAACATCAAGTACGTGAACAAGACGGTGCCAGGAGGAGTGACTGCTGTCTCGCGAAATACTTTTGTCAGCTCACAAGCGGTCGCCAAATCTGCCGTCGCAGTGAATCAACAACAGATCGCCGCGGCTCCCGTAAGTTCGAGAGTTGTCGTGGCTCCAATCAAAAGCAGTGTTCTCGGATCTTCCGCCTCGAGTGCGAATCATGTAGCGCAGCCGCCGGCAGCGACTGCGAACCGGACCGTAGTGGCAAAGGCGATACCTCCTCCACCGCCGGTTCCCTTCGCGAAGCAGCAGCAGGCGCTCGCGGTGCACCCCGGCCAGCCCCTTGCTCCGCACGAAGTTCAGGCCTTACGGACGACGACCGTTGCCTCAGCACAGCCGCGCGTCAAACAGGCCCCTCCGGGTATAGCGGCGACACCGGGCAGAAACCGCCCCGTGGTTCAGCCAGTTGCTGCAAAACCGGCGGAGCCGGTGAATGTGCCAGCAAACAAGCCGGCTAACATGCCATCGTCCAATGGGACTGCAAATACATCGGCCAACCCGAGTCAGCCCACGCGCACGGACAGACCACCCTCCGTGCCGCAGACCAATCCGCCGCCAGCGACGAATAGGCCAGCAACAGCGATTCCGAATACGAGAGGCAACGAGCAGCCTGTGAGCACACCAGCGAACAAGCCGGCTAACGTGCCATCGTCCAGCGCGAATACATCGGCCAACCCGAGTCAGCCCACGCGCGCGGACAGACCGCCTTCCGTGCAGCAGAACAACCCGCCAGCAACCGCGAATCGGCCCGTTGACCCGAGACTGAAGGATCCCAGAATTGACGCTTACCGCGGTCGACCAAACCAACAACAGGCTCCGGCGCAAGCAGCAGTTCCTCCGCAGGCGACGCAGGCACGCCCCGTTCCGCAAGCGGATCGGCCACCAACGGCTCCTGTCCAAACGCATCCAACGCCGCAAGTGACGGCCCCGCGTGCAGATCGGCCAGTTGCGGCTCCTGTCCAAACACGTCCAGCACCGCAAATGACGGCTCCCGTGGAGCGAAATACGCGGCCAACTCAAGAGGTCACGAGGCCGGCGCCCGCTCCGAACAATCCCGCGCCGCAGCCAAGGGTTCAGCCTGCGCAAGCCCCGGCGAGACAGGTTGACCGCCCTCCCACCTCCGCATTTAAGGTCAACAAAACTCCAATCGATACAAATGCTGCCAGTCAACGAGGGCAAGCCAGCCGAACACAAGCCGTCCAGCCGCAAGCCAAACCCGCACCGGCGGCTCCCAATAAGCCGCAGAACAAGCCGGCACATCCTCCATCGGAGAAGCCGTAATGAACAATAACAAGATCACGTTTTGCAACATCAGTGAGAGCAAGGAAGGGGTTAAGCGCATGAAAATCAGGAATCGTATGAATGGAATGGTTTTCCCACTTGTTGCACCAATCGTGCTGGCGCTCTTTCTGACATTAATGGTTTGTCTTACTTCAGGCGCAATAGTGGTTGGCGCTCAGCCAGAAGCACCAGACAAATCGCAGGCGCAGCCTTCGGGGCAAGCTCGTTTCGCCTCCCCCGAAGAGGCTATGCGAGCTCTGGTCGATGCAGCAAAGGCAAAGGATCGCGGCGCCCTGGCCGATATCTTCGGCGCAGAGCACCAAGCGGAAATGTTCTCGGGGGACCAGGTACAGGATAACGAGGAGATGGATGAATTTGCCGCCGACGTGCAAGAATCCGCAAAACTAGAAAAAGTGGATGACACGCGCTTCACCCTTCTCATCGGGACGGAGAATTGGCCTTTTCCCATGCCGATCGTAAAAGATGAAAACCAATGGCGTTTCGATAGTGAGGCGGGCCAAGCGGAACTGATGAATCGGCGAGTTGGCCAGAATGAGCTGTCAACCATCTTGACCTGCAGAGCCTATGTGTTGGCTCAAAGGGAATTCTTCGACCAACGATTCGACCAGCAACAGGAAGATATGGAGAACAACGATGGCGTCGCCGAGTACGCCCGGCGGTTCATGAGTTCGCCGGGGCGGAGGGATGGCCTGTACTGGGACACAGCCGAAGGCGAAAAGCCAAGTCCATTGGGGGTTCTGGTCGCCTCGGCTCGCGCCGAAGGTTATGGAGCCACCGGCCAAAGTGATGAACAGAGCAGACTCGATCTGCAACAGGTCAACCTGGTGAACGTACTGCAGGTGGATCAAAGCCATGATCGGGATGGGAGCTCTCCGACTCAGAGCCGCAATCCATACCACGGTTATTACTTCAAGATCTTGACTCGTCAGGGTCCGCACGCCGACGGAGGCCAATACGACTACGTCATCAACGGCAATATGATCGCCGGATTTGCACTGGTTGCTTTCCCCGACAAATGGGGGAGTTCCGGTGTGATGACTTTTGTCGTTAACCAGCAAGGTCGTGTATATCAAACGAATCTGGGTCCCGAGACAGCGTCGATTGCGGGCGCGCTCGACGAATTCAACCCAGACTCAAGCTGGACGCTGGTGCAGGATTAGGAGTCCTCGAGTTGGTGCGGTCCTTGATCGCGGTGTTGTGGCTCCTTATCGAATTTGGTTTGTTCCACACCCTCTCGCGAATCCGCGCGGGGTGACGAGCAAACAGGCGGGTTTTTAGCCCGCGACGAATTGAAGAATACAGGCCTGACAGTTTTGACGCCCTTATGGGACGAAGCAAAGGCGCACAAGTAGAAGCAATGGAGGTAACACCATGAAACAATTTGGAATTATTGGTACGACCGCGCTTTTTCTCCTAGTGGGAATGGGTGCTCCGGCGAACGCTCGACAAGAAAAGCAAGATGAAAAGGACAAACCTCAGAAACAGGAGCAGCAGGCCAAGCCCGAAAGGCAGCAGCAAGCCAGAGGGCAGCAGCGTCAGCAAGACAATTCTGCTAGACAGCAGCAGCAACAAGCCAGAGGACAACAGGACCAGCGACGCCAACAGCGTCAGCAAGACATTTCTGCTAGACAGCAGCAACAAGCCAGAGGGCAACAGGACCAGCAACGCCAACAGCGTCAGCAAGACA
>Ga0209166_10001436_pt1 | contig 19860 bp, 19 predicted proteins | sample Coa_R1_3_FD_187151 | JGI IMG/M metagenome (GOLD analysis project Ga0209166, IMG submission 187151) | Surface soil microbial communities from Centralia Pennsylvania, which are recovering from an underground coalmine fire - Coalmine... | ecosystem: Environmental > Terrestrial > Soil >... | reverse complement strand
ACGATGACCAGGTGCGGTGCGGGCACCACCGGCTCGACGTACACCTCGAGCGCGCCCTCGCTCTGGCAGGAGATGGGCACGACGGTCATCCCGTCCGGGATCGCCGCGCCGAACTGGTCCGGGCTGCCGAGCAGCAGCAGCCGGGGCGTGCCGTCCGCGATCACCCGCTGGGCCTCGCGGATCACCACGGGCTCCGCGCACGCCCCGCCGATCCAGCCATGCAGCTCGCCCTCGGCCGTGATGATCGCGCGTGCGCCCTGCTGGCTGGACGATGGGCCGTGCCGCCAGACCACCGTGGCCAGCGCGAACGCCTGCCCGAGCCGTTCCAGCTCACCGGCCTGTTTCAGAATGTCGAAGTCCATGATGGCCTCCCTCGCGGGCGCGCCTCCGTTCTCAGTCGTCCCGTCATCCGGGCTCAGCCGTCCGAGCGGACCGGCGGGGCGCCGGAGACGTCGCGCCGGTAGGTCAGCGCCTCCCAGACCCGGTCGGGCAGCAGCGGCATGTCGATGTTGCGGACCCCGGTGTCGGAGATGGCGTCCATCACCGCGTTGACGAACGCAGCCGGGCCGCCGACCGCCGCGCACTCGCCGATGCCCTTGGCCCCGATCGGGTGGTGCGGGCACGGGGTGACGACCTCGCTGTGCAGCTCGAACCCGGGGGTCTCCCATGCGGTCGGGAGCATGTAGTCCATGTAGTTGGAGCCCACGCAGTTGCCGTCGGAGTCGAACGTGATGAACTGCATGTTCGCCATGGCGTAGGCCTCGGTCAGCCCGCCCATGATCTGCCCCTCGACGATCATCGGGTTGATCCGCACCCCACAGTCGTCGACCGCGACCATGTTCAGCACGTCCCACACGCCGCTCTCCGGGTCTACCTCGACCGTGACGATGTATACGGCGAACGGCCAGGTGAGGTTGGGCGGGTCGTAGTAGGCAGTGTTCTCCAGGCCCGGCTCCATGCCGTCCGGCATGTTGCTGTAGGCGGCGATCGCGCACTCCTGGATCGTCACGCCCCGGCTGGGCGCGCTGCGCACGTAGAACCGGCCCAGCTCCCACTCGACGTCCTCCTCGGAGACCTCCAGCAGGTGCGCGGCCAGCTTCCGGGCCTTGGCGCGGATCTTGCGGGCCACCATCGCGACCGCGGCCCCGGCGACCGGCGTGCTGCGCGAGGCGTAGGTGCCCATGCCGAACGGCGCCGTGTCGGTGTCGCCCTCCTCCACCGTGACGTCCTCGGCGGGGATGCCGAGTTCGTGGCTGACGATCTGCGCCCAGGTCGTCTCGTGCCCTTGGCCCTGGGTGCGCGCCCCGGTCCGGACGAGGGCCTTGCCGGTCATATGGATCTTCAGCTCGGCCGAGTCGAACATCTTGATGCCGAGGATGTCGTACTCGCGGCTGTTCCCCGCGCCGAGTGGCTCGGTCATCGTAGAGATGCCGATGCCCAGCCGCCGGCCCCGGGCCCTGGCCTCCGCCTGCTGCTTCAGGAAGTCCTCGTAGCCCACCGCGCGCAGGCCGACGTCCAGGCACTTGGCGTACTGGCCCGAGTCGGTGAGGAAGCCGAACGGGGTGCGGTGCGGGAACTGGTCGTCGGCGACGAAGTTGGCCCGCCGGAACGCGGCCTGGTCCATGCCCAGGTCGTGCGCGGCCGCCTGGATCATCCGCTCCTGGAAGAACATCGCCTCGGTGACCCGGAACGAGCACCGGTAGGCGACCCCGCCCGGGGCCTTGTTGGAGTAGGTGCCGCGCGCGGTGATGTGCCCGACCGGGATGTCGTAGGCGGCGAACGCCGAGTGCAGCAGCCCGATCTTGAACTTGCTCGGCTGGGCGTCGGAGAAGAACGCGCCGTGGTCGGCGTCGCAGTGCATCCGGACGGCGAGGATCTTGCCGTCGTTGCGCAGCGCGACCTCGCCGTCGAGGTAGATGTCGCGGGCGAAGCCGGTGGAGATCAGGTTCCCGGTCTTGTCCTCGATCCACTTCACCGGGCGTTCCAGCAGAATCGAGGCCAGGATCGAGCAGACGTACCCGGGATACACCGGCACCTTGTTGCCGAAGCCGCCGCCGATGTCCGGGGAGATGATCCGGATCATGTGCTCGGGCAGCTCGGCCACCAGTGCGACGGCGGCCCGGATGATGTGCGGCGCCTGGGTGGTCATGTACACGGTGAGCTTCGAGGTCGCCCGGTTGAAGTCGGCGATCGACCCACAGCACTCGATCGGCGAGGGGTGCGAGCGCGGGTAGTGCAGCTTCAGCCGGGAGATCTTGTCCGCCTGGGCAAACGCGCGCTCGGTGCCCTCGGCGTCACCGACCTCCCAGTGGTAGATGACGTTGTCGGCCTGGTTCTCCTTGTCGTCCCGGATGAGCGGGGCGCCCTCGGCCACCGCCTGCTCCGGGTTGACGATCACCGGCAGCGGCTCGTACTCGACGTCGATCGCCTCGCACCCGTCCTTGGCAATGTACGGGTCGTCCGCGATGACGCAGGCGACCTCCTGGCCCTGAAACCGGACCTTGTCGGTGGCCAGCACCGCTTGGGTGTCGTAGGACAGCGTGGGCATCCAGGCCAGGTTGCGGGTCGCCATAATCTCGCCGGTAAGCACCAGGTGTACCCCGGGGATCTTCCAGGCCCGGCTGGTGTCGATCGCCTTGATCCGCGCATGCGCCAGCGGGCTGCGCAGGATCTCCATGTGCAGCATGCCGGGCAGCAAGATGTCGTCGATGTAGTTGCCCTTGCCGCGGATGAACCGGTTGTCCTCGACCCGCTTGCGGCTCGCGCCGAGCCCGCCGATCTTGATCTCGTCGAGTGGCTGCGTCACTGCCTTCTCCCGTCTGCGCCAGCCGTCCGTGATGACCCGGGGTCATCCGGAGGCGGACCGGAGCTTGTCCGCGGCCCACAGGACCGACTTCACGATGTTCTGGTAGCCGGTGCAGCGGCACAGGTTGCCAGACAGCGCCCAGCGCACCTCTTCCTCCGACGGATCCGGGTTGGCGTCCAGGAGGGCCTTGGCGGCCATCATCATCCCCGGCGTGCAGAACCCGCACTGCAGCCCGTGCTCCTCCTTGAAGCCCTCCTGGAGCGGGTGCAGTTCGCTGGCGGTGGCCAGGCCCTCGACCGTCTCCACCGTGTGCCCGTCCACCTGGACGGCCAGCATCGTGCAGGACTTGACCGCCTTGCCGTCCACCAGCACGGTGCACGCGCCGCAGTTGGTCGTGTCGCAGCCCATGTGCGTACCAGTCAGCCCCACGCCCCGGCGGATCAGGTGGGCCAGCAGCAGCCGGGGCTCGACCTCGGCCACCTTCTTCGCGCCGTTGATGGTGAACCTGATCCGGCGCGCCGGGAAATCGGCCGTGGCCTCGTCGCCGAGGTCGTCGTAAACGATTGTCATGTCAGGCCGCCCTTTCCGCCTCTGGCCCCGGACCCGGTTGCCCGGCGGCCGCCTGCTCCCCCGCCGCCGGCCCGGTGCGGGACAGGATGCGGACCACGAACGTGCGGACCATGTGCCGCTTGTACTCCGCGCTGCCGCGGTGGTCGGTCCGCGGCTTGGCCGCGCCCGCCGCCAGGTCGGCCGCCTGCTCGATGACCTGCGGGGTGAGCGCCTGGCCGGTGAGCGCCCCGGCCGCCTCGGTGCATGCGATGGTGGACCCGCCGACCCCGGTCAGCGCGATGCCGGCCCGGGTCACGGTGCCGCCGGAGGTCTCCACGGCCACCGCCACCCCGACCGTCGCGAAGTCGCCGACCCGGCGCTCCAGTTTCAGGTAGCCACCCGCGGGCGTGCCCCGGTGTGGCGGGACCACGGCCTCGACCGCGATCTCGTCGGGCGCGAGCACGTTCTCGAACGGGCCGGTGACGAAGTCAGCTACCGGGATGGTCCGCCGCCCGGTGGGACCCTGTGCCACCACCGAGCCGCCGAGGGCGACCATGACCGAGGCCCAGTCGCCCTGCGGGTCGGCGTGGCACAGCGAGCCAACCAGAGTGCCCCGGTTGCGCACGATCGGGTCGGCGATCAACGGGGCGGCCGCGGCCATGGTGGGCTGCTTGCCCGGCAGCAGGGCCGAGCGCTCCAGGTCGGCGTGACGGCACAGCGCGCCGACGCGCAGCGTCCCGTCCGCGTCCTCGCGGTGGTAGTCCAGGCCGCCGATGTTGTTGATGTCGACAAGCAGTTCCGGGGTGGCGAACCGCAGCTTCATCAGCGGGACGAGGCTCTGCCCCCCGGCCAGCACCTTGGCCTCGCCGCCCTCGTGCAGCAGGCTGATCGCCTCGGCGAGGGAGCGCGGTGCCTCGTAGCGGAACCGAGACGGGTACATACGATCCTCCAATGCCCTGCCTGGACCGTCCCGCGGCGGCGGGCAGGCCCGATCAGGCTCAGGACTGGGCCGGTGGCGGCCCTGATTCGGTGTCGGGCACGGCCACGGGAAGCGACTCGTAATCCGGGTCCGGACGCGGCTCCTGATGCGGCGGCCACGGTCCCGCCACCGGCTGGCCGGCGACCTTGAGGTAGTCCATCAACTCGGGCCAGGCCCACACGGTCGGGCTCTTCCCGGTCTTGGGCGCATGCTCCACCAGCTCGTAGAGGCGCGGATTGCCCTGGCTGCGCCCGTCTGACTCGATCCGCATCGGCGCCGCTCCTGGTGTTGGACGGGCTTCCCCACGCTGCACCGTCACGGATGATGTCCTCACATGATCCGCTCGGGCGGCCAGCTCTGCAACGGCCGAATAAGCTCTTGCTTAAGAACCCCTCTGACCTGCGCTTCCACAATTCCACCCACGACCGGCCCCGAAGGCACCGGCTGCTACACGCTGTTCGTGAGCTTCAGCGACGGGACACTCAGTACGTCTACTTCCATTTCACGAAATAGCGAGGGCTGAGTTCCCGCAGGTGCACCTTACGGGCCGCTAGCTCCAGATCGTCACGTAGACCGGCGGGCGGAACCGGGAGGGAGGCACCCCGGCGGTCGGGGACCGCATCAGGTGCATGGCCTCCGGGGTGCCCAGGAACCGCCGCAGCGCGCTGGCCGCGGCGCTGCGCCGCTGCCGCTCCAGCACGGTGACGTACCAGGTGGCCTCCATCGGCACGCCGGGCAGTTCCACCAGGGACAGCTCGCCGCGGCGCACCTGCTGCGCGACCAAGTGCCCGACCGCGGGCGCGGCCCCGGCCCCGTCGGCGGCCGCCGCCCAGGCCGCGGTCTGGTTGGGGAACACGCCGATGCTGTCCTCCGGGATGCCCAGCTTGGCCAGCAGCCGCCCGGTGTCGCTGCCCGGGTCGGTACCGGAGGGATCCACCAGCCACCGCCATTGCCGCGGGCTGCCGCGCAGCGCGGACTGCCCGGCGGTGACCACGACCATCCGGTACCGGAACATCGGCTCGGTCACCACGGCGAGCGCCGGATCGGCGGCCGGGCTTGACCCGATCGCGACGTCAGCTAGGCGGTTAGAAACCAGCACGCCCATCTCCGCGGTCGCCGCGACGCCAGAGGACACCTCGACCGAGCCCGCGTACCGCCGGGTGAACGCCTCTATCAGCGGGCTGACCACGAACTCCGCGATCGCCGAGGTGGCCACCACGCGGAGTTGCTCGGGCGCGCCCTGCGCCGCGCGGACCGCGGCATGCGCCTCGGCCCCGAGCACCACGATCTGGGATGCGGTGGACAGCAGCCGGGAACCGCCGGTGGTCAGGGTCATCCCGGCCGGCCCGCGGGTCACTAGCTGGTCCCCCAGGTGCTGCCGCAGGGCCGAGAGGGCCTGCGACACCGCCGGCTCGCTGACGCCGAGTGCGTTCGCGGCAGCAGTCACCGAGCCCAGGCGGGCAACCAGCACAAACGCGTTGAGCTGAGTGAGCGTCATGGCAGTTCAATTATGGCCGCCTCATACACTCGTCAGGCGAGGCAACGTAAGGAGGGGCCGGATGCAGGTTCCGGCGCAGGTCGAGTACGAGAAGGCGGCCAGCGTCGAGCACGCGCTGGCCCTGCTCGCCCGGTACGGCCCCGAGGCCCGCGTGCTGGCCGGCGGCCACAGCCTGATCCCGATGATGAAGCTGCGCCTGGCCCAGCCGGAAACCCTGGTCGACATCAACGGGCTCAGCGAGCTTTCCTACCTCCTCCTCCGCAACGGCGAACTGCGGATCGGCGCGCTCACCAGGCACGCGCAGCTGCTCGGCTCGGCACCGGCCGGCGAGCACTTCGAGATCTTGCACGACGCGGAGAGGGTCATCGCCGATCCGGTGGTGCGCAACTGGGGCACGATCGGCGGCTCGCTGTGCCAGGCGGACCCGTCCGAGGACCTGTCCGCGGCGTTCGCCGCACTGAAGGCCACCATGGTGATCCGCGGCCCGGGCGGCAGCAGGACCGTGCCCGCCCGGGAGTTCCACACCGCGCCGTACGAGACCGTGGTCGCCCCTGGGGAGCTGCTCACCGAGATCAGGATCCCGATCCACCCCGGCGGCGGCAGTGCGTACGAGAAGGTCGGCCGCCGGGTCGGCGACTGGCCGGTCGGCGCCGCGGGCGCGGCCCTGTGGCTTACCGGCGGCACCGTCACCGACGCCGGGATCGGGCTCGCCGCCGTGGGAGCCCGGAACTTCGCGGCCGCCGAGGCCGAGGATTTCCTGCGCGGTGCGGACGCGACGGAGGAGAACTTCGCCCGGGCCGGCCAGATCGCGGCCGAGCACTGCCGCCCGGTCTCCGACCAGCGCGGCCCGGCCGCCTACAAGAAGCACCTGGCCGCCGAACTCACCGTGCGCGCGCTGCGCCGCGCGGCCGGCCGCGCCTGGCGCGAAGGCACCTGACATGCAGATCACCGTGACCGTCAACGACGACTCGTTCACTCGCGAGATCGAGCCGCGGCTGCTGCTCATCCACTTCCTGCGTGACGACCTCGGGCTGACCGGATCCCACTGGGGCTGCGACACCTCCAACTGCGGCGCCTGCGTGGTCTGGCTGGACGAGACCCCGGTGAAGTCGTGCACCGTGCTCGCCGCCATGGCGGACGGGCACCGGGTGCGCACCGTGGAGGGCCTGGCCGCGCGGGGCCGCCTCGACCCGGTGCAGGAGGGGTTCGCCCGGTGCCACGGGCTGCAGTGCGGGTTCTGCACGCCGGGCATGATGCTCACCGCGCGCTGGCTGCTCGACCACAACCGCGACCCCACGGACGAACAGATCCGCGAGGCGCTGTCCGGCCAGATCTGCCGGTGCACCGGGTACGAGAACATTGTCCGCGCGGTGCGGTGGGCGGCCCGGCACGAGGGCACCGGGGGCGGCGCCGGCCCTGGTCCGGGCGGTTCCGGGGGGACTGGTCCCGGCGCGACCGGCCCCGGGCCCACGGCCAACGAGGTGACCTGGTGACCACGGGCCGTCCGTATCGCAGCGCTTATGGGCCGGTCCGGCGCAAAGAGGACGCCCGCTTCGTGCGCGGCCGTGGCACATTCGTGGACGACGTGCGGCTGCCCGGGATGCTGTACGGCGCGATCCTGCGCAGCCCGCTCGCGCACGCCAGGATCGTGTCCGTTGACACCGCCGCTGCCGAGGCGCACCCCAAGGTGAAGGCCGTGATCACCGGGGAGACCCTGGCCGCGCGGAACCTGGCCTGGATGCCCACCCTGTCCCGGGACGTGCAGGCGGTGCTGGCCACCGACAAGGTCCGGTTCCAGGGCCAGGAGGTCGCGTTCGTCGTCGCCGAGGACCGGTACTCGGTGCGGGACGCGCTGGAGCTGATCAACGTCGAGTACGAGCCGCTGCCGCCGGTGATCGACGCAGAGCGGGCGCTTGACCCCGGCGCGCCGGTGATCCGCGACGACGTGGCCGGCAAGGCCGACAACCACATCTTCGACTGGTCCGCGGGGGACCAGGCGGCGACCGACGCGGCCTTCGCCGCCGCCGACGTCGTGGTCACCCAGGACATGCTCTACCCCCGCGTGCACCCCGCCCCGCTGGAGACCTGCGGCGCGGTCGCCGACATGGACGAGGTCACCGGCAAGCTGACCCTGTGGTGCACCTCCCAGGCCCCGCACGCGCACCGGACGCTGTACTCGCTGTTCCTCGGCCTGCCCGAGCACAAGATCCGGGTCATCTCGCCCGACATCGGCGGCGGCTTCGGCAACAAGGTGCCGGTGTACCCGGGTTATGTCTGCGCGATCGCCGGCTCCATGGTCACCGGCCGGCCGGTCAAGTGGATGGAGGACCGGTCGGAGAACCTGATGAGCACCGCGTTCGCGCGCGACTACCACATGCACGGGGAGATCGCCGCCACCAGGGACGGCGCGATCCTGGCGCTGCGCGCCTCGGTGCTCGCCGACCACGGCGCGTTCAACGGGGCCGCGCAGCCGACCAAGTTCCCTGCCGGGTTCTTCAGCGTGTTCAGCGGCTCCTACGACCTGAAGGCGGCGCACTGCCAGGTCACCGGCGTGTACACGAACAAGGCCCCGGGCGGGGTCGCATACGCCTGCTCGTTCCGCATCACCGAGGCGGTGTATCTGGTCGAGCGCATGGTGGACCTGCTGGCCCGGGAGCTGCACATAGACCCAGCCGAGCTGCGGATGAAGAACCTGCTGCGGCCCGGGCAGTTCCCGCACACGACACCGACCGGCTGGGAATACGACTCTGGAGATTACGGCAAAACGCTCCGCGTGGCGCTGCAGGCCGCCGGCTACGAGGAATTGCGCCGCGAGCAGGCCGGGCGGCGTGAGCGCGGCGAGCTGATGGGCATCGGCATCAGCTTCTTCACCGAGGCAGTCGGGGCCGGGCCGCGCAAGCTCATGGACATCCTCGGCCTCGGCATGGCCGACGGTGCCGACCTGCGGGTGCACCCGACCGGCAAGGCCGTGCTCGCCATCTCCTGCCAGACCCAGGGCCAGGGCCACGAGACCACGTTCGCGCAGATCGTCGCCGAGGAACTGGGCCTGTCCGTGGACGACGTCGAGGTGGTACACGGGGACACCGACCGGACGCCGTTCGGCCTGGGCACCTACGGTTCCCGGTCCACCCCGGTCTCCGGCGCGGCGGCCGTCGTGGCGGCCCGCAAGGTCCGCGACCGGGCCCGGATCGTGGCCGCGGCGATGCTGGAGGCCTCCGCCGCCGACCTGGAGTGGGCGGATGGCCGGTGGCAGGTGCGCGGCGACCCAACGCAGGGCAAGACCCTCGCGGAGATCGCGATGGCCGCGCACTCGTCGCTCGACCTGCCCGACGGGGTGCTGGGGCACCTGGACGCCGGCGCCGTCTACAACCCGCCCAACCTGACCTTTCCCTATGGGGCCTACATCTGCGTGGTGGACGTGGACCCCGGCACCGGTGCGGTCAAGGTGCGCCGGTTCGTGGCCGTGGACGACTGCGGGGTGCGGATCAACCCGATGATCGTCGAGGGCCAGATCCACGGTGGGCTCGCCGACGGGCTGGGCATGGCGCTGATGCAGGCGATCACGTTCGACGCCGACGGCAACTGCCTGGGCGGGTCGTTCATGGACTACCTGCTGCCCACCTCGGTGGAGTGCCCGTCGTGGGAACTGAGCGAGACGGTCACCCCGTGTCCCCACCATCCGATCGGGGCAAAGGGAGTAGGAGAATCGGCCACGGTGGGTTCGCCCGCCGCGGTGGTCAACGCGGTCATGGACGCGCTCAAGCCGTACGGGGTGCGGCATGCCGACATGCCGCTCACGCCGGCCAACGTCTGGTCCGCCATCCAGGGCACCCCGCTGCGGACCGGCCTGGCCCTCAATTGAGCGAGGAAACAATGAACGCAACCGGCGGCCCGGCAGGCGGGTTCGATGGCGCGGCGGCCCCGGGCGGGGGCGGTGACCCGGCGGGCGGCCTGGACCAGCATGTGCCGGACGTGGCCGCGCTGCGGGACGCTCTCGACGCGACCGGGTACCTCGCCGACGAGGCGCTGGCCACGGCCCTGTTCCTGGCGGCCCGGATGGGCCAGCCGATCCTGCTCGAGGGCGAGCCCGGAGTGGGCAAGACGGAGGCGGCCAAGGCCCTGGCGCAGGCACTGGACACGCCGCTGCTGAGGCTGCAGTGCTACGAGGGGCTGACCTCGTCGGAAGCCCTTTATGAGTGGAACTACCCGCGCCAGTTGCTGGCGATCCGGCTGGCGGAGGCGCGCGGCGAGACGCTCCGCGACGCGGACCTGTTCAGCGAGGAGTACCTGCTGGCCCGGCCGCTGCTCGCCGCGCTGGACCATCCCGGGCCGCGCCCAGCCGTGCTGCTGATCGACGAGGTGGACCGCGGCGACGACGAGTTCGAGGCGTTCCTATTCGAACTGCTCGCCGAGTCGGCGGTCACCATCCCCGAGCTTGGCACCCGGCGCGCCCGGTTCCGCCCGGTCGTCGTGCTCACCTCGAACCGGACCCGCGACCTGCACGACGCGCTCAAGCGCCGCTGCCTCTACCACTGGATCGACTACCCGGACACCGGCCGGGTCGCCGCGATCATCCGGCGCCGGGTGCCCGCCACCTCGGTGATCCTGGCCGGCCAGGTTGCCCGGGGCGTGGCCCGGCTGCGCGACCTCGACCTGGCCAAGCCGCCTGGCGTCGCGGAGGCCATCAGCTGGGCCGGGGCGCTGAACGTCCTCGGCGCGACCAGCCTCGACGGAGCCGCCGCGGGCCGGACAGCCGGCGCGGTGCTCAAGTACTCCGAAGACCTGCAGGCCGCCCGGGCTACCGGGTTCGCGGCCCTGGCCGCCGCCGATGAGCTCTGACGGCGGCCCGTTGCCTGACGTGGACGACCTGGCCGCGGCCGCCGCGCGGTTCGGGGCGGCGCTGCGGGCCGCCGGGGTCCCGGCCGACCCCGGCCGCTGCGAGCGCTTCGCCCGTGCCGTCACCGTGGCCAGGCCGGTCACCGCGCCGGGCCTGTACCTGTGCGCGATGGCCACCCTGGTCGCGAGCAGGGAGCACATCGAGACACTGCGGCGGGTGTTCGACGCGGTGTTCGGCGGGCTGCCCGATGCGCCCGCGGTGTCCGGTGCCCCGGCCCCGCCCGCGCCGCCCAGCCCCGAGCCAGAGGCCCTGCCCACGGCGGACATCCTGCGGGACACGGCGCGCGCCGCCCAGGCCCACGCCCTCCGGCCGGTCGCCGACCACGAGGAACCGGTGCCGGCCCGGGACGAGCCCGCGGCGGGCGACGAGCCACTGGCCGCCCGCGAGGTGCTGGCCAGTGCCACGGAGCGGCTGGCCGGCACCGACTTCGCCGAACTGTCCCCCGCCGAGTTGCTCATGCTGTCCGGGCTCATGCGCAAGCTCACGCTCGCGGTGCCCCTGCGCCGGTCGCGCCGCCCGCAGCAGACCCCGCGCGGGCGGCAGACCGACCTGCGCAGCACGCTCCGCCAGGCGCGGCGAACCGGTGGCCATCCGCTGCGCCTGGCCCGCCGGGCCCCGCTGCGCGAACCGCGCCGCCTGGTCGTGCTGTGCGACATCTCCGGCTCCATGGAGCCGTATGCCCGGGCGATGCTCCAGTTGCTGTACTGCGCGGCGGGCGGCGCGCAGGCCGAGGTGTTCACGTTCGCGACCCGGCTCACCCGGATCACCGGCACACTCGCACACGTCCGGCCGGGCATGGCGCTGCAGCAGGCGGGCCAGGCGGCGCCGGACTGGCTGGGCGGGACCAGGATCGGCGAGTCGATCGCCGAGTTCAACAACTCCTACGGCCGGCGAGGCATGGCACGCGGGGCCGTCGTCGTGATCATCTCCGACGGCTGGGACACCGGGGATCCGGAGGTGCTGCGGCGGGAGATGGAGCGGCTGTCCCGGGTGGCGCACCGGATCGTCTGGGTGAACCCCCGGACGCAGAGCCCGGAGTACCAGCCCTTGGCCGGGGGGATGGCGGCGGCCTGGCCGTACTGCGACGCCGTGGTCAGCGCTCATTCTCTGAACGCCCTGGACGAGCTGACGGCCGCCCTGGCGCATCCGGGGCGCCGTGGCTGACCGGCGCGTGGTTAATGCGTTGCCTGCCGCAGTTACGGAAGGTTAGGTAGGGCGTGGTCTAGGCCGGGGCTGGCCTGGTCCCGGAGCGATAACTGGGAGGGAGTGCCGTGGGGCACGTGGAGGTGGCGCACCTGAGCCATGCGCTGCCTGACGGCCGGGTGCTGATCGAGGACGCGTCGTTCCGGGTTGGCGAGGGGACCACGGCGGCCCTGGTAGGGCCCAACGGGGCCGGGAAGACGACGCTGATCCGGCTGATCGCGGGGGACGTGCCGCCGCAGTCGGGAACGGTCGGCTTCAGCGGCGGGCTGGGCATCATGCGGCAGTTCGTCGGTGGGCTCCGCGCCGGGGAGGGCGCGCCAGGGCAGGCCGGCACCGGGCCGATCACCGGGGAATCCCCGGTCCGGGACCTGCTGATCTCGGTTGCACCGCTGCGGTTGCGGGCGGCGGCGCAGCGGCTGGATGCGGCCGAGCTGGCCATGATGGACCGCGACGGCGAGGCCACGCAGATGCGTTACGCGGCGGCCCTGGCCGAGTGGGGCGACGCCGGCGGCTACGACGCCGAGGTGCTCTGGGACGCGTGCTGCCTGGCCGCCCTGGGCACCGGGTACGAACAGTGCCGCTGGCGTGAGGTGGGCACCCTTTCCGGTGGCGAGCAGAAGCGGCTGGTGCTCGAGGCGCTGCTGCGCGGGGCCGCCGAGGTGCTGTTGCTCGACGAGCCGGACAACTACCTGGATGTGCCGAGCAAGCGCTGGCTGGAGCAGCAGCTCGCCGCGACGGCCAAGACGGTGCTCCTGGTGAGCCACGACCGGGAACTGCTGGCCAACTGCGCCCAGCGGATCGTCACCGTGGAAGACAGAAGCGTCTGGATCCACGGCGGCGGCTTCGCCAGCTACGCGCAGGCGCGCCGGGACCGCAACGACCGGCTCGACGAACTGCGCCGCCGCTGGGACGAGGAACACGAGAAGCTCAAGCAACTCGTCCGGATGTACCGGCAGAAGGCGTCCTACAACGCCGACATGGCGTCGCGGCTGCAGGCCGCGGTGACCCGGCTGAAGCGGTTCGAGGACGCGGGGCCGCCGGAACTGGCGCCCCGGGAGCAGAACGTCCGGATGCGGCTGCGCGGCGGCCGGACCGGGAAGCGCGCGATCATCTGCGAGAACCTGGAGCTGACCGGGCTCACCCGGCCGTTCTCCACCGAGATCTGGTACGGCGCGCGGGTGGCCGTGCTCGGCGCCAACGGCTCCGGGAAGTCGTCGTTCCTCCGGCTGCTCGGCGGGGAGGAGATGGCGCGCGAGGGGACCGCGCGCCTCGGGGCCAGGGTGGTGCCCGGACTGTTCGTTCAGACCCACGCCCGCCCCGATCTCGCGGACCGCTGGCCGGAAGAGATCCTCATGACCGAGCACGCGCTTTTGCGCAGTGAAGCGATGGCCGCCCTTGCGCGTTACGAGATCCAGTTTGCCGCGCGACAGCCGTATCGCACCCTGTCCGGGGGACAGCAGGCACGCCTGCAGATTCTGCTGCTGGAACTCGCCGGGTCGACGCTGCTTTTGCTCGACGAGCCAACCGACAACCTGGACCTTTCCAGCGCCGAGGCGCTGCAGGAGGGCCTGGAGTCGTATCAGGGCACGGTGCTGGCGGTGACCCACGACCGCTGGTTCGCCCGGTCGTTCGACCGGTTCCTTGTGTTCCGTGCGGACGGAAGTGTGCAGGAATGTGACAGCCCGGTGTGGGACGAGACTCGTCCGGTCCGGCCGAACTGACCGCGGGTGTTGCTAGGCTTCAGGGGTCTTAATCAGCCGGCCGTCCGTGGCGGTCTGGCTCCATGCGGCAAGGTGAAGGGGTCCGCACGGTGAAGAAGCTGATGCTGCTCGCGCTGGTGGGACTTGGCGTGTTTGCGGCCTGGCGCAAGGTCCAGGCCGACCGTGCCGAGCTCGACTTGTGGACGGAAGCCACCACAAGCGACGAGTAACGCCGCGGCCACAGGCTCCCGAGCGGTGGACGGGGGTGAACGGGTGAGCGGTGGACCGTCGATCTCGCTGGCATGCTTCGGCCTGTTCGGAACCGCGGCGCAAGACGACGGGATGCTGGAGCGTGCCTTCGCCGAGGCATGTGCCACCCAGGGCATCGTGCCCGGCACGGCTGACTATGCCCACTACATGGTGACCATCCACCGGACGCTCGGCGAGCCCACGGTCGAAGTGTTCCGCGGGCTGTTCCCCGGCAACACGGGCCGGGCCGAGGCCGCCGCGCTGTCCTTCGAGCGCTCGTTCCGCGCCGCCATCGACAGGCACGGGCTGCTGCCGGTGCCCGGCGCGCAGGAGGCGATCGGGACGCTGCGCGAGTCGGGCGTCCGGGTCTGCATGATCACCGGCCTGTCACGCCGCCTGCTCGGCGTCGTGCTCGATGCCCTCGGCTGGTGGCGGCTGGTGGACCTCGCGCTGTCCCCCGAGGACGTGCCCCGCGGGTGCCCATGGCCGGACCAGATGCTGGCAGCGATGTTGCGCCTGGGAGTAGAGGACGTCCGGGAAGCCGCGTACGCCGGAAGCACCGCGCCCGGCATCCGCTGCGGGCGGCGTGCCGGGGCGCGCATCGTCGCCGGGGTGCTCACCGGCGGGCACACCCGCGAGCGGCTGCGGGCCGCCGGGGCAACGCACTTCATCACCGGGATCGGTGAATTCCCCGCCCTGCTGGCCGACACTGGGCCGGATATGCCGGACGCGCCGGGGGTGCCGGTGCCGGGGGCGAGGAAGCCGGAGGAGGCTGGGCGGGAAGCGAGCATGCCTGGGGCGGGCGGCGCTGGGGAGCAGGGCCGGGCGGCGCTGGTGCCGCCGCAAGCTGGTGCGCCACAGATCGCGCCCGTGCGGCGGGTACCCTAGGAGCGCGACGCGCGGGGCTATAGCTCAGCTGGAAGAGCACTTGCTTTGCAAGCAAGGGGTCGGGGGTTCGAGTCCCCCTAGCTCCACTCCCCAATTCTTGATGTCTGACCAGGTCAGCGGCGCGCAGGGCAGGCTCCCCTCGGAGTGCCGGGGCGGGGCCTTCCGGCCGTTTGGGGGGAATTTGGGAGATCATCTTCTCCATGCCCGTCCGTGCCTGTGCCTGTCGTTGTGTCGCCCGTGGTGCCGGGGCGTTCTGGTGGGCCCATGAGCGAAACGGGGCGAGGAGTTCGTCGAGCAGCGGTGCTGGTGATTGCGGGCTGCTTGCGGCGCGGGCGCGGAGGGAGTCTTCCCAGCGCGCCTGGAGTGCTTGCTTAAAGTCGTCGCGCATGCGGGTGGAGGCGTGGGCGTAGAGGCCGCGCATGCCGGGGCTCGATGGGCAGCCAGCAGGTGAGTGGAATGCCTTCGGGGATGGCCTGGATGCCTCGGCCGTGGGGCGGGATGAAGGCGGCTGTCGTGCCTGGCTGGGCGGCGGGCGAGGGGGCGAGCGGAGTGCCGGGCCAGGTGGTGGCGTCGGTGATGACGAGCCGCGCGGGTCGGCCGGTTCCAGGCGGTCCAGGAACGGCGGGAGGTCGACGGGCAGCTTCGGCTCCCATGTGGGGCTGCGGTAGGAGTCGTCCTTCGGCGGCAGCCGGTGGAACCGGCCGTCGATCTCGTGGAGCTGCCATTCGACGTGGATCTCGCCAGGGTGGGTGTGGTGGCGCTCTAGGCCGATCGCTTCGCTCCAGCGCAGGCCGGTGTAGCCGATCGTGACGATCAGGGTGAAGTCGTCGTCGCGTCGGACAGCAGCGCGGCCCGTTCGGCAAGGAGCAAAGCCTGCAGCGGACCGGCATCCGGGGCGTCACCTTCGATTACGGCGCGATGCGAGGCGTGGTTCTGGAGAACACGCTGTTTTAACCATGCCGCTCCTGCGGCACCGGACCACCCACGGTCAGCCCGGCGGCGGCCCGAGCGTCTCGATGCCGTACCTCCTGCTCACCTCGATCAGCGTGGGCACGTCGGGCGGCGGCACCGGGGCGGGCAGCCCCGGCCCCTCCGCCGGGCGGCCGAGCTCTTCGATGAACCGCTCGAAGCCGGCCGGTGCCGTGATCTGCAAACCCCTGACCGGCCCATCGGACACCACGAACGCATGAGGGATGCCGCGCGGCAGGAAGACGAAGTCGCCGGGGGCCGCCTGCCACTGCTTGTCCCCGCAGTCGACCTCGATGCCGCCCTCGAGCAGGTAGAACGCCTCGTCTTCGCGGTCGTGGCGGTGCAGCGGCGGCCCGAACCCCGCGGGCGCCGACCATTCGAGGAACGTGAAGGCGCCGTTGGTCTGCTCTCCGCCGGCCTTGACGCTCATCCGCGTGTCCAGGAACCACACGTGCGTGCCCTCATCGGCGTGCAGCACGTAACCCTTGGGGCCGAAGCTCATGATTCCCCTCCTGCCGGCTGGTACAGCCGGATCTCGATGCCGTCGGGATCGTGCAGCCCGACGATCACCGACCCCACATGACCGGCGACGATCCCTCCGTGCGGCTCACCCAGATCGTCCAGCCGCTGCTTCCACGCCTGCAGCGCGTCAAAGGCCGGCACGCGTAGCGCCACCGGATCGAACCCGGCTACGCTCGCGGCGCGCTCTGGATCATGCCGCAGGGCCAGTGCCACGGTCTCGCCGGGATCGGCCAGCGCCACCCCCTTGAGTACCCCCTCCTCGACGAACTCCCGCTGGACTCGCAGGCCCAGCACGCGTTCGTACCACTCCAGGCTGCGGTGAATGTCGGACACCGGCAGCTTCACGTGATGGAACCCGCTGAGGGCCGTGTCCATGTCCCACCTCCCTGGCTTACTAGAGTCAGCTCTAGTGAAACTGACTAGAGTAGTCTCTAGCGAGTGACAGAACCTGTCAAGGCCATCCGGCGCGCCGAGCAGGCCCGCGCCACCCGCCGCCGGATCATCGAGTGCGCACGGGAGCTGTTCCTGCAGCAGGGATACGCGGCGACCACCCTCGGCCAGATCGCGGCACGAGCCGGTGTGGCGGTGCAGACGGTCTACTTCCACTTCGGAAACAAGCGCACGGTGCTCAAGGAAGTCATAGACGTGCTCGCGGTAGGTGATGACGCGCCCGTGCCGCTGCTGGACCGGCCATGGGTCCAGCAGGTCCGCGACGAGCCCGATGCCCGGCGCGCGCTCGGCGTCTGGCTACAGAACAGCCGCGTCATCTTCGGGAAGGTGGCGCCGATGCTGTCCAGCGTGCGCGACGCGGCCGGCGCCGACCCGGAGATGGCCGAGCAGTGGCGGACCAACTCCCGCGAGCGCTATCTCGCCCACCGCACCCTCGCGGAGATACTCGCCGCCAAGAAGGCGCTGCGCCCAGGCCTGACGGTGCAGAAAGCTGCGGACATCATCTTCGCCCTCCTCAGCCCCGAGGTGTACCTGCTGCTCACCGCCGAACGCGGCTGGAGCCCGGCACAATGGCAGCGCTGGCTGACCGACACCATCGCGCAGGCGGTCCTGCGGTGACGGCTCCCTGCGCGGAAGGTGCGGGGCGCGGCTTTGCCCCGTGATCGGGGTCGGCCGCTGAGAGACCTTTACCGGTCACCGGCAAGGGGTGAAGACCATGTCGGGTGAACATGGCCTGGATGTGGGGGCGCTGCTCGCCGCGAGCATGACCGCCTGGCTGCACCAGCTCAGCACCCGCACCGCCGACCGGGAGATCCTGGACGGGCACGGCGTGCGCGGCGGCAAAGCCATGATCGCGACCCTGCGGTGGCGGCCCATCGCCATCCCGGGCCGGCTGATCCCCGATGGCCGCCACCTGAGCCTGCGGCTACCGCCCGGCCACGGCCTGCTTCCCGAGGTCCTCACCCGGCTACGGGAACTGCCCGCCCCCGCCTGACCTTGCGCACCCCGGGCCCCACTCCCCGTCCTGGCCAACGGCTCACCAGCCGCGAACCGCAGGAAGGCCCGCAAACGCGAACCCGGTACCACGGTCCGGGTCTGTGATCAACCGGCAGGTTGATCGCGGTATGACCGGCGTTGCCATGCGATGCGGGAGCGGCCACCCCATGATCATGCTTGGTGACTAGACAAGACGACAAGGTGGCCGCCGGCGCCATCGTAGAAGACCGGCCGCCGAGAAGCCCAACGCCCACCGTGCGTTTGCGCAGGCTCGCCGCCGAGCTGCAACGCCTGCGCAGCGAGGCCGGGCTGACCAGGGAAGAGGTAGCCGAGCGCACCCGCATCAACGAAGCCACGCTCTACCGCATCGAAGCCGCCCGGACCCGGCCGCAGACCCGAACTCTCTTGGCGCTGCTGGACCTCTACGGCGTCACCGAGGACCTTCGCGGCGAACTAGTGGCGCTTTCCCGCCAGTCCGGCGAGCAGAGCTGGCTCCAGTCCTTCCCCACCGAGCTACCTGAGCCCTACCCCACCTACATCAGCTTCGAGGGCGAAGCCAAGTCCTTGCTCAACTACGAATCCCTGTTCGTGCCCGGGCTCCTGCAAACCGAGGACTACGCAAGAGCCGCCCTCCAGCGCGGCAACGCCAACGCCACGGAGGAGGAGATAGCTGCCCGCCTGCTGGAAGCCCGCGTGGGCAGGCAGGCCGTGCTCACAAGAAATCGGCCGCTCAGGCTGTGGGCCATCGTCGACGAGGCAGTGCTGCACCGTCCCGTGGGCGGCCGGGACGTCATGAAAGGCCAACTTGGCCGGCTTGTCGAGGCTGCTGGCCTCCCGCATGTCACCGTGCAAGCTCTCCCTTACGATGTGGGCGGCCACCCAGGCATGGCCGGGTCGTTCGTCATTCTCCGCTTCGGCGAACCAGCCACCAGCGACGTCGTCTCATTGAGAGCCAGGCGGGTGATCTGTTCCTGGAGAGCGAGACCGACCTGAGCCGCTTCAGCGCCATCTTCGAGCACCTGCGCGCCCTGGCCTTGCCGCCCGACGCATCCGTCTCACTCATCCAGGCCATCGCCCGTGAGCTGTAACACCGGTGAGAGGAGGTGCGGGAGACCATGACTGGTGACGACCTGTCCCGCGCCCCGTGGAAGAAGAGCAGCTACTCCGGCAACACCGGCAACTGCGTCGAGGTAGCCATCACCCAATCAGAGGTAAGAATCAGGGACTCCCAGGACCCGGACGGCGCGATGCTCACGGTGAGCCGGAAAGCGTGGCGCGAGTTCACGCAAGGCATGAGAAGCGAGTGACCATCAACGCTGACGGTCACGCAATGCAGTCGAGCACTGAGACGACGCGCACATAGAACCGCCGATCTGCTTGCCTGGGGTGCGTCGCGGCATCAGTTCGATAGCCGCGCAGAGCGGGCCGTTCTGTGCATAAGTTCAGTGGGAACAGTTCGATTCGCGTCGCACGCGGGCGATGGGTGTCGGCCCGCGCATGACCGATGCTGGCCGGTGGCTTGCTCATAGCGGCTATCTGTAATGCATCGCGGGGAAGTCCGGGCTGCTCCCGCGCCCGCCCGGCGTCATGTCGAGGACATGCCAGATCGGCCAGATCAGGTCGACGTGGCGGGGCTCTTCGCCTTCGTCCCGGGGTGCGAACATCAGCTCAGTCGCCCACTGGTGGCGGAACCCGTCACCCTCGCGTGTGAACACGTTCAGGATGGGGCTCTGCTCGCCGTCCGGGCCTTCCGCGTGGTAGTCGCGGTTGTAGTTGTTGTTCCGCGAGGACAGCAGCCGCAGATAGCGCCAGCCGCGTTCGTGGGCGAAATTGCGGATCCGGGCCGGGTCTGACTTCGCGACCACGACGAAGTCGAGCTGACTGGCGAGGTGAGGGGCAGCACCGTCGACCGCGTCCAGGATCGAGGTACACGATGGGCACGGTGTCTCGGCGAGCGGCAGCCGGGCCGTCTCACCTTCGGCGGGACCCGGCCTGGTGTCGCCTGACCAGCGCGGGAACATGAAACTGTAGATGACCAGCGTGTCCCGGCCCGGCGCGAACAACTGTGAGAACGTTACTTCGCCGCCCTCACCGACCGCCTCCTCGAAGACGTAGTCATCCGGGACGGCACCGCCCGGCGGGAGCGCGCGCCGC
>Ga0209166_10001435_pt1 | contig 19862 bp, 13 predicted proteins | sample Coa_R1_3_FD_187151 | JGI IMG/M metagenome (GOLD analysis project Ga0209166, IMG submission 187151) | Surface soil microbial communities from Centralia Pennsylvania, which are recovering from an underground coalmine fire - Coalmine... | ecosystem: Environmental > Terrestrial > Soil >... | reverse complement strand
AGTGTCAGCCTGTTCGAGAAAACCCAACTGTTGCAGGCACTTACCAGTTTCGAGCCGCAAACTCATGAGCCTCAATCCTGTAACCAATTCGCACTGTTCAACTTATGACCGGACAGTAGTGACGAGTCACCAGTCACGAATCACTTCCTCTCTTTCCCCAACGGAAAGAGACTCGGCGCGGCGGGCGGCCGGTCTGCGATGGCCTCCAGTTCGGGAAACTGCTCGCGCAGCGGTTCCGGCACTTTTACTTTCGAGCCTTTCAAAATGCTGATCAGCTGCAACGCATTGACCACGCCTTTTCCTTGATAGTGGTTGTTGGTGATGACGAACACTTCGCGCGAGCGCTCCGCAACTTTCTCGATGCGCTTCGCCCACGGCGCAAGCTCCTCCGTCGAGTAAAGATAGTTGTACCGTTCGTGCGAAGGAACCGCCGCATCATCGCTGAACCAGGTGTCGTAGCGCCGCCCGTGCAGCCGCACATAGCCCACCGGCGAAGTCGCTTCTGCCGAGGGTTCCAGCGAGCGCCCGATAATGGGTTGATCGATGTTGCAGAATCCGGCGCCGGCTTCGCGCAGCATCGCGAAAGTTTCCGCCGTCTGCCAGGAAGCGTGGCGCAGTTCAACCACCAGCGGGTAATCGGAGAAGCGCTTCAAAAGCGCGGAGAGATGCGCAACCGTTTCGCGTGTCTGATGAAAGGAAAAAGGGAATTGCAGCAGCACCGCGCTGAGTTTTCCTGCTGCATGCAAAACGTCGAACCCGGCGCGCACCGCTCGCTCGTCCGCCGCGCTCGCGTTTGCAATCGCGGAGCCTTCGGCTCCGGGCGAAATGTCGTGCGTGAATCGCTGCCACAGCTTCGCCGTAAAGACGAATCGCGGATTTGCCGCGACGCGTTCGATCCACTGCGCCGCGTGCTCCGGCCGGAAGGGATTGTAGAAGGAGGAATTGATTTCGATCGTGTCGAAATATTCCGCGAGATAAGTCGCCTCGTGAAATCCTTTTTGCCGGCGGCTCGGATAAACGTACCCGGCCCAGTCCGGATAAGACCAGCCGGCCGGACCAACGCGAACGATGGCCTTCGATTTGGTTTTCGTACGTGCGGGCATGCGCTACACACTCTCGGAATTCATCGCAGCAGGGTAGAGTCCGGCAGCCGCACCTGTCAACGCTTGCGCTCTTTTGCCTGCGCTCTTTCGCAAAGGACCGGAATGATTCACGCGCTGAGTACGACCTTCGCGGAGCGATTGCTGATTTCCGCACGCGCTGGTATGCTTCTCGTAGGATGCGGTACACAGCTGGAACCCGCGTCGCCGCCCTCTTCCGCAAGAACTCCTACAGGTGCATCCATGAAAGTTTCCATCAGCTACAAGAACGGCGAACCTCAAAAACTCGCGGAGAAGGAACTCGAACATTACACCAATAAGCTGAATCGTCTTCTGAAAGCGTATGAACCGGACCTGGTCCAATTGCACGGCGTCTTTACGAAAAATCCGCATCGCGCGGAACTTTCCTTTTCGCTGAATCTCTCTCTGCCGACCGGAACGCTGCACGCCACCGGAACAGGGGAAAACGCGCGCGCCAGTTGCAAACAAGCCTTCAGCGAATTGCAGGCCCAGGTGAAAAAGCACCAGTCTCGCTTGCGAAAAGATTACGAATGGAAACGCAAACGTCCCCGCTCGCCCGCCGCCGCCGTCTCGTGAAACGAGAAGTGCGCTCCGAGGCATCGCACCAGGTTCTGTCACGATATGTCAGGACGCGCCGTTTCATTCAGATGCGAAAATATTGTCAGGCCTCGCGGGATCATTCTTCGTCTGGAATTGCCAAACGGAATGGCGCAAGAAGTGACGTCGCAAGATGCAGAGAAATGGAAACGTCCACACGCCATGGTGGTGCGCTGCTGCTCGGATACAACTACATCCCAACTGCCAATTTTAATTCTTCTAATTCGGGTTAAGCTCGACCCACGTAATTCCTTTTCCCAGGGGCACTACAAAAGCGTCGCGCTCTTTTTTGAGCACTGCTGCCGGATGGTACGCGCCAATCCCAGTTATTTTTGCCGGTTGACGTACGCGAAGCCGCGCTTCGCGCAAAAATGCAGTTGCTGGAGACAAGCCGATGCGAACGGCGTTCGTCTTCGAATTCACCTCGATCTTCTGAAACTGCCCGGCATCAAGGGTCAACCACAATCCCGAAGATGCGATATACACGCGCGAACGTGCGGAATCCAGCGGCGTAACAGAGATTTCTGTGCCGCGCGTGCTGAGGTTTCCGCCAAAGGCCACCCAACCGAACTCAGGATGTCGCACGATATAAGTTGCGGTATTAAAAGCGTGGCCGAAGAAACTTGGACCGTTGTCACCTGAGAGCGCATCAGGCTTTAGCATGTCCGGAAAGCCGTGAAATGCGGGCGCCAGAAATCCATCCTGGTCGATGTTGGCCAAGAGGCCCATGGTGCCGCCATAGCCGGCGCGAAGCAGGTAGAAATCGTCAGGGTGTTCGCGGTATTCGCTGAGGAGAGGGATGGCATTGAGGCTCGATCCATAATGATGCAACTGGCGTTCAAGGCGCCGAGTTTTGCCCGCGAATATGAAGTCCCAATAGCGGCGCGCGCTGCCGTTATATCCCCAATGCGGAATCGCGGGGTCGTAACCGAGAATCGCATTCAGCGTGACCGCCGCTTTTTCTTCATAGCCGAAATATTTCATCCATGCGTAGACTTCTTCCTGGCCGGTCGAATCCCAGGGCATTTCACTGCCGAACGGGTAGGCTTCGGCCCTCCAGCGCTCGGCGCGCTGGCGCATTCGGGATTCCAAGTCGTCAGCTTGCGAGTTCAATCCCTCCCGCCGCAGATCCGTTAGCACCTTAAGGAAAATATCGCCTTCCATTTGGCCGAAGACCGCGTAGCCGGGAGCGAACTTCACCATGGCTACGGAAGTTTCATAAGCGTTGTTTAGATACCAATTCCAAGGATGAGCGGTAACCAAGCCGTCGTAATTTCGTGCCAGCCGGTAGAGCACCCAATATGCAGCGACGACATGAGGATAGTTGAAGGAACGGTCAACGCGTTCGGCCTGCGCTTTGTTCCAACTCGTCCACGAAGTCCAATTCAGGTCCGTGGAATAAAAGCCCGCTGGGAGCTGATCAGGCTGGTAATAGAAAAGGCTCTTGCGGACACCGAATTTCTTTTCGCCCTCATTGTATTGCAGTCCGCCCCACAAAACTTTGTCGACAAACTGTTCGAATTTGCCCAGTTCTTCTTTGTCTGGTTGCACGGACTGCTTCATGATTGTGGCGAGCCAGGATCCGCTGCCGCCTTCATCGCCGAGTCCCGCAATCCACACTCGGCTGTCCTGCATGAGAATCTTGTTGGTGTCACGGTCGTAGCTCATGATGGAAGGGGCACGGTGGAACGGATCCGAAGTATCCGCAAACCACTGTCTGGTAGTTAGAAAATGGCCCATGTCCGCGACGGTCTGTGATTCCGGCTTGGTCACGAAGTAATGAATGGTTTGATTCAATCCATCCGCATAAACTATCGTGGCTCGCGCGCGACCCCATGACTTTCCTTCAAGCGTGTAATGCTTCCACCCCGCGGTAGTGGCTGGGTCAGCATGTATGGCGATGGATCCGGGGGGCTCTATGGATACGCTTTTCACGGGCTGCGGATACTTCAAAAACAGTTGTGCTTCGAGATTCGTCGGGAGGATGTATCCCGGAATGCCGACGGCAACAGGCCGGCGGTTGTCAGCGAGAGTTTTTTCGATATCACGGATGGAATCGGAGACCAGAAACCGCACTCCATAAGTTTTGGATTCGCCCGGAGCGAGGCTCACGTCCGTGGGCACATTCCAGGGTTCGGCGGATTTCCATTCGTTCTCGGCGTACGCCTTGCTCCGCACCATCCAATCATAAAATCCTTCGAAAGTAATGCTGCGCGGGGTGGGGTCACGAAACAGCACCGGACCTTCTCTCTGGCGGCTGTTAAGTATGGGGCTGTAGGCTTCGAATGGAGTTTTGCCGTCGGGAATGACGAGAAGCGCGGGGCCGTGGCCGTTGAGCCGAGTTACTTGCAGATAGCCGGCGTCTTCGCCGATGTACGGATCGTAAAAAGAACAAATTGCGTGGGCTTGTTCAAGTGAGCGGCCTGTGAGCACGTTATTGAAGACCATCGGAATGCCCAAGGCCCCGATCTGGACGCTCTGCTTCGATATATTCTTCAAAGAAAACCGCAACGCCAGGACACCGTTTTCCAGCTCCCAAGTCCGCACGATCTGCAAGGGGAGATCTGCCGGGAGAGTGGGTCCGAGATCCGCGGCAGCAAGAATCTTGTCCGTGGCCGGTAAAGCTGTCACCGGTTTGCGAGCCAATGCGGTGGAATAGCCGCGCCATTCACCCGATTCGCCTTCGCGAAGCCGCAGGTCGAGGTCCCCCAGGTGGTAATAACCGTTCTGCGAGCGTTCGATGAGGAGATCTCCCGGTGTAAAGTCGAAGTCACCAGCGCCCTTCGCCACGAGCGCAGCGATAGTTTGTGAGGAGCGAACGAGACGTATGCTGAAGGCCGGGGATTGCAGCTCAAGAAAGCCTTCTTGCACCATGGGACCGGGAGTTGGAGGGGTTTTTTTCTGCGGCTCCTGCGCGCGGCCGCTCCCGATTGCCAGGCAAGCGAGAATCGCGACTGCCCCGGCGACCCAAGTGGCGTAATTTCTTGAAAAGTAGCTCACGTTTCCTTTCCTGTTGGCTCCCGCAGAGCCGCCTCGAAGTAGGGGCCCAAGAGCAAAACAAGTTCGGATGGCATGATAACTTTGTGGCGGAGTTTTGCAAGCGCTTGCTTTTTCAGGCCGGGATCGTCATGGGATTTGTTGCCTGCACACTTCACATCGGGACGCTGAAGCTGCAAGCGATGGCATGCTCCCGGCGGGCATTGTTCCGGAAATGTTTGCCCTTGCTTCCGTGTGGCTTTCCTCTTTAAGAAGCGGCATGAAATCATGCAGCCACGAGGTTCTAAAAGGTTTGGTGGGAAGGGCCAAGAGTTTCGCGGAAACAGGGGCGCGGAATGCGGCCGCCGTAGAAGTGCATTGCTGGAGGTCGTAGAATCGCCGCGGTTCTGCGCGATCCTAGCGAACCACTGCTGGACTGACAGCCCTTTTGGAAATGCTCCCACCGGCCTGTTCGCTTCGCGGTACGCTGGTGGATTCGCGAACGACAAGCTCCGGATCAATCAGGATCTCCTGGCCCGCGAGTCGATCCGAGGACTCTCCAGGAACAAGAATCTCGAAGATTTTCTGCCCAATCTTCTCGCGCGGAATATGAACTGTGGTGAGAGCCGGAGAGCAAAATTCCGACAGCTTTATATTGTCGAATCCGGTCACAGAAATTTCTTCAGGCACGCGGACGCCCTGATCGCGCAGTTGGCGCAAAACACCAACGGCCATGAAGTCATTGACACAGATGATGGCGGTGGGGTCGAAGCTGGAGGATAACAACTCGCGGGCGGCCAAACGGCCGCCCTCCAGGCCATCCGATCCGCTGGCGATGCGAACCTCGGCATGCGGGGAGATGCGCTTTACCGTTTCCAGGAAGGTTTTCTCCCGCTCACTGATGGGGCCCAATGTCGAGTGGTGCCCCAGGAAAGCCATGCGGGTGTGCCCCAAAGAATGAAGATACTCGACGATTTTCTTCATGCCTTTGCGGTAGTCCACACGAACGTTGGTGATGTTTTTTTGCGGCGTTCCGACATCATAGAAAACGATGGGGATTCTGCTGTCGGCAAGCATCTGAATCAGATGCGAATCCATTTCCGATACGACCGCCGCAAGGCCAGCAACACGCCAGCCGATCATCAAGCGCACGCTTGCCACGAGCTGCTCTGAGCGGTAGTCGGTGTTGGCCACCACAACTTCGTAGCCACACGAATGGGCGGCGGACTCGAGGGCATGGTAGATGTCAAAGAAAAACGGATTTTCCATGTTGGAAACGAGGATTCCGAGAGTGCGGCTCTTGCCACGAGCCAGGGATCGCGCATGAAGATTAGGGTGATACCTGAGTTCTTCGGCAGCCTTAAGGACGCGAGTGCGGGTAGAGCCCTTAACAACATTCAGATTGTTCAAAACGCGAGAGACAGTGGCTGTCGAAACGCCGGCACGCTTCGCAACGGCCTCAAGATTCAAGAGCGGGAACTGCTCGCGCACCATGACGAACTCCCCTACAGCGGCTTCGATTCTATTGAGATGCAATCGCTTACTCAAGTGTCCGATGGGGCCGCTGGCAGAGTCCTGCACGAGGGGAAGAAAGAGAATGCGGTCGCTGGTGTGGGGATATTTTGTTCTTGAACAAGAGCGGCAAGTCAACTTATCCTCCGCCTGCAAGCGATTACATAATTCACTGCCTCGATAGACTCTGACTTGAGCTATCCGCGCATGAGGAAAACATGAATTCACTCGTCAATCGCAGGAGGTTTATCGCCGGCACAGCTTCAGCGTCACTCACAGCACTCATTCCCAAGAATCTTCTTGCCGATACTTCTTCCACGTGCCGCGTGGAGGTTCGAACGGACTCCGAGATAGGAGTGGTCAAGCCGGAGTTCCATTCTCACTTTGCCGAACATTTGGGTTCGTGCGTTTATGGTGGTTTGTGGGTAGGAAAGAACTCGCCCATTCCAAACATCGGAGGTTACCGGAAGCAAGCTATCGAGTACTTGAAAGACCTGGGTGTTCCAGTTCTGCGATGGCCGGGTGGATGCTTTGCGGATGACTATCACTGGCGAGACGGTATTGGCCCGGTAGAGCAGAGACCCAAACGCGTGAATATTCACTGGGGAGGGTACGTCGAGGACGGAAGCTTTGGCACGCACGAGTTCATAGGACTTTGCCGTCTTATTGGCGCCGAACCGTACTTTGCCGGGAATGTAGGAAGCGGCACACCGCGCGAACTTCAAGATTGGGTTGAGTACTGCAACATGCCTACAGGAAGCACGTTGGCGGAAGAACGCGCCAAGAATGGATCTCCGGAGCCGTTTCGGGTCCGCTATTGGGGCATCGGGAATGAAAACTGGGGATGCGGTGGAGACATGCGGCCTGAAACATACGCGAACCTATATCGCCAGTTTGCTGTTTACATTCGCAAGTATGGCGAGACCAAACCATTCCTGGTCGCCTGCGGGCCGAGCGGGCCGGACCGTCGTTGGACGCGTGGTTTCATGGACAACATCGACGGGCGTTACCCGGACGGCTACTCCATGCACTACTACGAAGGAGGCGGGGATCGCCCGACGGAATTCACGGGCGCACATTCGGACGAACAACTCTCCATCTTCGCGAGGGTGGAAGACGCCATCATCCTGCAGCGAACCCTTCTCGATGGCTACCGAGACGGGCGCAAGATCGGGTTGATTTTGGACGAATGGGGAGTCTGGGACAAAATACCTGAGGAAGACGAGAAACGCTACGGCCGGCTCTGGCAACAGAGCACCATGAGAAGCGCCGTTGCGGCGGGCTTGGGGCTGAATGTCTTCAATCGTCAGGCCGACAAACTTTATATGTGCAACATCGCGCAAATCGTGAATGTTCTACAGTCATTGTTGCTCACCGATGGCGCCGAAGGCAAAAACTGCGTTCGGACCACGACCTACTACGCTTTCCAATTGTTCAAACCTCATCGCGGGAAGACAGCGCTCCGCGTGGAAACCACGGATTCTTCGCCTCTCGCGCCGTCCATCTCGGCTTCGAAGTCGGGTAACGAGATCGTCTTGAGCCTTGTAAATCCAAAGCACGATGCGGATGTTTCCGTGGATTGCATGCTGCATAACGCCACAACAAAGTCAGGTAAAGGGCAGATACTTCACGATGCGGATTGGAATGCGTGCAATAGTTTTGAGAACCCCGACCGGCTGGTTCCCCGGGCTCATCCAGTGAGTGTTGACGGAAACAGGATTCGCTTCGATCTGCCCCGCCTGTCCGTTGCAACCATCGTTGTAGAAATTGTGTGAACTCGACTCCGAGTCGTGCGCATAGTCCGAAGAGGGGCTTTTTCTTACTGGCGTGCAAACCTGCAGATGACCGATACGGAAAGCTAGCGATGCTCTGAACCGCAGCGAGCGCGAACTCGACGCGCGTCAATCGCGCTGCGGCGAGGGGCTCGAATTCAGAAAACTCCTTTGCTACCTATTTCGGGTCCGCTTCCCAGGTCTCTGGCAAGGTTGAGTCGAGCTAAGCTAAGCGCGTCAAACGCTGAGTTCATCCCGGTTCATTCGGGTGCAAGTTGTGAAGGGTATCGTGTATATTACCGGGCAACCTGTCGTGGACTGGATGGCAGGCGTTTGAAGTTGAGAGAGAGATTCCATGAATCTGCTTGCGGATTCTCGAATGGCCGACTCACCGGAAATCTTCAACAGTTCCAGAAGGGTTCCCCCCCAGCGGGCGATAAAGTCACGTCCCGATTCCGCGAGGATGCGGTCATGGTGAACAAGGAATCCAACATCAGCGACAGCACGTTTCAGCGACTCCGGGAGCTAATCGTGCATGGGAAACTTGCACCCGGCAGCCGCGTGATCGAGGCGGACCTTGCCGATCGCCTTGGCGTGAGCCGCACACCGCTCAGGGCAGCTCGTCATCGGTTGCAACAGGAGGGCTACATTGTTGTTACTTCCCTTGCGGGGAACAAAGAGCGATTGTCCGTAGCGCCTCTAACGGAGGAAGATGCCCGAGAGCTCTACTGGATCGTGGGACTCTTAGAGGGTTCCGCGGCTCGACTCTGCTGCGAACTGGAAGCAAAAGCACGGACAGACCTGATTGCAGAGTTAAACCGGTTGAACGAAAAACTTCGACAGTGCGCGCTGGCAAAACGGGCGGAGGCGAACAACATATTTGACCTGGACATCAGTTTTCACCAAGCGATCGTGGACGCGGGTGCGGGCCCGCGCTTGCGCGCCATTCATGCGGGGATCAAGCCACAGACGGAAAGATATTGGCGCCTGTATGCGAGCGCGATCATTGACCGGTTGGACGTTTCCGTCAACGAACATCTGGCCATCATGGATAGCATCCAGCACAGCCGGGCGGAGGCAGCGGAGAAAGCGATCAAGCTGAATTGGCAGAACGGCGCCGACCGCCTGTGCCAGGTAATTAAGAACCTCGGAGAACGGGGGAGTTGGTAAGCCAAAGAACTGCGGACGGCAAGCCCGGACCTGAACAAAGGAATTTTGGCATGGAAAAGAAGGCGCAGTTCTGGTAGTTTTTCTGCTTACAACAAGGTACACACAACTGGATACCGCAAATGGCGCTTCTCTGCGATCCATGGGCAACGCTCTATTGGATTCCACCTGGGTCTTTCTTGCTCAGTGTGCTCAACTTAGGGAAGGATTTCAGGATTGGTGTTCCGCTTTTTCTGATTGGAGACGAAGAGATTCTGAACAATCCGGGTAGAGACAGGAAAGCATCGTGGGGCTGATGCGAAGTGTGTTTCTGGTCTGTTCGGAGAGCTCGTGGATGCGAGAGCGAGCGACACGCTACCGCTTTGTTCAGCGCGCAGTTTCCCGCTTCATGCCGGGAGAGACAGCGGAGGATGCGCTGGCATGCGCGCGAGAGCTCAAGCAACAGTCGATTGGCGCGGTCTTTACTTTACTGGGAGAAAACGTAAGCGACGCCGCGGAGGCGGAGCGGGTGACAGAGCACTATCTGGGCCTGCTCGACCGCATCAGCGGGTTGCAGCTGGGAAGTGAAGTATCCGTGAAATTGACTCAGCTTGGTCTGGACCTTGATCAGGAAATCTGCCATTCGAATCTGATGCGCATTGTCGAAAGAGCGGGCAATGGAAGTACCGTGTGGATCGACATGGAGGCGAGCCCGTATGTTGACAGGACGTTGGAAGTTTACCGGAGGATTCGGAAGGCTTACGCGAACGTCGGCATTTGCGTGCAGGCCTACTTGCACAGAACCGCGGCCGATGTCGCAAGCCTGATACCGCTGGGAGCCAGCATCCGGCTGGTAAAGGGTGCTTACAAAGAGCCAGCCTCCGTCGCGTTTCCCAATAAAGACCAAGTGGACGAAAATTTTTTCAAGGTCACATGCCAGTTGCTCAGCGATGAGGCGGCCTCGGCGGGAGTACGCGCGGCCATCGCCACTCACGACCTGGAGCTCATCGGGAGAATCATCGAGTACGCGCAATCGAAAGAACTTGGAAAAGAGCGTTTTGAATTCCAGATGCTTTATGGCATCCAGCGACAAGAGCAATTGCGGCTGGCTCGCGAAGGATGGAAATCGATTGTCCTGGTGGCGTATGGCAGTTACTGGTTTCCATGGTACATGAGGCGGCTGGCGGAGCGGCCCGCGAACGTTTTGTTCGTGCTGCGCAATCTGTGGGCTTGAGGGGAAGTTTGGGGAGCTGGACGGCGGCGTGAATTGAACGCGCTTAATCCTGACGGCGTGAGGTCTGTATGAAAAAATTGGACGCGATGACTCGCAGACAGTTCGTTTCTAAAGCGGCGGCAGTGGCCGGGGCGGCGGTCTTGCCAGCGGTGCGCGTTTCCGCGTTCCCCGGCCAGGGTCCTGCCGTCGATACGCTGGCGACCAAGGGAGAGTCCAAGAAACGCGAGCGCGTGCGGTGGCAAGTTGAGCCGTTTCCTCTCAGCCAGGTTCGTTTGCTGGATGGGCCTTTCAAGAGGCAAATGGATATCAACAATAGATGGGTGTTGGATCTTCCGGCGGACAGACTTCTTCACACGTTCCGCGTGAATGCCGGACTTCCTTCAACGGCGCAGCCATTGGGCGGGTGGGAAAAACCAGATTGTGAACTTCGCGGGCATCTAGTCGGTGGCCACTACCTCTCTGCGTGTGCGCTTGCGTATGGCGCCACCGGGGATGACGCGTTCAAACAAAGAGGAAACGAAATGGTCGCCCAGCTGGCCAAGTGCCAGGAAAAACTAGGGAATGGATACCTCAGCGCTTTTCCGGAGACGTTTTTCGACCGGCTCCGGGAAGGGAATCCGGTGTGGGCGCCGTTTTACACGATCCACAAAATCCTGGCAGGGCATCTGGATATGTACGCATACTGCGGAGATCAGCAAGCGCTGGATTCCGCGCAGAAAATTGGAAATTGGGTGGGGCATTTTTGCCAGGGACTTTCCGATGCCCACATGCAACGAGTTCTTAACGTCGAACATGGCGGAATGCTGGAGTCGCTCTACAACCTGTACGCGCTGACGGGCAAAGGAATGTACCGCTACATTGGAAATAGATTCACGCACAACGACGTATTCGATCCGCTGGCCGAGCACCGAGACGAACTTAAGGGCCTGCATGCCAACACGAACATCCCCAAAATTATCGGAGTGGCGAGGCGTTACGAACTCGGCGGCGAGCAGCGAGATCGGGAAATCGCGAAATATTTCTGGGACGAAGTAACTTCAGAGCGCTGCTACGCAACCGGTGGAACGAGCAATGGAGAGCATTGGGGAGGAGACCCCGGAAAACTTTCCGAACACCTGGGGGAGTACACGGAAGAGTGTTGCTGCGGCTACAACATGCTCAAGCTGTCTCGCCACATCTTCGGATGGACGGGAGATGCGCGGGTGATGGACTATTACGAGAGGACTCTCTGGAACAGCCGGCTCGGCACGCAAGACGATCAGGGACGCAAAGGCTATTTCCTACCGCTCGGGGCGGGGCTTTGGAAGTATTACAACTCGCAGTGGGACTCGTTCTGGTGCTGCACGGGATCGGGCATAGAAGAATTCGCGAAATTTGCAGATACGATTTATTCCCACGACGAGAGCGGAATCTGGGTCAATCTTTTTATTGCCTCCGAGGTAAAGTGGCCGGAGAAGGGAATTCGGTTGCGTCAGGAAACGAATTTCCCGGAGGAAGAGCGAACGACTTTGACGGTGCGGGCTGAAAAACCGACGGAGATGGACCTGAGTATCCGCGTGCCGTATTGGGCGAAGCGCGGTGGATCAGTGAAACTCAACGGCGAAGTGCTGCCAGTTTTCTCTTCGGCTTCGAGTTACCTGACAGTGAAGAGAGTGTGGAAGGACGGGGACCGGCTAGAAGTTGAATTGCCGATGAGCCTGCATATCGATGCGATGCCGGACGATCCGACGATGCAAGCAGCGATGTACGGGCCGCTGATTCTGGGCGGCAAGCTTGGGAACCAGGGTTTGACGAGCGAGATGATGTATCCGGGCTACGATACGGCACCGCGCGCCACGCAGACACCGACTCCTGAGATCGACAATCGATCGACGGATCCCGTTGCCTGGATTGAACCCGTAAAGGGATCGCCATTGGCGTTTCGGACGGCGGGCCAGTCCGAAAGTACGAACCTCATTCCGTTCTACAAACTTGCAGGCGAGAAGTACGCGGTGTACTGGAAGGTGAAGTCTGGGGGACGCGGAGAGCGCCCGGCGTGAGATGCCACCGCTGGTAAGGTTGCTGCGCGCATTCTGCGCCTTTGCGCGCATTCACTTTTCCGTCCAGCAAATTGCGGCACGCTTCCAATGGTTTCCAGGAGCGTCCCGCACATGCTTCGATCATGTTTGCACGCTACGTTAAAGTTTTAGAGTTATTTCGCTGCCGTCGAAGCTGAGCTGTTTTCGAGCACCGGATGGAGCGAGGCGAACTTCGAATTTCCGCGCACCGCGAAATGGAGTACCGGCAGAAGTTGCCAGGGTAAATTGGCGCGTTCCCTCGTTCCATGATGTTCGCAACCGGGTGAACTCTCCGGACTTGTAATCGAAAGATGTGCCGTCATCTTCGTACATTTCGAACGCGCCATCGGCATCCGGGTAGACATTGAAGAGTAGAGGCTCGGAAGATTTCTCCGTGGTGAATTGCTTTACGGGGCCCATAGGAATAATCGCACCGGCGCGAACGTAGAGCGGGAGCGTGGCCAGATCGACTGGCCGGGTCACTTCGGCGCCCCCCTGGATTTTTTCTCCGGTCCAAAAATCATACCAAGTGCCCGGAGGCAGATAGAGGCGTTTCTGCGTTGCGCCTTTTTCGGTGATTGGAGCAACGAGGATATCGCGGCCCCAGAGGTATTGGTCGCTGCGTTCGACGGCGCGGGAATCTTCCGGGTAATGCAGCCAGAGAGCCCGCATGATGGGCATACCCGTTTCGCTTGCTTCCTTCACCACGGTGTAAAGATAAGGAAGCAATTGATAGCGCAGATTGAGGTACTTGCGGCAGATGGGTTCGACCTCTGAGTTGTGAAGTTCACTTTCTGGAGGGAGGCCGGCGTCGCCGTGATAGCCCTCGATTTCTTTGGGACCGTAGTCGCCGGTGTTCCAACCCCAAGGCAAGCGAAGCTTCCAAGTGCGTCCGTGAGAACGGAAGAGAGGGCAGAAGGAACTGAACTGAAACCAGCGAACGTATAATTCACCTGTGAGCTCAGGCGTGGTGACAAAGCCGCCGGTGTCGGTTCCCCAGAAGGGCATGCCGCTCAGGCCGGTGTTGATTCCCACGGGGATTTGAGATTGAAGCGTGCGCCAGGTCGATTCAATGTCGCCAGACCAGAGCCAAGCGTAGCGTTGCAAACCGACATAGCCGTTACGATGCAAGGCAAATGGACGGACATTGGAGCGTGAGGAGACAGGCCCCTCCCAATACATTTGGTTGCGGAGCAAGCGTTCTTCCGGCGGCAGCCAGTCGCCTTCATCCGGCCACCAACCATCTACGCCCATCTGAAAAACCTTGAGATGAGAAGCCCAGTAACCGCCAATATCTTCGGGATCCTGAGCGGCCGTTCCGGTATCGGAGATGCGGCCATGAAGATGGCGAGCTTTCAGGACGACATGAGGGACAACACGAAAATCTTCCTTGTGAAGATCCTGAATCATGTTTTGGGGATCGGGGAAAACTTTCTCGTTGAAAGTAAAGGAGCCATGACCGGTATTCCAGCCGGAAGGACAAAAGCCTGTGCCGAGATAGATCAAGACATCGCAAGGAAGTTTTTTTTGGCGAAACGTTTTGGCCTCGGACAAGATTTCTTCCCGGCTGGTGAGCGTGCGATGAGACTGCTGGTAGCCGAGACTCCAGATGGGGGGAAGCTGAGGGAAGCCGGTCAATTGCGCGTATTCCTTCAGAATGTCCGCAGGGCTTTCGGACGTAACGAGGAAGAGGTCGAGAGGCAGAGCTGGTTGCGCAGGGGAGGGAATGAAGCGAGCCAATTTTCCCGTCAGATCGAAGGTGCCATACGGCCGATGGAAGAAGAGAGCCCACCCGGAAGGGCTCACGACCAAGGGAATGGGCATGCTGGCTCCGAGGACGTCCAGGCCAGGGACGCCTTGGCCATTCTTCATCGGATAGACTTGGCCGCCGCGGTCAAACTGCGGGCCTCCTTCACCCAGGCCGAAAAGTGGAGAGACTCCCCGGTCGAAGCTAATCGAAGCGTCATCCAAATCAAAGTGCAGGCGTGGAATGATTCTGCCTCTGCGGCCCTGGACAGAAAGAATCATAGGGTCGGGGAGCAGCCTGATTTGCAGATCCCCCCAGGAGAGAGCTTGAGGCCGAGTTTGTGGCCGGGAGAGCGTGCTGATTTTTGCGGTGGGCTGCGGCCAATCGCGTTCGAGTAGCTCGGGCGAGGGCTCAAGGGGTGGAGCGGTTCCTTCGTCGCCGACGGGGAGAAGGGTGATGCGAAGGGTACGCGGACTGAGGATGGTCAAATTCAGTTGAGCACGCTTGCCCGAGACGATGAGGGGCCTGCCGGTTTCCTGCTGAGGGGAAGCGGCGGAGGATTCCGCGGCCCACGGAGCGAGCAGAGCGGCGCTACCCAAGGAGCCGAGAAGAGCTAAAGCGTCGCGACGGGAAAGAGGTTTTGCTGGTGCATCAGAGTGGTTTCGGCTCATGGAGAAGCCCTCGATAGAAAAAGTTGGGAGGAAGTGGAGCGCCTCCGAAAAAGCAATAAGCGGCCCTTCTATACTACGGATACGAAGTTGTATACAATCACTTCATCATGGTCCGGTTCCGAGCGAATCGATCAAGCGGCGAATCCGATGTGACAGAGAAGCGCGGGAGAGGCACGCGGGCCGTCGCTTTGGTGGCGGTGTGCTTGGCGCTGGGGTGGGTGGGGGAGACGCAGGGGGCGCAAGGAAATCCCGCGTCCAAGGCGCCTACAAACGATCTGCCCGCGGTTTACATCGAGCGAGGGATCGATCTGGCTTCGACAGGGCATTGCACAGAGGCGCTCGCGATTTTGAAAAAGGCGTTTGCACGCGTGGCGGACAAGAAGATTCGATACCAGGCGGCCATGGCGACAGCACAATGCGGAATGAGCGTGGATCAGGAAGACGCCGTGGTGCAATCACTGCTCTTGCTGAACCGGGAATTTCCGAGTGATTCCAAAACACTGTACATCACGACACGCTATTACTCGGAACTGGCTAACCGAGCCGCGCAAAGACTTCTGGACCGGGCGGCGACATCGGCGGAAGCGCAGGAACTTCTTGCGGAGTCTTATCAGGCGAGAGGCGAATTCGAAAACGCAACGGCGAAATATCAAAAAATTCTGGAGCAATATCCAAACCAGCCGGGAGTTCATTATCAGCTGGGGCGAATCATTCTAGCCAAACCGCTGACGCCGGAGTCAGCCGAAGAGGCCAGGAAGGAATTCCAGGCGGAGCTGCAAGTCAATCCGGATTCACCGGCGGCCGAGTTCATGCTGGGCGACCTGGCATGGAGACAGCAAAATTCCGAGGAAGCCATAAAGCACTTCACCCAGGCAACGAAACTGGATGTGAGCCTGGCTCAGCCCTACCTGGGACTCGGGATTGCGCTGAATGGTGAGGGCAAATTTGTCGAGGCGATCGAATCGTTGAAGAAATATGTAGCGTTAGAGCCTGCAGATCCGGCCGGGTACTACCAACTTGCAATCGCTTACGCACGGACGGGGAATAAGCAGGAAGCGGAACGGCAGCGGGCACTACAACTCGAAGCACAAAAGAAATGGAACCCCGGCCCCGGAAGTACGACGGATTTGCTCCAGCCTCATTAGGGCGAGACACACTCGCCAAGATAACGACTCGAATTATTGAATTGTCGCGAGCTTGTTGTAGCTAAGTCCATTTGCCTTCGCCCTCGACGATCGTGATGTAGCGGTCGACAGGCAAATCCTTGAAGCGCTCGGAAGAACCGCTCGGCTGCGGCCATTTGACCTCGAGCCAATCGAGTTTGGCTCGCTGTCCGAGGCCAAGAACCATTCGTGGATCGTGATAGGAGAGGTAACTTCCGCCGCCGACTTTGAATTGATGGCGCTCAAGATCGCCGGCGCGATAGGTCACCTTGGCGCCGACCGCGTCGCGGTTGCACTTGCGGCCGACAAGACGGAGTCCCAGCCAGTGGTTGCGGCGTCCGGCATTGTTCCGCAGCAAGATGGGAGCTCCGTCGTTGACAGAAACCAGAGCATCGACTGAACCATCGTTATTGAAATCCCCGATGGCGAGACCACGTCCGGCGATGAGTTTTGAAAAGATGGGGCCGCTGTTCTTGCTTACGTTTTCGAAGCCCCGGCCGGTGTTACGGTAAAGCAGCATGGGTTCGGCGTAGGTGACGCCCGGAACCATCTTGGCGACATTGAGTTCAGGGTGGCCATTGCAGAGAAGCAGGTCCATGTTGCCGTCATTGTCGTAGTCAAAGAATTTCTGGCCCATGCCGCTCAGCAATGTGGTGGCGGAGGCAATTCCTAATCCCGGGGCCACATCGGTGAAGGTTTCGTCCCTGTTGTTGTGATAGAGCGAGAACATCTCGTGATCAATGTTGGCCACGAATAAATCGATCCAGCCGTCCTGATCGTAATCGCAGGCGTCCACTCCCATACCCGAGCGAGCGAGACCAAAGGGATTATAGCCAACGGCGGCGAGGGCGCCGATTTCCTCAAACCTGCCTTTGCCGCGGTTGACGAAAAGAAAATTGGGGACGGTGTCGTTGCCAATGAAAAGATCCATCCAGCCGTCATTGTTGATGTCCGCGGCGACGACGCCCCAACCCTTGGCAGGGAATTGAGCAATGCCGGACCGCTTGCTGACGTCTGTGAAGGTGCCGTCGCCATTGTTGTGAAACAGCCAGCAGGGCATGGGCTGATAAACGGTGGGGCGACAGTACCAGCGCTCACCCGTGAGTTTGTTTCCACACCAGATGGATTCGTCGAGTTTGGCGAACTGCAGGACAAACAGGTCGAGACGACCATCGTTGTCATAGTCGAACCAGACGGCGCTGGTGCTCCAACCGGGAGTTGCGACACCAGCCTTGGCGGTAACATCCGTGAAGGTGCCGTCGCCATTGTTGTGATAGAGAATCCCCTGGGCATATTGCGTGACGTAGAGATCGGGAAACCCGTCGTTGTCATAATCGCCGACGGCTACGCCCATGCCGTAGGCGTTTCCCGTGACGCCGGCCTTCTCTGTAACATCCGTAAAGGTTCCGTCGCGATTATTGCGGTAAAGCGCGTTGCGTAAAGGGTGCGGCGGAGTATAGAAGTCACACTTCCCGCTGTTTACGAGGTAGATGTCCATCCAACCGTCATTGTCGTAATCGAGGAAGGCGCAGCCGGCGCCGTCGGTTTCCGGCAGGTGCATGGCGGAGGAGAGACCGGCGGTGTGCACCCATGAAATTCCGCTGATGGAAGGAGATATTTCATCAAAATCGGGCACAACTTGCCTCTGATTAGAAACTTGTTTTCCGGTTGCGGGGGAAATCAAACTGCTTGAGACTGCGCAAGTGGTACCCACTCCCAACATTTTGAGGAAGCGCCGCCGCGAGAGGAAGCTCTGCTGAAATTTGTGAGAATTCCGCATCTAGTTAGTTCACCAGAAAACTGTTTGCGAATTGCAAATCATAGCAGCGGGTGGCGGCTCCGCGAAATAAATCCGTGGCGCTTTCGACGCGACCAGAGAAAACATGGTGAGAATCCTTTACGCGTGCCGCAACGCATGCTATACGGTACAGGACGCAAGACTACACGGCTTCGGCCAGCAAACCCCGCGAATGAATTGGCCCAAAGAGTTTTCCCGGCGAGACTTTTTACGAAGCATGGGCGCCGTATTTGCAGCGGGCGCCGGCCGCTGGCCCGCCTTGCCATCCAGCAATCCTGTTAATTTCGTTGATATAGCCGAGCGAGCGGGCATCACTTTCCGGCATGACAATGCGGCGTCGCCGGGAAAATACTTGATCGAAACCATGGGCTCAGGCTGCGGCTGGATCGACTACGACCAAAACGGATTGTTTGACCTGTACCTGGTCAATAACGCGTCGACGAAGGTGTACCAGCCCAAAAACCCGCTACGCAGTGCGCTTTACCGCAACAACGGAGATGGCAGCTTTACGGATGTCACTGAAAAAGCAGGCGTGGGCGCAGAGGGATTGTTTGGCATGGGCATGGCGGTGGGCGATTACGACAATGACGGATTTCCGGACCTGCTCGTCCTGGGTTATGGCCGATGCATTCTCTATCACAACAATGGAAATGGAACCTTTACGGATGTGACTGCTCGCGCCGGAGTAGAAAATGCAGGGCGCTGGGGTTCGAGTGCCGCATGGTTCGATTACGACAAAGACGGCAGGCTGGATTTGGTCATCGCAAATTATGTTGCGTGGTCACCCGAGCGCAATTTTTGGTGCGGTGATCATGCACCCGGTATGCGGAGTTACTGCCATCCCAATGATTTCGAGGGAACTCCGCCGGCGCTATTTCACAACAACGGTGATGGAACGTTCACCGACGTGAGCAAGCCATCGGGGATAGGACACAAGCCGGGCAACGGCCTCGGCGTGGTGACTTTCGACTATGACAACGATGGATGGCAGGATATTTTTATTGCGAACGACTCGATGCCGAATTTTTTGTTTCACAATAATCGCGACGGCTCGTTCAGCGAAGTCGGGTATGAGAGTGGCGTGGCGGTCAGCATGGATGGCCAACCCGAAGCAGGCATGGGCGCGGACGCGGGGGACATCAGGGGAAGCGGCCGGCTGGATCTTGTGGTAACTCACCTGGATTCCCAGCTCGCAAGGCTGTATCAGAATTTGGGGAGCCAGCTCTTCGACGATGTCACGCTTCGGTCAAAGATCGGGTACGCCACGTATCACCTGAGCGAGTTCGGAACGCGATTCATGGACTATGACAACGACGGGGCGCTTGATCTTTTCATGGCATGCGGCCATGTGCTGGACAACGTTCACCTGTACAAGAGCGATGTCTACTATCCGGAACCGAAGCTGATGTTTCGCAATACGGGACGCGGCATATTCGAGAATGTAAGTAACCAGCTCGGGCCGGATTTTCAGTTGCCGCGTGTAAGCCGGGGAGCCGCCGTGGGCGATTTCGACAATGACGGCGACCTGGACATCCTGGTAAACAACAATGGCCAGCCGCCGCAACTTCTCCGTAACGACGGCGGCAACGCCAATCATTGGCTGGAGCTGCTGCTGATTGGAACAAGATCAAACCGGGATGCCATTGGCGCGCGGGTAAAAATCCTTGCAGGAAACCTGGCGCTTCAGGACGAAAGGAAAGGCGGCATGAGTTATCAGTCGGCACAAGACCCACGCTTGCATTTCGGTCTTGGGGATAGATTGAAGGTGGACAAGGTGGAAGTTTATTGGCCAAGCGGGGCGACGACAAAACTCTCCGACATTCAGTGCGACCAGATTATCGCGATCAAGGAAGGGGAGGGGCTAATCGATCGCCCTTTTCCGCGCGTACGTTTCAAGTGACAGCGCAGCGGGGCATCCGGCGGCCCGGCTAGCTTGGGTCTCTAGCAGGTTGCTGAAAAAGACTGGTGAGGATGATACGGCGAGGAAGTTTCGCGCGTCATAGAGGGAGTGGAGGAAGAAGATGCGCGGAGAAGATCAGCAGCAGGGAGCGATGTACAGCTACATTTC
>Ga0209166_10001434_pt1 | contig 19867 bp, 13 predicted proteins | sample Coa_R1_3_FD_187151 | JGI IMG/M metagenome (GOLD analysis project Ga0209166, IMG submission 187151) | Surface soil microbial communities from Centralia Pennsylvania, which are recovering from an underground coalmine fire - Coalmine... | ecosystem: Environmental > Terrestrial > Soil >... | reverse complement strand
GGCCATGGCCGGGCCGGTGTCGGTGGTCAGCGCATGCTGGCCGAGGACGTCGAAGGGCGAGCTGTGGTAGCCACCAGCAATGGCGGCCAGGTCGGCGGCGGAGGCGGTGGACGATGACATGCCGCTGAGTGTAGCACGGGAATCAGGAAGACGCGACGCCGCGGTCTACTTGGGGCGCGTTTCAAAATGGGGGCAGCTTGTCGACCCTGAGCGCGAACGCGTGGGCTCGATAGAATGGACCCGGCGGCGCGCGAAGGGCCTCGCCGGTGGGTACACCTGGCCGAGGCCCTTCGCGCGCCGCCGAGCTCTTGAGTAGCGGCGACCGGGTGCTGCGCTCAGGGCGACAGTCTTAGGGCGACGTTCCGCCCCCAGGGTGAAACGCGCCCGTCTACTTGCCCCAATATTGGCGAGCGGCGCCCTGGGCGGCGGCGTCGGTGGCGGCGTCACTGTTGGTCAGGCGGGGCGCGCCGTCAATCTGCCTGGGGTTGGCCAGCAAGACCAGCCTGATCTTGGCCCCCGGCTGGAGGGCGTCGTCGGGGATGTTGGTCTTGCCCAGGGGGAGCAGGATTGTCCCGCCGCTGTTCTGCAGGTTGATCGCGTAAAACTCCACCTGGCCGCTCTCGGGTGTCACGATGCCTTCGCTGACCGAGCCGAGCAGGCTACCGTTGCCGTCCATGAGCTGGGCGCCCAATAGCTGGGTGGCGTAGGCGATCTTGGTGGTCGGCGCACTGCCGTTGCCAGCCCCGCAGTTGGTGCTGAGCTTACCTATGCGAACGACCTTCTGCCAGTAATCGCGCAGCGGCTGCTCCCATGAATTGGGCAAGAGCTGCAGCGGCTGGGGCGAGGCGGGCGCCGCGCCCACCTGGCTGGGGGCGAGGTGCAAGACAATTGATTTGGCGGCGGCATCGAGCGCGCCGCTGTTGATGGTGACGGCCTCAAAGGGCACCAGCAGCTGTTGCCCTGAGGCCACCTTCAAAGAAGGGTCCGGGGCCATGGTGAAATAGATGATATAGGTTTCGCAGGTATTGATGACGAAGTCGGAGACTGAGCCGAGCGCGGCGTTGTTGAGGCCCACCACCTTGAAATGCAGCAAGTTGGTCAGGCGCTCCAGCTCAGGGCGCCGCTCCGGCGGCCGGATTTGGGCGGCGCTGGTCTGTGGCGGCAACCCGGTCGGGGCCGGCTGGCTGGTTAGGCTCGCCGGGGCTGAAGTCGCGGCGGGCGCGCTGGTGCTTCCGGCCGGCGCGCTGGTGACGGCGGCTGAGGTGGAACCCTGGCCTGGCACGGTGGTGGCCGAGGTGCTGGCGGATGCGCTCTGGCACGCGGCGAGCGCCAGTGCGACGACAAGAAGAAGTGAAAGGCGTTTTTGTGGCTGCATCGTGTCACCTATACCCGTCTCGAATCCAAGGCACTGCCGGCCCCTATTGAAAACTTATCGCGGATTGTTGGGGATAGGTAGACAGAAAGCAGCTAGAAGGATAGAAAAACCTGCACAACTGAGTCGATTCGCGCGGGCGCGCCCGGCGCGGTGGCGCTGCCGCTGACAGCCGTTAAGGATTGGCTGACACTGTCGGAGGCAGGTCCTCGAGGCGGGTGAAGACGAGGCGGCCGGCCTGGCGAGCGATGGCCACCATCTCGTCAGCGCCGGCAGACGGGCCGCCGATGCGTAGGCAGGCGTCGCAGCGCTGCACCAGGCGGCGGGCGATAGGATGAAAGATCTCGTTGAAGACCTCATCGCCGACGCGCTGGGAGCCGGCGTGCTCGATGAGGGGCAAGGCGAGCCATTCGCCCATGACAGGAATGTGGCCCAGGCGAAAGACGCTCAGGGCCGTGTCGGTCATGGCGCTGACGTTGGCGGCGATGAGGGCCGGGTCGTCGCCGGTGCCGGAGCGGTATGGGCCGGCGATGAGGATGAGCATTGGGGCAGTTGGCGTCTGTGAATTGGATGACACGTGTTTGGGTGTATGAGCAGCAAGCCTGATTCGTCAGTGCGCGTCGGCCAAGACTACAGGCAAGGCGAGCCTGGCGCAAGTGAGATCGTAAGACGAGTCTGGTGCTGCACTGCGACGTAGGCGGGGCGGCGGCAGTGAGCGGGGCAAGTAGGCACCGCAGTAGCGCACGGCTCATATAATAGTGGGCGGTGCGGCGTTTGGGAAAGCTAATGCCAGGCAGTGTGCGTGTCATTCTGGAGTTTTTGGCGGCTATGGCCGTGCTAGCGCTGCTAGCCTGGCGGGTGTGGGCCGCCATGCGGACCGGCCGCGATGCGCGCGTCCACGGGTGGGCGGGCCTGGCGAGCCTGGGTTGGGCGGCCAGCGCGGCAATTTATCCCGGCTGGTATTGGCAACGGGCCCGGCTTCAGCGCCTGCGCCCGGACGAGGCGCACGAAATCCTGCAGTCGGCCGCTCGCGCCCACCGGCTGGCGAGCGTGGCCAACCTGCGCTGCCCGCTGTGCGACGCGGAGATGGTGAACGTGCTGAGCGTGGCCGCTGGCGGGCGCCTGGCCGTCGCGAGCCAGTCACGCTGCCCGCGGTGCGATTTTCGGCTGGACGCCTGCCGGCACTGCCGGCACTTCTTGCCCGCCAGGGACGCGATCGGCGGGCAGATCGACATGACGCACGGACGGTGCCAGGCCTATCGGGCGCCACAGCCGGTGGCGGAGGCCTTCCCCGACATGGCGCAACGGCTGACCGCGCTGGGGTACGACACCCTCAACGCTCCCAAACCAATTGTCGACTCTTTCGTGCCATTGGACGAGTGTAGAAGCTTTGCGCTGGACGATAAGCGCCTGCGGCTGAGCACAGCAAAGTGGCTGGGAAGAGAGCGGCTGGCGCTGCTGCAACTCAGGCAGCGAACAAAACAACGGGATGGAGGGTGAGCAGCGCTCACCCTCCATCCCGTTGTTTGCTGTGTCGCCGCTGTGCCCCAGCGAAGAACGTGATCAGCAGGTTCCGCGGACGTTTTGGCACGTATCCGGCAGCGTCGGCTGTGGGCTGAAGCGCGAGTTGGCGCCAGGATAGTCCGACGTTTGGGGCGTGTGGAACGACTGGTCGACCACGGCTGGCTGTAACATCCCGACGCCATGCGCGCGCAGGTAAGCGGCCACACCCTGAGCGGCGGCGTCGGGCACTGACTGGCGGATGATGAGCGAGCCGGCGCCATGCGCGCGCAGGTAGCCGGCCACACCTTGCGCGGCGGCCTCGGGCACCACCTGGACCTTAAGAGCGGCATCACGTTCCGCGCGCCGGCGGATGTCAGGCGCGGTGTCAAGCTGTGCGACGCCATGAGCGATGATGTAACCGTTCACTCCCTGCGAGGCCGCGTCGGGCACCGACTGGACCACTGGCACCGTGACGGCCTGGGGCGGGAGAGCCCATTTGCTGATGGCCAAGATCGCCAGTGCGGCGGCCACGGCCACTCCCAGGGCCACCCACAACGCTTCCTTGGCGAGCGTATATCCGACGTGCTTGTGACTGATTTGTTTCGGGCTGACGCGCATGGCATTCTCCTTTCAGTTTGGCGTTTAGGGTGCGCTGGCCCATCACAGCACACCCAGCACGCGGGCGACGATCAGGCTGGCAGGCACAGTCACCAGCAAGAAACCCAGCAGCTTGAGGGAGGCAGGTACTTCGTCCCGAATGCCCGCCTCTCGGCGCAGCTGTATTTCTTGAGCTTCTTCATTCGCTTCACGCTGCCTCTCTTGAACCAGGCGCCAATCCAGGTTCGTATTCATAGCGCCCTCCGTTGTGGCAGGCCGGGTTCGGCTGTGGCCCGGCACTACAAGCGAGCTTTGCTGTGACATCAAGCTAGCACTGGCGCGTGTGTCCGCCGTCTGCGGAGCGTGTCGCCTGCGCCTCACCCGCGTGTAGCAGCGAATCAGTGCGATTGATCGGCGCCGAATTCAAGAAGAGAAAGATGATCGGCAACGTGATGATGGGGCCCGGCAGATCTCAATCTTGATATCAACCGGTTCGGGTGTAGAGTGATAAATGGGGGGATATCCCCGCCGTTTCGCCTGCCCCGAGGCACCGCTTTCTAAGGGGAGGGTGCCATGCTCGAAATCCGTCTGCTGGGTCAATTCGATATTCGACGCGATGGCCAGCCGGTGCACCTGCCCATGCAGGCCGCGCAAGCGCTGCTGGCCTACCTGCTGCTCAAACCCGGTCTGGCACAGCGCCGAGAAAAGCTGGCCGGCCTGCTCTGGCCGGATGTGCCCGAGTCCAGTGCGCGGGCGAACCTGCGCCACACCCTGTGGCGGGTGCGCAAGGCGCTGGGGCAGTGCCCGACCACCGGGCGCGACTACGTGTCGGCTGACGAGTTCACGGTCACGATGGACCCGGCTGTGGACCTGTGGCTGGACGCGCGGCTGCTGGCTGAGCCACTGGACAAGTCCAACGCGCTGGAGGCGCTCATCGCCGCGGTGGCGGCGTATCGCGGCGAGCTCTTGCCGGGCTTCTACGACGAGTGGGTGCTGGCGGAGCGCGATGTGCTGCAGGCGGCCTTTGAAGCCCGCGCGGCGCTGCTGATCGACAAACTGGTCGAGGCTGGTCGCTGGGCGGACGTACTGGAATATGGCGAGCGCTGGATCGCGCTGGGGGGCGCGCCGGAGCCGGCCTATCGGGCCTTGATGCGCGCCCACGGCGCGCAAGGCAATCAGGCGCAGGTGGCGGCCACTTACCACCGCTGCGCCGATGCGCTCCACCATGACCTGGGCCTGGCGCCATCCGAGCAGACAATTGCCCTGTACGAGACGCTGGTTGCCGGCGCGGCACCCGCTGCGCCAGTGCCATCCGCGGCCGCCAGCCAGCCGGCAGCCGCGCCCACGCCAACCGCCGTGCTTGCGCCAGAGGTCGCCAATCCGTATAAGGGCCTGCGCGCCTTCGGTGAAGCCGCCGCCGCCGACTTCTTCGGCCGCGAAGCGCTGGTGGCGCGGCTGATGGCCAGGCTGGCCGGCTCGAACGGCGCACACTTCATGGCGGTGGTAGGACCCTCGGGCAGCGGCAAGTCGTCGGCGGTGCGGGCGGGGCTGGTGCCAGCCCTGATGGCTGGCGCGCTGCCCGGGTCGGAGCGCTGGCACAGCCTGGAGATGCTGCCGGGCGCGTATCCCCTGGAAGAGCTGGAAGGCGCGCTGCTGCGCATCGCGGTCAACCCGCCGGACAGCTTGCTGGCTCAGCTGCGCGAAGACGACCACGGCCTGCTGCGCGCCGTCAAGCGCGCGCTGCCCGACGACAGCAGCGAGCTGTTAATCCTGGTGGACCAATTTGAAGAGCTGTTCACGCTGACCGCCGATGAGGCGGCTCGACGCCATTTTCTCGACAGCCTGTATGCCGCCGTCACCGATCCGCACAGCCGGGTGCGGGTGGTCATCTGTCTGCGCGCCGACTTCTACGACCGGCCGCTGCTCGTCCCAAACTTCAGCGACTTGCTGCGCCAGCACACCGAGGTAGTGCTGCCGCTGACCGTGGCCGAGCTGGAGCGAGCCATCGGCGCGCCGGCTCAGCGCGTGGGCGTCAAGCTGGAGCCCGGCCTGATGGAGCTGATCCTGGCGGACGTGCGCGAGCAGCCGGGCGCGCTGCCGATGTTGGAGTACTTGCTGACGGAGCTCTTTGAGAGCCGCGCGGGAGCTGTGCTGACGCGCCAGGCGTATGCCGAGCTGGGCGGGGTGCCGGGGGCGCTGGCTCAGCGGGCTGAAGCCATCTACGCCGGGCTGGACGCGGCCGGGCAGGCGGCGGCCGAGCAGGTGTTCCTGCGGCTGGTGACTTTAGGGGAGGGTGTGGAAGACACTCGCCGGCGGGTGCTGCGCAGTGAGCTGGCTGGCCTGGCCGCTGGCAGCGCGCCAGCGGCCGCAAGCCGCCGCCGGGTGGCGCCCATTGTGGACGCGGTGATCGACGCTTACGGGGGGCACCGGCTGTTGACCTTCGACCGGGACCTGACCAGCGGACAGCCGACGGTGGAGGTGGCGCACGAGGCGGTGCTGCGTGAGTGGCCGCGCCTGCAGCGCTGGCTGGACGCCAGCCGGGCCGACGTGCGGCAGGAGCGCCTGCTGGGGGCCGAGGCCGCCCAGTGGTCTGCCGCCGGGCGGGAGTCGAGCTACCTTCTGGCCGGGGCGCGGCTGGAGCAATTTGAGGGCTGGGCGGCGACGAGCGCCGTGGCGCTGACGCAGGACGAATGGGATTACCTGGATGCCAGCCTGGCAGAGCGCGACCGTCAATTGGCCGAGCGGGAAGCGCGCCAGGCGCGGGAGCGCGCCCTGGAGAGGCGGGTGGGACGAGTGCTGCGGGTGTTGGCGGGGGTGTTCCTGGCCGCAGCGGTGGTGGCCGGTGGGCTGGCCTGGTGGGCGAACTCTGAGCGCGGCCGCGCCGTCGCTGCCGAGACCAGCGCCCGGCGCCAGGCTGGCATCCTGCTGGCGCAGCAGGCCGAGAATGAAGTGCTGTATGGCAACCCTGACCGGGCTGTGCTGCTGGCGCTGGAGGCATTGCAGCACTATCCCTACACCGCTCAGGCGGAACATGCGCTGGCGCAGGCCGTCACGTTTAGCCGCGCTGAGAAGTTCCTGGCCGGGAACACCGGCGCGGTGCTGGGCGCGGCGTGGTCGCCGGATGGTAAGCAGGTGGCCACCGCCAGCGCCGACAAGACCGTGCGCATTTGGGACGTGACCAGCGGCCAGGAGGTGCGACGGTTGGACGTGGCCGACATGGCGCTGACCGTGGCCTGGTCGCCCGATGGCGCCAAACTGCTTTACACCACCAGCGACCGTTTGCTCTATACGCGCGGCGACCAGGGCGTGGACATCGCCCTGTGGGATCTGCAGCAGCCGAAAGCTACCACGCTCTACATCGCGCCCACCTACACGACGACTGGCGGCATTGCCGAGGATCTGACGACCGCCTGGAACGCCAACCACACCGCCGCCTTCTCACCCGATGGCCGCCGGCTGGCTTTCATTACCAACAAGACCGCCACGCTGTGGGACCTGGCAGCGGGCAAGGCGCAATTGGAGCTCGCCGGGCATACGGACCTGGTCTACAGCGTGGCCTGGTCACCAGACGGCACGCGCCTGGCGACAACCAGCGAAGACAAGACGGCCTTGATTTGGGACGCCGTGACTGGCCGCGCGCTGATGGTGTTAGCTGGCCAGCAGGCGGCCGTCACCGCCGCGGTCTGGTCGCCCGACGGGAAGCGCCTGGCGACATCTTGCAAGGATGGCAGCGTGGCACTGTGGGACGCCTCGACCGGCCAGCAGCTGATGCACTGGAAAGTTGACAAGGAAGCCGTGTGGGACCTGGCTTTCTCGCCGGATGGCAAGCGCCTGGCCACTGCCAGCAATACGGGTCCGGTGCAGGTGTGGGACACGTTGACGGGTGAGCTGGCGTTTGCGCTGCGCGGCCATGCCCACGGCGCTTTTAGCGTCCAGTGGTCGCCGGATGGGCGGCGCCTGGTCTCCAGCGCCCAAGACGCGACGGTTTACGTGTGGAAGGCCACGCCGGGCACCGAGCTGTTCACCCTGGACGACCCGAGCGGGACAAACAGCTACGTCTCCTGGTCGCCCGACAGCCGCCAAATCCTCACGGCCGGCGGCACCTGGCTGGAGCTGGGGGTGAAAGATGGCACCATTCAGCTCTGGGATGCCACTAACGGCCAGCGACTGAAGGTCTTTGAGCCTGTCCTGGACTATTACATTGCGGTGAATTGGTCGCCGGATGGGAGGCATTTCTTCAGCCGGCAAGACGTGATCGATCCGGGCTACGACAGCATTGCGATCTGGGACGTGGTCCAGGGCAAAATCATCAGGACTATTCCAGTCATTGCGCTGCAGCCATTCCTCCGTGAAGCGGCCTGGTCGCCCGACGGCCAGCGCATCGCCGCCGTCACCAGCAACGGGTTCGGCAAGATCTATGATGCCAATAGTGGCGCGCTCTTGATGACTTTCAGCGGCCACCCGGCCGGCACCTTCGTGGACAGCATCGCCTGGTCACCAGACGGAAAATGGGTGGCCTCGGCCGCGGGCGGCGGCGGCGGGACCGAGACGATCGTGCGGATCTGGGATCCGCAGAGCGGCCGCGAGCGAATGCGCCTGGAAGGGGACACAGACCCGGTGAACTGGGTGGCCTGGTCGCCGGCCGGCGACCGGCTGTGCACCGCCAGCGGCCGCCTTGAAGGCGGAGGCACCGACAATACGGTGCGTGTCTGGGATGCTGCGACAAGCAAGCAGCAACTGGTAATCTCCGACCACACCGCGCCGGTGTGGGTGTGCGGCTGGTCGCCCAACGGCCAGCGGCTGTATTCAACCAGCTACGATGGCACCACGCGGGTGTGGGACGTGTCGACCGGCGCCGAATTGCTGCGGCTAGCCACGCCCACGACGTGGTATGGATATAGCACCTGGTCGCCAAATGGCAGATATCTGGCCACGTCAGGCGACAGCCAGCCGGCGCGTGTCTGGCGCGCCTGGCAGACCACGCAGGAGCTGATTGACTATGCTCAGCAGTGCTGCGTCGTCCGCGCGCTGACCGCTGCCGAGCGCGAGCAGTTTGGCCTGCCGGCAGCCGCCCCTTAAGGGCTTAGCGCACAACCGATCAGGCGGCGCTCGAAGTGCGCCGCCTGATCGGTTGTGCGCTCAAGTTCTTCGCCGCCGGCCGCGCGGGCCGGTACTTCGTCAGTACTTGAAATCTGGCGTCGGCTGCGGGCTGACGCGCGAGTTCACGCCCGGGTAGTCCGAAGTCTGCGGGGTGTGGAACGAGCGGTCCACGCGATAATCCGACGTGGGCGGAGTGTGGAACGACCGATCCACAATGGCCTGGCCGCCGGCCCCGTGCGCGCGCAGGTAGCTGGCCACGCCTTGCGCGGCGGCATCTGGCACTGCTTGCTGCGGCGCTACCCAGGGGCTGTTCGCGCGCTGCTCATAGAGCGCTGCGCGCCGGGCCGCATCGTTCGTGGTGTGCGCCTGCAGATAGGCCTCAACGCCCTGCTGCGCCGCATTGGGCACCGACTGAACTACCGGCACCGTGGCAAGCGTGGGCGCCGGGGTGAACTGCGTCACCGCCACGATCGCCACAACGGCCGCTAGCGCCAGGCCCAGACCGATCCACAATAACGGCATGCTGTTCGGGTAGTGCCAAACTCTGCGGTTAAGGTGCTGCGGTTTTGCGTGCATTGCATTCTCCTTGTCATTCTCTCTGGCTTGATCAGATTGCGCGTGTGCGCGGACCGCCTCGCTGCAGCGCGCCTAGGATGGCCGTCGCGAGTCCGGTTCCGGCTGCATTGCGCTATCAAGCTAACACGCGCCTGTGTGCGCGGCGGGTCACGGGCGTGTCTCAAGCGTCCAGACCAGCGGACGGGCGCCTACCGCAAACTGGAGAAAGTAGATCGACACGTTAAGGTTCATGCCCCGACTTTGCTCACCTTGAAATCGTCTGGATCGGGTGTAGAGTAAATTAGAGGGGGGATCAGGCGGACGCTGGCGCGCGACACGGCCCAAGCTGGCGCGCGCAGGCGCCGCGCGATTTCCCTCCACAAAGCGCAAGCCACAACCTAGCCTCGCCAGTCGAATGCCGCTCGGTGCGGCAATGCGAAGCACGCGGGGGTCGCCATGCTCCAAATCCGCCTGCTGGGTCAGTTCGATGTCCGCCTTGACGGCCAGCCAGTGCATATCCCCGCGCAGGCCGCCCAATCGTTGCTGGCTTACCTGGTGCTAAACCCTGGCCTCCCCCAGCGCCGTGAGAAGCTGGCCGGCCTGTTCTGGCCCGACCTGGCCGAAGCGAGCGCCCGCGGCAACCTGCGGCATGCGTTGTGGCGCGTGCGCAAAGCGCTGGGGCAGTGCCCCGCCACCGGGCGCGACTACATCCTGGCGGACGAGTTCACAGTGACTTTTGATCCGCAGGCTGACCTGTGGTTGGACACACGCTGCCTGGACACACCGCCTGACTCGGCATCAGCGCTGGAATCGTTGTTGACCGCGGCTGGAGTGTATCGGGGTGAGCTTCTGCCCGGCATTTACGATGATTGGGTTGCGGCGGAGCGCCAGCGGCTGCAGGCGGCTTTCGAGAGCCGGATGGCGCTGCTGTTGGAGAAACTGATCGAAGCGGGGCGCTGGGCCGACGTCCTTGATATCGGCGAACGCTGGGTCGCGCTGGGCGGAGCGCCCGAGCCCGCCTACAGGGCCTTGATGCAGGCGCACGCTGCGCTGGGAAACCAATCGCAGGTAGCGGCCACTTTCCAACGCTGCCATGAGGCGCTCCGCCAGGAGCTGGACGTGGCGCCCTCCGAGCAGACGCGTGCTCTGTTTGAGGCCGTGGCTGAACGTTTGGAATTTTCTGCGCCGACTGCGGCCGGGGCGCCAGCTTCCCCCACGCCGCCTGAACTGGCCTCAGCCGATGTCGCTAACCCCTACAAGGGCCTGCGCGCCTTCCAGGAGGCCGACGGGGCCGATTTCTTTGGCCGCGAGACGTTGGTCGAGCGCCTGCTGGCCCGGCTGAGCAGCCCGGAGGCCAGCCGCTTCCTGGCCGTGGTGGGCCCGTCTGGCAGCGGCAAATCGTCGGTGGTGCGGGCCGGCCTGGTGCCGGCGCTGCGCCGGGGCGCGCTGCCCGGCTCGGAGCACTGGTCCCATCTGGAGATGCTGCCCGGCGCTTACCCGCTCGAAGAGCTCGAAGCGGCGCTGCTGCGGATCGCGGTCAACCCGCCGGAATCCTTGATGGCCCAGCTGCGCGAAGACGACCATGGGCTGATGCGCGCTGTCAAGCGCACTCTGCCCGACGGCGAGGCCGAGATGTTTATACTGGTCGACCAGTTCGAAGAGTTGTTTACCCTGACCACTGACGAAGTGGTGCGGCGCCATTTTCTCGACAGCCTGGTGGTGGCGGCCACCGACCCGCACAGCCGCGTGCGCGTGGTCATCTGCCTGCGGGCCGACTTCTACGATCGGCCCCTGCTCGTCCCAGACTTCTGCGAGCTGATGCGGCTTCACACCGAGGTGGTTGTGCCGCTGACGCTGGATGAGCTCAAGCGCGCGATTGGCGCGCCGGCTCAGCGCGTGGGCGTCAAGCTGGAGCCGGGACTGATGGAGCTGATTTTGAGTGACATCAGGGAGCAGGCCGGCGCGCTGCCCATGCTCGAGTATTCGCTGACCGAGCTTTTCGAGCGCCGTGAGGCCGGCTGGCTGACTCGCCGCGCCTACACTGAGTTGGGGGGCGTACCGGGCGCTCTGGCCCAGCGCACCGAAGCCGTGTTTGCCGGGCTGGATGAGGCCGGGCGGACGGCTGCCCAACAGGTGTTCCTGCGGCTGGTGACCCTGGGCGAAGGGGCAGAGGATACCCGGCGCCGGGTGCTGCGCAGCGAGCTGACCGGCCTGTCGCATGGCCGCCTGCCTGCGGCGCCGGACAAGCCTCAGCGGCGCCCGGTGGCGCCGGTCATCGACGCCGTCATCGACGCTTACGGCCGGCAGCGCCTGCTCACCTTTGACCGGGACCGGACGAGCGGGCAGCCGACGGTGGAGGTGGCGCACGAGGCGGTGCTGCGTGAGTGGCCGCGCCTGCGGCGCTGGCTGGACGAAAGCCGGGCCGATGTGCGGCAGGAGCGCCTGCTGGGGGCGGAGGCCGCACAGTGGTGCGCTGCCGGCCGGGAGCCGAGCTACCTGCTGAGCGGAGCGCGCCTGGAGCAGTTCGAAGGCTGGGCGGCGACCAGCGCCGTGGCGCTGACCCAGGACGAATGGGACTATCTGGACGCCAGCCTGGCGGAGCGCGACCGGCTGCTGGCGGAGCGGACCGCGCGCCAGGCGCGGGAGCTGGCCCTGGAGAAGCAGGCGCGACGAGTGCTGCGGGTGCTGGCGGTGGTGTTCCTGGCCGCGGCGGTAGTGGCCGGCGGCCTGGCCTGGTGGGCCAACAGCCAGCGGCAATCCGCCGTTGCGGCGCGTCAGGAAGCGGTCGCCAACCTGGCGGTCTCGGATGCCCAGCGGCTCGCGGCTGAAGCCAAGACGCTTATCTTGGAAGGGCGCGATGCGCCGACGGCGGCTCTATTGGCGCTGCGCTCCATCACCCTGCACTACACGCCGCAGGGCGATGAGGCCCTGGCGCGGGCCCTGCAGCTGGACTATCCGCTGCGCGCCTATAGCGGCCATGTGTCAGAGCTGGATGACGCTGGCTTCCTGGCCGGCAACGAGATCATGTTCACCACCGGCAGCGACATCACGGGCAGTGTCCGGTTGTGGAAAGTGGCGACCGGCGAGGTCGTGGGTACGTTTGATGTGCCGAACGGCTGTATGGAGTCAAAGCTGTCGCCAGATGGGAAACTGCTGGCCGCTGCCTGTCGCGATGGGCAGGTCCACGTGTGGGATCTCGGCACGCGGCAGGAAGTTCGACGATTTGATCACCAGGCGACCGTGAACCCCAGGGTACGCTTTTCGCCCGATGGCAAACAGGTGTTGACGGCCGGGGTGGGAACCGTCGCGAAATTGTGGGATTTCGGGAGCGGTCAACTGCTGCATGAATTTGTCCCAGCCGACACATCTCAATCTGCGACGATGGGCATTGCCTTTACGCCGGACGGCAAACAAATCGTCACCGGCGGGCAGGATGGCGTGCTGCGCCTATGGGACCTCGCCAGCGGCAGTCTGATCCGCCAATACACAGGGCATACCGACTGGGCCTGGGGTGTCGACATTTCGCCGGACGGGAAATACCTGGTGAGCTCCAGCCTGGATTCGGGCGGCGCGCGGTTGTGGGACCTGGCCACCGGCCAGGAGCTGCGTCGCTTTGTTCAGACCGGCAGCATGTCGTTTGAGGTCAGCTTCTCGCCGGATGGGCGCTACGTGTTGACCGGTGGCTGGGACAACACGGTCCGCCTGTGGGATGTGCAGACCGGCCGCGAGCTGCGCCGCCTTACTCACTCGCAGCCCGCGACGGGCCTGGCTTTTTCGTCAGATGGGCGCTACGTGCTGACCACCGCTTATGACCAGGTGGCGCGGCTGTGGGAGATCCAGCCCAGTAAAGGCTTGCCGCGCTACCCCATCGTAGAGCCGCCCGCTTATGGGGTGCTGTCGCCGGATGGCCGCCAGCTGGCGGTGGCCAGCGGCGACCATCTCGTGAGGCTGCTGGACGCAAAGACCGGCCAGGAGCTGCGCCGCTTTGTGGGCCACACCGGCCAGATCTACGACATCGCCTTCTCCCCCAATGGGCAGCTCCTGGCCACGACGTCCAGCGGCGATGGCAGCACGCGAGTGTGGAGCACTCAATCCGGTGCCCTGCTGTGGACCGACCCCAAGTCTGGCGGTCAGAGTCTCGCCTACTCACAAGACGGGCGGCGTCTCTTCGTGGTCGGATTTGGGCAGGTGGCCGGCCTGTACGACGCGGCCACCGGCCAACTGCTGCAGAGCTTCGCTTACTCCGACTTTATGATGTATGGGGCCTATGCCCCGGACGGGTCCACCGTGGTGACCGCACTGGGCACCCGCGCCGACCTCCTGCTGTGGGACGCGGCCACCGGGCAAGTGCTGCGCACCTTCCATCCGGACCCGGGCGACACGATGCGAGCCATAACCTATTCGCCTGATGGGAAGTACCTGGCCGCGGGCGGCAACACCGGCACGCTGTACCTGTGGGACGTGGCGTCTGGCAAGGAGGTGCGGCGCTTCGTGGGCCATAACAGCAAAGTCGAGCGCGCCCTGGCTTTCTCGCCAGATGGCCGCTACCTGGTGAGCGGCGGCTTCGACCAGACCGTGCGAGTTTGGGACATCACCTCCGGCCAGGAGCTACGGCGGTTGGCCGGCTATACCGACGTGGTCACAAAGGTGGTCTATACCCCGGATGGCCAACGCCTGATGATTTTCAGCGCTGATGGATCGGTGACCATGTCCTACGCCCTTTTGCCGGAGGCCGTCGACGATCTGTGCCGGCGGCAGCTGCGCGACCTGCTGCCGGTCGAGCGGACGCGCTACAACATCACGGACAGTGCTCCGACTTGCCCCGGCCTGGTGTCGGCGACGGAAGTGCCCTGAAGCCTGTGGTCTGCCCGCTGACAACGACAGGCAGGGCCGCCGCGCTGCCAATCAATCTCACATTTTCGATATGGGGTAAGACGCCGCCAAAGCTTCCCCTTCGGCCTGGCGGTCGGCGGGCACGGGCAAGTACACATCGTTGACGACGCGGCTGCCGCGACTGCCCTGGCTGACGGTTCGAAACTTCAGGCGCGGGGGCTCTCCCTCGAGCAGGTTCACTGACTCAACCCATCGATTGAAGCCTTGCAGGGGCACATAGCGGCCAAACAGCAGCGCGCCTTTTGCGCTGATAAATAGTTCACTAGGACCCAGGCTTTGCCCGCCGGCCAGGCTGGCCTGCAGCCTTGCCAGGGGCACGGCTACCGAGGCGGTGGCCAGCAGTCCGGCTGCCAGGAAGACTGCGCCGAGGGCCAGGCCGAGGCCGATCGCAGTTCCCACAATTCCAAAGGCCACCATCAGGATAGCGCTGCCCACCAGGAATATCCACGTCGAATGCCGGAGCCGCTCGACCTCGCTGGCGAGGAACTCGCGATGCTCCTCAGCCGTGTAGGTCCAGTGGGCCAAATTCTGGCCGGCCAGCATCTGCTGCCGGTCGCGGTCGTAGGCCCGGCCCTGCCAGACCCCATACGGCAGGACGATGAGCGCCGTGATAAGCAGAGCCGCGGCAAACACCAGGTCAAGCGTCCAATAGAAGCTGCCGGCACGCAGCCAGACCAGGCCCAGCAAGCCCGCCGCGAGCGTCGCTCCAACCGCCACCAGGCTGATGACGATCATCTCGTGCAAGGGCAGTGTTGGCGTCGGCCTGGCCCAGGCCCAAAGCAAACCAACCACGATGGCGCTGAACAGCAGCGCCAGCAGGCTGTAGACGAATGGCGCCGGCGTTGCGGCTGAGGCGAGCTGCAGCCGGGGGGTGGGACTCGGAATGACGGTTGTGGCGGTGGGAGGCGGCACGGCCTGCGGGTAGCGCAGGCTGATTTCCCAGGGCTGGCCGCTGAAGGCGCCGCCGCTGTACGCGATGGTGCGATCGTCAATGATGCATGCGCCGCGGCCGCTGACCGAGCGGGTGCCCGGCAGGCCGGAACAGGTGCTGTCGAGGACGGCGCCGCCGACGGATAGGTGATACTGCAAGGCGCCGGCGGGGAATGCATAGGGCAGCTCCACTTCCACCACCGCGCTGGAGATCGCATACGGAAAATCAGCCGTGAACGTCACCCAGGTGAACTGGTAATCCTGGCCTCGCGCCTGGATGGCGCCGTGGATGGTATAAGACACTAAAAAGGTCGTGTCGGGCTGCTGTGGTTCGGGTTGGGCGAACCATTGCAGGGCGAGGTGGCCTTGCTGAGGCGTGACCTGATACTCGATCGGTTTGAGGCCGGCGCTGACCACCGAGACATCGCTGACGGCGGTTGGATCAGAAAGCGGCAGGGGCCGCGACAGCCTGGTCGAGGCACCAGGCGCGAGCGTCACCGTCCAGACTTCAAGGAACTCGGCATCGCCGTTGGGCTTGAGGGTGATCGTTTCGCCGTAGGTCTTGATGACCGGCGCCTGGGCGCGGGCGGTGCCCACCAGCCAGCCTGCCCACAACGCCAGCGCCAGCAGACCCGAAATGCCAAGGGCGGCCAATCGCCCCAATAGGGTTTGCCGGCCATCAATCAGGCGATAAGGAGCTCTTGTACGTTGGCGACTTGTGCACATGGACCACGCGCCAGCCTTCGGGCTGTCGGACAATGACCCGTGTCTCATTGTAGCTCTGCACGGTCACACCGGCCCCGGCGCTGGTGGAGATGAGCAAGGTATAGCTGCAGATGGCGGCGGCGCCGTAGCGCTGCTCGCGGTAGTTCGATAGGTCGAAATGGACGTGGGGCCGCTCGCTGGGGCGCTCGACGCCGGCGCTAAGGGCCTGGCCCGTCATGGGGGCGGCATTGAGCCGCCCGGCCTCGGTCATCAGGAACTCGTGAAACGGGATGCCGTCAATGCGCTGGGGCACGATGTACCACTCGTACAGCCCGAGATCGTCCGCGGTGGTGGCCTTGTAGCGCTCGACATTGCCGTCGAAGATGGCCTGCAAGTGATCCTCCAGGAAGTCACGGACCTCGCTCATTTAAGCTTTCTCCGTTTTGGGGGTCTCATTGTCCCAGTATTCCCGCCAGCGGACGATGAGGCCGCCGGAAAAATCCACCCAGACCGCGTCGTCGGCAAAGTAGCGCTCACCGGTCTCGATCTTGGTGTCTTCCCAACGATATTCGACGGCAGCGCAGTTGTCGCCAGGCACGACGCGCCGCAGGCTGACCCTGACATCGCGGTGGCGGCTGGCGAATCGGGCGACGGTGGCCTTCAGCGCCTCGTGCCCGCGGATGCGCTTGCCCGAGACGACAATCTCGCCGTCGGGTGCAAAGCCCGAGGCCAGCAGGTCCGGGTCGCCCGTTTCCCAGGCGCGGATTTGAGTCTGGATGGCGAGCAGCATGTCAGCCGGTGACATTCAGGTCTCCGAGATGGGTGGGCGGCCGGGGGCCGACCGGTGGGTAGTTCAGGAGCGCCGGGCATGGCCTAGCCGGCTCGCGGCAGCACGACCTTCTCCGGCGCATGAACCGGGTGGCCGATGGCGACGGTGGTCAGCTCCACCAAATAACAGCCAGGCTGCGACAACAGGTAATCGGGCGAGCTCGGATCATGAGCGGCGCAGTAGCGCTTGGCATCCGCGGGAGATAAATACGGTTCTAGATGGTTGGCATCCCAGGCCAGGTATTTCTGCCAGTAGGCCTCCACCTCGGGGCTCAGCGGGGCCAGGTCTTCCGAGACGTAGGTGTGCGCGGACACGCCGCTGAGGCCGAGATGGACCAGCCAGCGGCTGAGATGGGTGGCGGCCCGGTAGCGCTCGCAGGCGGCGCTGTCGCAGCGGGTGCGCTCGTAATGCAGCCGGGCCTGGCGCAGCCGCTGCTCAAAGTCCGCCGGGAAGGGCAGGATGGGGTGGTGAGCGGTATCGTTTTCTATGACGATAAGCTGGCCGCCGGGGCGCAGCATGGGCAGCAGCGCGGCCAGGCGGGCCAGCGGATCGGGAGCGGAGTGCATGGACCGGCAGAACCACACGGCATCAAAGCAGCCTGGGGCCAGGCCCAGGTGGTCCAGGTCACTCAGACAGCGCTGGACGTTGGGGGGCGAGTTGGGCATGGCCCCCAGCAGCCGCAGGTGGTTGTCGACCGCGACGATTTGCGCCGCCGGACCCAGCAGGCGGGAGAGCAGCTGGCTGTAGTAGGTGTCACCGGCGCCCGCGTCGAGGATGCGGGCAGCCGGCGAAAGCTGCAGATCGCCGATGATGGTGCGGTAAAGGGGCTCGCGCACGTGATGATACGCGACCATCCAGGGCCAGTAGTCGGGGAGGCCGGCGGCTGACATGGGCGGAGATTGTACACCGAGTTGGTTAGAAAATGCGAGCGGCCAAGTAGGGCAGGGGAGCAGGGGGGCGGGGGAGAAGGGGGGAAAGGGCAGCGGGCGACATATCTTGACACAAGGACTTGTATGTTCCAGCCCGGCGTTCTGCCAGGCTGCATGTGTTGTCACGTGGCCTATGCTGTCACGCTGAGGGCGAATGCGCATACTCAATACCACGAGCATGGTCGCGCCCGAAGCGCCTCGGGTCGAATAACCGTCGCCTTGTTCTGAGCAGCGCGAATCCTCAGGCTTGGGCCAGATGCAGCGGCGCGAAGCGCCTGGGCTAGGTGTACCCACCGCTGAGGCGCTTCGCGCGCCCCCAGGCACGTTCTATTGAGCCTATGCGTTCGCGCTCACACCCAAAACGGATGGGTGCAGGTGGTCGACAGACTGTCTCTGTATTGAAACACCACCGACAGGCGAAAAGATGAGAGCGGGTTGGACGCTGGGGTTTAGAAGTAAGAAGGCTAGGTGCGGGCCGACAGCAGATCGTAGACGGTTCTCTGCCAGTACATCGTTTACATGAACTCGTCTATAACCGCCAGCGTATTGTTTACATTTGTGGCGGCACTGCACACCCTTTGTGCCCACACAATGTCGCTACGTGTTACGGGCCGAAATGTTTGGATCCTGGATGGCCCAAAACCGCGCAGGGAAACACCGTCAAGTAATTTGGCCCAGGGATTGCGAATCACCGCCAGATACACCGGCTCGCAACACCCAATGTAGAAGTAACCGCTAGCGCGCAACTACGGGCGAATAAATCTTGTAGATCAGTGCTTCATACGCGCCAATATCACACCCAGCGCCCAGCGGACGGGCGATGCCGCGCTGGTCGGTGGCCGGGCAACTACCGTTGTCTCCGGCGTCGATAGCCGGACTGCCGGGCAGCAGCGCCTGCGTGGGGGTCGGCCCACCGTTAGCGGCCAGCGGACCCAACAGCGGGCTCGTGTTGGTCAGGTCGCCTGCATGATCCAGGGTACAGGTATCGTCGCTGCTCAGATTATGGCCAAGCGAGGTCACGGCATTGTCGCAATTGTTGCCTTGGGTACTGTCGGCGATGATCGTGTTCCTCAGTATCGCCGTGCCGGCGTTCGTAATGCCGCCGCCGTTCGTAGTGCCAGCAGCGGAGTTGGCGCTGAGCGTGCTGCTGTTGAGGACCAACGTGCCCTCATTGTCAATGGCGCCGCCCCGGCCGAACGATAGTGTGACCTTATTGCCGTTGAGGGTGCTGTTGTTGATGGTTAACATGCCACAGGCGCAGTCAAAGATGCCGCCCCCACCCTCGTTGCTCAAGCCACCCACGGTGTTGTTGTAGAGGGTGCTGTCGGTGACGGTCATTGTCCCGGCGTTGTCGATGGCGCCGCCCAGCAAATTGGCTGAATTGTTGCTGAAGGTGCTGCTGATAATGGTCACCGTGGTGAGGGCATTGTAAATGGCGCCGCCGACGCCGCCGTGGTTGTCGCTCAGGGTGCTGTTACGAACGATCAATGGGCCGAAGCTGCCAATAGCGGCGCCGCCGCCATCACGGGTAGTGGAATTGCCGCTGATCAAGGCGTTTACGACAGTCAAAGCGCCGTTATTCCGTATGCCGGCGCCGAGATCGGCGCCGGCATTGCCGTGGGTGATAGCCATGTTTTCGATGGTGGCTGTCACGCCATTGTTGATCAAAAACACGCGATCCGCGGCGGTATTGGCGGCGGCGGCCGCTTGCACCGTGGTGGCCGAGGCCCCTGCGCCGCTGATGGTCAAATCCTTATCGACGGTGATGCCCAGTTGGGTATAGGTTCCGACAGAGACACTGATGGTATCGCCATTATTGGATTGCCCGATCGCATAGGCAATGGTGGCGCACGGGCTGGCACTGCAATCACCCGTGTTTGAGCCACCTACTGCGACCAGGCGCACTGTAGCCGCATCGGCCGCGGGAGTGGATGCAAGGCCCAGGCCAAGCAGGCTCACGACCACAACGAGACCGCAGCGGAATACAACAAATGGCCAGTGTGCCTGAAGTTTGGCTGTCACGTTCTCCTCCTGAACGTATTTGAGTTTGGCGGGCTTTCAATGAGACATAGTACATACGACGCGAACGCCAAACAACCCCAAATAACTGCCAAAAGCTGCCATGTTGCGCTGCATTGTTACAGTTCGAATTGATTGAACACTCGATAGCCTCGGTTGCCGTCCGTTATTAATATCCCGCAGTAAATATCGACCAGCGCCGCCACCTGACCGTTTACCTCAATGGCAGGGTTCTAAGACGTTGGCCCTATCGGTTTCTGAAGTCGTAACCGCCGCTTTATGCTGACATCGCTGGCGGCCGCGACAGGCCCGAGTGTCAACAATGTATTGGCGGCAAAACTGAACACCCAATGTCTACGATGTGGTGGCGGACCGCAGTTAGGCGTCGAGGCCGCGTTTGCCGAGGAGTCCGAGGATGAGGAGAGCTCGGCGCGG